>VTLG01013939.1_pt1 | contig 28209 bp, 42 predicted proteins | sample 4694571 | NCBI WGS metagenome assembly VTLG01 (sample SAMN12604809, study PRJNA352737) | marine metagenome | biome: ENVO:00000447; feature: ENVO:00000209|ENVO:00000569|ENVO:01000036; material: ENVO:00002151; isolation source: viral sequences binned using virsorter ...
TGGCAGCTATAGCGACAATAGCCTTTGGCTTGCAGCAAGTGGCGGCGATTAAGTCGGCTAGCTTCGAGGGCGGTGGATTTACTGGCATGGGCGCTAGGTCTGGTGGCATAGATGGTCGCGGTGGATTTCTTGCGACTTTGCACCCTAACGAGAGCGTGATCGACCACACCAAAGGACAAGGCGCAGGCGTTACGATCATCAACAACGTAGACGCTAGAGGTTCGAGCGCAGACGTAGACCAGAAAATTAGAGTTGCAATGCAGCAAACCTCGCAGCAGACGGTTATGACTATTCAAGACCTTATGCGTAGGAGGCGCTTCGTATGACGACGTTCACTTTCCCTGCTATCACGCCAAGCACAAATACCTTTGAGCTAGTAGCAAACACTAGGACGTTTCAGAGTCCGCTGACCAATGCGATACAGACATCATCGCGCAAAGGTTCGTTGTGGCGTGCCAGTTTGCAGTTTAACAATCTGTCGGGTGCTGATCGGAAGGTCATGCAAGCGTTCTTGGTCAAGCTGAACGGTCAAGAGCATAGGTTCACGCTTCACGATCATTCGCACACACGGCGAGGTGCGGGAGGTGGAACGCTAAGGGTCAACGGAGGCACTCAGTCTGGCACCAGCTTAGTTTGTGATGGAGCGACTGCAAGCGTTGCCAACTATTTGAGGTCGGGCGATTACATATCGTTCAACAACGAGCTTCATATGGTCGTCGCTGATGCCAATTCAGACGGGTCAGGCAACATCACGTTGTCGATAGCTCCACCCATACGGAAAACGCCAGCAGACGACACAATAGTTGATTACACAGTGCCGGTATCAGGTGTGTTTTTGCTGGCTGGCCCAGCATCGTGGCAAACAACCCCGTCCATCACGTCGAGCTTTACGATTGAAGCCGTAGAGGATGTTCTGGCGTGAGTCGAGGGTTTCCGACAAATGTTGCCAACGCGCTCGCAACTCAGCACGTCAGTCTCGTCACCTTTGTGCAACTGGCATTCCCATCAGGGACCGTTTATTTGCACAACTCCATCGGGACGTACACCTTTGGCGGCAATGACTATCTCGGAGTCGGCGACCTAGGGGCAATCAGCCCACTAGAGGAAGGCGCAGACATCAGCCCCTACCAAATCACTTTGTCACTCTCTGGACTAGATTCGACCATCGCCGGTGCCGCACTCACAGAAGATTATTACATGCACGCCGTCACAGTTTTGCTAGGAGTGCTGAACGCAGACGATGCTTTGCTTGCTGATCCAACTGTCGTCTTTGAAGGGTTTATGGATCAAATGAATATCAGCGTCGGAGCAGACGGCGGCGACGTAATCACTTTGACTGCCGAATCGGAATTGGCGCGATTCGACAAAGCCTCGAACATCAAATACACAGACATCCAATTGCAGAGCGAGTTTTCGGGTGATTTGGCGCTTGAGTTTATGCCAGACATCGAGGGCGCGAAAATACGCTGGGGCGATCCGACTTCTGATTCTGTGGCTGGTTCAGCGGGATCACAGAACATTATTGACGGCGACGAAAGTGGCAGGCGGGGCAGATGAGTCCGGTTTATGCGGCTTTGAATAAGTGGAAAAGGCGGCCTTTTTCATACGGTGATGCAGATTGCTGCCAGTTTGTAGCGTTTGTCGTGCGAGAGCTTACCGGCAAGGATTACGCTGCCGAATTTAATTATAGCTCGCAAGCTCAAGCGGAGCTGCTGATCGGGCGGCGCGGTGAGTTGGTCGATCTAATCATCAGCATTCTAGGAAAGCCTAGCGCGGAGTTGGATGACGGCGATCCTTGCGTTGTCAGGCTCCCGATAGTCAATCAGGTTTGCGGCATAAAGCTGGGCGAGCATGTTGTTTGTTTGACATCGCACGGCATGGCTAGGGTGCCAGAGCGTTACCTATTAGCGGGATGGAGTGTATAGATGCCTGATGTAATAGGTGCCATCAAGTTAATTGGCAGCATTATCATCGGTGCAGTCGAGACCGTTGGCGTTATTGCGACCGGCGCATCGTTTGGCGCTGTCGGTAGTATTATCGCAGGCACCGCCATTCTGTCCGCACCCTTAGCAATCAAAGGTCTGATGCCCGATTTGACGATGCCCCAATCGGACACAGATCGCACGAGGCAGCAAACGGTAAGGGGAACAATAGAGCCACAGAAAGTGGTATACGGTCAGGCATTAGTCTCTGGCCCTTTGTTCTTCGTTGGTGTTGCAGGTACAGACAACAAAGACCTTTACCATGGTGTAGCCTTAACTGGGCATGAGGTGGAGGACATCACAGACATTCACTTCGACAATGAGGTGATAACCGATGCCCAAATTGATACTCAAGGCAGAGTCACGGCGGGTGATTTTGGCCCGACAACCGAAGCACCTTCAGAGTTTATCTGTACGATTGAGCGAAAGAAGGGCACAACGACCCAGACATCTAGCACCCTACTAACCCCAACGTTCACCGCTTTCACTAGCTCTCATAGAGCGAGAGGCATCAGCTATCTCGTTACTAAGTGGCAGATGACAGATTCATCGCAAGAGATGTGGGATCGATTAACACCGAGGGACATCAAGGCGCTAGTAAAGGGTAAAAACGACATCTATGACCCTCGATTGGAGGTCGCTGCGGGCGGTTCTGCGGGAGGTTCGCCGACAAATACAACCTATCAAGCGTGGAGTGAAAATCCTGCTCTATGCGCTGCAAATTACCTCACAGATACTAAATTCGGCCTAGGTGTCGCTGCGAGCAAGATCAACTGGGCAGCAATCGTTACAGCGGCGGATATTTGTGACGCTACCGTGGCAATACCCAACAGCCAGACTCAAAAGCGGTTCACCGCGAATGGTGTCCTATACGCAACCGACAGCCACAGAGCCAACATCAACAAAATACTGTCGGCAATGAATGGCACTCTCATTTATGCCAACGGAGTGTATACCGTCCAAGCAGGTGCGTATGTCGCGCCGACTGAAGCTCTGACCGAAGACGATTTGGCAGGGCCGATAACCGTTAAGACAAGCGTAGAGAGAGGTAGCCGTTTCAACACGATCAGGCCTGTATTTATTGACCCGAGCCAGAATCACAAAAGCGTCGAGGCACCAGAGGTGCAACTAACCAGCGCACTGAGTAGGGATAATAACGAGGTACTGCGTAGAGACTTGCAGCTATCATTCACCAATGACAGCTTTATGGCGCAAAGGCTTGCACACAAGCAGATTCAGCTAAGCGATCAACAAAAGGTCATCAACTACCCTGCTAATCTGAGAGGTCTGCGCATACAGGTTGGGGATCGCGTCAGCGTTACGGTTAGCGATCTAAACTACAGCGCCAAAGTATTCCGCTGCGCGGCTTTTTCTTTCAGTGATACAGAAGATGGCGTTGTGAATCTAACGCTCGCAGAAGATGATTCTGGAAGCTACGCAGACCCAGCCGCGAATGAATACAGCACCATCTCGGCGAGTGGTGTCGTAACGGCAGGATTCAGAGGTGTCCCAGACCCTCAAAACCTCACGGCAACGTCTGGCCTCAAGCATATCGAGCTAAACTGGACGAACCCAAGTAATCCCAAGCTGTTCGAGACCATTGCAATCTATGCTTCTGCGGACTCCTCGTGGAACAACGGGCAACTGATTGGCGAGACTAGAGGTACTCAGTTTTTTCACGATGCAGGCAACCCAGTTGACCCGCTTGCTATAGGCGATCAGCGATACTACTGGATCAGAGCCTTTGCCTACGCGGAGAACAAGAACAGCGCCAGCCCGTTTGTCAGGTCGGATCGCAACCCAGACAACGACACGTCTAACGTCCAAGCCACTGTCGGCCCAAACAATCCAAATTATGCCGACATCGTTGACAACACGCCGACGCAAAACCCTCCAGTTAATTTGACGCTCACAGAGACCACTGCGCTGGGCAATGATGGCTCTGTGCTGCCTGCGATTAAGGTGAAATGGACTGCACCGACTCCAAACACTTACGTCCAGTTCTATGAAGTCCAGTTCAAACGCACGACTGCTGGAGAGATTGATCTAGGCGCGGTTGCCAACTCGTTTACGTCCACCGTTGATTATGGCTCTGTGGCAGACGCTACGACCATCGAGCTAAATTTCGGCGGCGTAAATGAAGCCATCTCAGGCGCTGATCCCGACTTCTCGTCGGTAAATGTCTATGGTCTCTCGACCGTCGTAACCGGCATGAAAGAGCTAGAGGAGTTCCAGTTCAGAGTCAGGGCTGTCACAGTCACTGGTAAGGTATCAGCTTTCGTCACTTTGAATATCACGCTCCAAGGCGACCAGACGCCTCCTGGCATTCCTGGCAACATAAGCGCGACCGGCGGCATCCAACAGATCAAACTCAACTACGATCTGCCTTCTGATAGCGATTTGGCCTTCGTTGAGATATTTGAGAACACCGTAGACAACCAAGCTACCTCCACCTTGATTGTCAAAACTAAGTCGGATCAGCACACCGTCACTGGCTTAGGTAATAACGTCACGCGATATTACTGGCTCAGAAGCGCGGATCGATCTGGCAACTTCTCTGGGATCAGTAACTCCGTCAATGCGACGACGCAAAAGATTGTGCTCGATGACTTGGCGCAGCCGGTGCTTGACCAGTTTGCAGCGGGTGATGCCTTCGGTATTGAACCTGTCAGCACCTTGTCAGGAGTTACGGGCGACCATGTTGGGCAAATCAAGTTCCTCACCACTACGAGCACGTTGTTTGTGTGGACAGGCTCGTCATGGAGTACAAACCTATTCACGGCGTCATCGGTTAGCCCTGGCGCGGTAACCGCTGCGTCGTTCGCGTCGGGCGTGGAGCCAGTGTCGGTCGTGTCTAGTCTGCCCAGCCCAACAGGTTATACGGGTCCAAAGTTCGTATTTAATACGGGCGACAGTCCGCCTAAGATCTACCGCTACAATAGCGCGGTGCCAGAGTTCACGTCACTAGTAAACACGGCGGATCTAACCGGCACGCTAGCAGCAGATAGATTCAGCAACACCGTGCGACCAGTCGAGGTCGTTTCATCCCTGCCGACAACAGGCAACTTCCAGGGTCGAGTCGTCCTGCTGTCTACCGACAACAAGGTATATCGATTCACCGGCACGAGCTTTACAAAAGCTATCAGCGCGTCTGACCTTGACGATCAAGTAAACCTAGCAACACAGGTGTTCGGTCAGGTTCAAGCATCTAGCCTCACGGCGGGCCAGATTTCGACTGCATCGATTCAAACTGGGGCCGTGGTCGCCGATTCCATCGCAAGCGGCGCGATAAGTGCAGTCAAGTTGGCAGCCGATTCCGTAACAGCAAATGCCATTGCAGCTAATTCTGTGAGCGCATCTGAAGTGGTAGCCGGTAGTCTGACCAGCGCAGAGCTAAACACTTCTCAGATTTTCGCTGATTCTGCAGTGATCGGAGCCATTCAAAGCGGCTCAATAACCACGTCTGCGGTGGTCTCGGCTATCGGTTCTTTCGAGTTTATTCAGACAGCGAATATTGCGGCGAATCAAATCACGGGCGGCAAGATCGCTGCATCGACCATTGACGCTTCAAAAATGAATGTAACGAGTCTCGCGGCTATATCGGCAAATCTCGGAGCTGTTACTGCGGGGTCTATCAACGCGGCCCAGGTCACGGTCTCTAATATAAACGGATCGAATATCGCGTCAGGCACGGTGCCAACCGCTAGGCTCGACGTGACGGGCATCATAAGTGCTGGTGCAATCGTTGTTGCGAACGACAACATAAGCGAGCTAACCAACAATCTTGGCTTCGTTAACAGCACACAAGCGGCTAGTGCTGCCCCTGTTCAGAGTGTCGCGGGAGCGACTGGTGCCGTAAGCGCAGCCACGATAATTAGCGCGGGTAGCATTGTCGTTCAAGGCGACAATATCAGTACTTTGACAAACAACAGCGGGTTCATTACCGGCGGTCAGGTCAACAGTAATGTCACCTCTATCTCTGGCGGCGTTATCACTACGGGTACGATCAACGCTAATCGGATCAATATAGATAACGTCACTTTAGACACTGATGGCGCTGGACAGCTAATCATCCACGCCGCTGGCGTTAACACGGCACAACTGGCAAGCAACGCTGTAACTCAGGTCCAACAAGACCTTAACACAGGCAACCAAAACTTCACCGGCAACAGCAGCTTCCGCATATTTAAAGAAATAGCGGCCGTCACGTTGACGAAAACAGGCGCGACAGTGCAGCTAGGCGGCAAGTTTATGGCTCGATCCCATAATGACCAGTGTTTATGTCAGTTCAGATTGAAGCGCGACTCGACCACTTTGTTCACTTCTCAGACTTTCAGCGTCAGACCTTCACCAGAGGGCATCCATGTCCCGATTGGCTTCATCGATGAGTCTGGCACTACAGGCTCGGTGACATACAAACTCGAAGCTGGCCTTAATGATGAGCAGCAAAATTACAACGACGCATTCCTCTTTGCTTTGGAGACGAAGCGATGACCAATGACATGATTGTGGAAATCACAGACCCAGACGAAATCGAAGAAAATGTTAGGGTCACAAGAGATTACGCGCTGCAGATGTCCGATTGGACTCAGATGCCCGACTCTCCACTCCCGCCTGAGAAAAAATCAGCGTGGGCCGACTACCGGCAAAAGTTGAGAGACTTGCCAGAACAATGTGCTTCGGCGAAATCGCTCGCTGATATAATCTTCCCAGAGAAACCGAGTAACTAAGAATGGCTACACAACTACAGATTAGGCGCGGCACCTCCACGCAGGTAGCCGCATTTACAGGAGCAGAAGGCGAGATCGTTGTTAACACGACCAACGATTCTGTCCATGTCAACGATGGCTCCACGCAAGGCGGGTTCGAGTTGGCACGGGTGGACGGTGCTAACTGGAACGTGACGAACAACATTAGCACGACTGGCTCTGTGACTGCTAAAAATATGTCGCTTATCCAAAACTCTGGATTTGCCAATTTAGAAATGGGCGGCCCTAGTGGCGCATTTATTGATTTAAAGTCACCAAGTTCCGATGACTTTGATGGACGAATCATTACGACCGGCTCTGGTATGGCCCTTGATGTAGCCAGCGGAAGTTCATTAGTTATACAAGCCGGAGGTGAAAGCAGGTTAGAAATTGATGCTGGCGGAGAAATAGCCATTAATGAAGCTGGCTTAGACCGTGACTTCCGCGTGGAGTCAGATGGCAACACGCACATGCTTTTTGTTGATGCTGGTAATAACGCGGCGGTTTTTGGATCTTCCACGGCAAACGACTCTAGCTCTGTGACCCTTCGCCAAGATGGCACTGCTCACGTCAACAACGCACAATTCTCAAACGGTAATGGCTCCGCTGGTGGCACAACGCCATCAATTTACAGCCCTGCCAGTGCGACACTAGCCATTTCAACCAATAGCACCGAAAGGTTAAGGGTGGACGGTTCAGGCCGCGTTTCAATCGGCGGTACTAGCTCAAATCAACTTCTTAATGTGACGAGTTCGACCACACCTGCTCTAGAATTTACCAGAGGATCAGGCAACGCGACTATCGGTATAGACAACGGAAATTCAATAGCTGTTGGAGGTACTGCTGGTGATCTCGTACTGAGAGCGAGCGGCACTACGGGAGTGACCAAGTTTACGGACTCAGGCGGAAACATCACGATGACGCTGACTGAGGCAAATAACGTCGGCATCGGCACTAGCAGCCCCGCTTTCAAACTAGATTTGAGTGGAGCACTAAGAATTCAACAATCTCGTGCTACTTTTGTAGATGCATCAGAAGATGCAACTGCGTCTGCACATATTTTTGTTAGCAATGATGGAGTTGGGGATTTTTCTGCAGAAGCAGGACATTTAGTTATACAAGCGAGAACCCATACTTCTGTTTACAGAGACATAATATTTGCAGGTGGTATTAACAACGCAAGTGATTTAATGAGAATCACAGGAGAAGGTTTTGTCGGTATTGGCACGACCTCGCCTTCACGGCTTCTTCATCTTAAAGCTGATGACTCTTGCTTGCTTCAGTTGCAGGTGGGTAACACTACTGGTAATTGTCAGGTTTTGTTTGGAGACTCAGGCACAACAACTGCTGGTAAGATTCTTTATAATCACACTGGCAATGTTATGAGCTTTGAAACAAATAGCAGTGAAGCCATGCGTATTGATGGGTCAGGCAGACTATTGCATGGGGTGACGAGCGGTAATGCTTTCTTCCACGAAGAGAATCCCAGCAACCAAACAGGTCATCAAATTACGACCATAAATGGCTACACAAAACCGCATATTCAGGTTGCCTCGGTCAGTGCGGCTTCGACTAGTTTTTTCCATTTCGTAGGTCAAACAGGCAATGGTTCTTCTGTGACCTCTAACGCCATAATTATTTATGGAAATGGAAACATTCAAAACGTAAATAATTCTTACGGCGCTTTATCAGATGTAAAGCTGAAGGAAAATATCGTTGACTCTGGTTCTCAGTGGGAGGACATAAAAGCAGTAAGAGTTCGGAAGTACAGCATGATCGCTGATAAAGAGTCAGCACCAAATCGCATAGGTGTGATCGCTCAAGAACTTGAATCTGCTGGAATGGGTGGATTGGTTTTAGATATTGCAGATAGAGATGAAGACTTTGAAGAATTAGAAACGAGCACAAAAAGTGTTCACTACTCTGTTCTTTATATGAAGGCTATCAAGGCTCTTCAAGAAGCTATGACTCGTATTGAAACCTTAGAGGCTAAAGTACAAACACTGGAGAGTAACTAATGGCAGCAATCTGGACTATTACAACAATGGATCGCGAGTTGACACAAGGCGACAAAGCCGATGTGGTGACGACACTTCATTACGATGTAACCGACAGCGAAACTGTGGGAGACGACACCTTCAGCGGCAGGGTTTACGGCACAATAGCTTTGGCAGAGCCAGGAGACTCATTCACCCCCTACGCGGACATAACGGCAGAAACAGCGGTAGCGTGGGCTAAAGCTGCGCTAGGTGATGAATCGGTCGCATCGGCAGAGGCATCGGTAGCGGCACAGATAGCAGAAGCTAAGACACCCACCACCGGAACTGGCGTGCCTTGGTAGAATGGACGTAGGGTCGGTATCCGAATCTGCTCAAATTAGTTGGAAGCAGGTTGCGGTTCAGAAGCAAGAGCGTCTGCGCACAGGCGCTGAAGGAGAGACTGTCAGAGAGATGGTCGAAACCGTTATGCCTGTCCTTTACACAAAGGAGGGCAGTAAAGTAGAAGCACAGCCGTTGGCATCGAGTCAAAGGGTCAATATAAGCGTATGAGTGACGCTGGCGAAAAAGCATTAAACGAGGTGCACGCCCATGAGCGCGAGTGTGCGCTGCGCTATCAGAGAATAGAAGAACGCTTGTCAGAGGGTAGCGCCAAGTTTAAACACCTTGAGAACTTAATATATGGCCTTTACGCGCTAATTCTGGCGGCAGCGTTGCCGCAGTTCTTTATGGGGTAAGCTGTCATCCTGATAGAATCCGTCGCAGCAGCCGGCCTCATTCTGAAACAAATATCAGATACGGTGGCCGCAGTGAACGAGGGCCGAGCCTCATTGGAAACGGCCATGGGTCTTATCGCAGATTTCGGATCTGGGCTGAACGAATTTCAAGCCTCTCGATCAAGTGGCTTCAGACCTCTGTCAAATGGCGACATCCTCAAGCTCTCTATGCTGCGTAGGTCGCAGGAGCGATACGAGACCGATTTACGAAATATAATGCTCGTCATGGATTCTCGCTTGCTCGAGCAATATGACCAGATGGTCGCCGAAAATAGGCGAAAGCATAGGGAGCACCAAGCACTCATGGCGAAAAAAAAGAAGCAAAGAGAGAAACTGCAGCAGCAGATCGCTGTCGGCCTGCTTACTCTGATTATCGGCGGGGCCATTTCTATAGGCTTGTTCGCCTTAGTCATTAAGGCTTTTGGTTGAGTCTGTTGGAAAAAATCCTCTGGGCACTTCTAATTACCGGCATAGCAGGGCCGACACTTATGTTTAGCTCTTACTATTTTTGGCAGTGAAGTATGGTAATGGCATTCCTACTGGTGATGATCGTCGAGGGCGAGCAAATAGCTGGGCGATTTCACTTTAGAAACGCCTATCGATGCAACCAGATGGCTTACTTACTCGAAACCGGAGCAATAAGCCCAGTGGATAAGCGGCGTATATATCAGCCACAGAGCAACTTGAGCGCGTACTGCATCCCCGTCAAAGTGCCAAAGACGACCACTTTCTATGATTAACCAAAAAGGGTAGCATATCCAAAACGGATAAGGTGCTGCCATGATTACGATAGATGACGTGGAATATACCGAGGAGAATCTAAGCCAAGATGGTGTCATTCGCGCCAAACGCATCAATCTCTTGCGGGAGCGTCACGTCGCTCTGATCCTAGAGGCGCAGGAAACGGAAAACTCAATTATGTTTCATGCACAAGCGATCAAGGCTGAAATGGAGGGGCTAAATCATAATCAACCCCCCATTGATTCGGAAGTATTAGAAGCCGAAGCCGACGGGTAGACCAGCTTCTTTTCTGATAACCATTAGTCCCAGCGTGCCTTGCTGGGCATGGTCGTCAATATTTTCCACGACGTAGTTGACTAGCTCCTCGATCCAGGGCTGAACCATAGGCGGGCGCGGTGCATCAGTTGCTTGCCCCGTTTCGTTGTACAGCTTCATGCCTAGCTTATGATCCAGCAGACGTGAGGCGATCATCTCGCTATCCGTTGATTTCCTGGATGTTGGCTGCTCTGTGTTCCTTGAGGCATTTGCGTACAGTTGACCTTTGATCTCTGCAATTGATGGGAAGAAATTTTGCGAAGGCTTCTCCATCAGATCTGCAAGAGCGTTAATCAGTGCGGCCTCTGACTCTCTCCCTAAAACCTCAAAGTAGATAGGCCGCTGCTCAACCCATTCCTTGCGCTTTGATGGCTTGATCGTTAGCCATTTGTGGAATGCCTTATCAAATGTTCGCTCGTCCATGTCCTCTCCTCAGAATGGTATGTCGTCCTCAAAATCGTCGTCAATCTGCTGATTGCTGTAATTAGGTGGGAATGAGGCTTGCGGCAACGGCGTTTGGTCGCTTTGATTTCTGGGTTCGTAGCTTCGCCCTTGCTGCTGCTGCCGAGAAGCATTATAACATTCTTTCACCGCTCGATAATCGTCTGCGCCGCTTTGACGTTGAGGCTTCTGTTTCACATGAGCGTATAGAGACCCGTCGCTTTTCTTGGTTTTTAGCTCTAGTCGAACCGTGCCGTTCTGCTTCTTGAGCCACGCGATCGCTTGCTCAGGGTTTATTACGATGTCACCCTTTACGAAGTCAGGCGCGTTTTCATTTGGCGGGAATATCCGCAAGCCATCCATCCACTGAATATCTGCCATCATCTTATCCTCAGTAAGTCTAGGTGCCGTTGTGTCTCACTAGTCATCTCATCGAACCAAGAGGGCTTGAGCGGCGGCAAATTAGTCGCGTCCTCCTCCGCCGATTTTTGCTTGCGAGTCCTAAAAAAGCCGTCGTGATTGGGGTGTTCCATGTGGAACAGTCGGGCATAGAAAGCGCGATAGTTGTTATTTATCTTAAAGTCGTCAGGGCCGTAGTCGCCAATGCTAACGCCCCACCTTATCCGCTCGACCACCGCACTAGCTGAAAAGTTCTGGCGGCCTGCGTTTATAAGCTGGAAAGTGAGTCGTTTGAAGGCTTCGTAAACCCAAGGATTCTCTTCATGGTATCGGTCGAAGTCTGCCTGCATTTCGTCTAGTCGGGTATCCATCATTCCTCCTCTAATCTGAAATAGTCGTGCTTTCGTACATGGGTTCTGATCTCAGATCCGAGCCTATGCCAGACTACGGTATAAAGATCATTGTCTTTGATAAGCTCGTTCCAAAGCTCGATCAACCCGTAATGGTCTTTTTTCTCATACGCCTCGTTGATCGCTCTGTAATACTCATACACAGTGTCTTCATCGACTTTTATTTTCATCTCATCAATGACTGTCTTCGCCACACTAGTCGGGCGCTTCCAGCCGTTTTTGTACTGTTCTGGGGTGATAAGGGGGCCGTCGCGGTACAGGTATCGTCCGATGCCCCACTTTACCGCTGCGCGTTTGAACGAATCAGAGAATCCGCCCTTTTCGCCCTCAATAGATGTATCACCAGCGCCATCAGACTTGGCAATCCATCGACCGTCTATATAGAGACTCAAAGTGCAGCAGGTCTTGCCGTCTATACTCTTGTAGTCGTCTGACCAGTTCTCTGGCCCTACAACCTTATCGAGCCGATGCATGACTTGCCGCGCATCTATGTAGCTCAACTGCTTACCACCTGGGCCTTGCCTGCGTTTCACTTCGTTAGTAGGCCACGGCATCTTAAGGTCATAGCTGATCTGTTCAGCGGTCTTTTCAGTAGGCTCAGGGTCATAATCTGGTTCATTCGGATCAGTCACGTCGATGTCTGGGTAAGTCGTACTCACGCTCTCCCCTCCGTGATGCAGCCAATCTCGTAACCGTTGTGCTTAACGAAATATTGTCGCGCTGGGTTGGAGTTGATGAAGTCGGCTGGCACCTCGATCTTTGCCTTACCGTCGCGGTACTGGTACTCAAAGAACGTAAAGCCGTCTCGCTCTAGCTCTGTAGCGTACTGCTCCATTTCGGTATTTACCTCTGCAATCAACCCAGCCTCTAGGCTTCGATATTCGCTACAACCATACAGGTGCAGATTGAAGTCTCTAGCGATCACTCGAACCTCACCAGCATCGCAGTACCGGCAGTAGTCAATTTGTGATTCATAGCAAAAGTTTTTAGGCTCCCCGCATGAGCATAGGTCTGCATCTGGGATATTCCACGGCGCTTGGGGGTTACACCTGTCTTCGTCGGCTCTATCTAACACGTTATTCCTCCTTAGTGTTTACACTTAAAGTTTAACCCATATCAATCATGAACGAAAGGTTTATTTAACGAAAAGTGTATGGTATTGTCCGCGCATGGATAAGAGCATTTACCAAGCAATCATTGACAGCAGCGGCGAGGACAGCCAGTCTGCGTTTGCAAGGCGCTTGGGGGTAAGTCCTCAGATGCTGCAAAAGTGGCGGAACAATCAAGTACCTGCGCATTATGTTGTCAGAATGAGTAAGCTGACCGAAGGAAAGGTCACGCCCCATCAGATAAGGCCAGACGTGTTTCTGGCTCAGTGGCGAGTTTAGACCAAGGTGTTGCTTTCACCTTTCATGCGCCACCGCTGGCGTGGTCGAATGCGGACGGGCCGAGTGATGAACACACACTCTCCTGCGTCTTCCTGTGGACGTGCCCAGACACAGGACTCCCAGATCGCAGGCAATCCCTGCTCCAGCACGTTCCCGTCCGTGTGATCGAAGGCGGGTTTTTAAGCGGGTGTGATGCTGATGGATGACCGAAGGGTAGCTGTCAGAGACTACGAGACACAGTAGCGAGCACCGCCGACAGTTCGGCTGACGGACTAGGCATAGGGGGCAGCCACATAGCTGGAACCCGAAACGTGAGTCAGCGGTTTTTGTGCTATTGCCAGGCGCAGGATGGTGTGTGACCTAAGGGAAAGTATGGAAGATCGACTAGCAAAGATTCTTAACTCTCTCTCTCAGAGAATAAATAAATGGGAGAGCGAGAGCGAGAAATGCATCGAGTTAGAAGCAAACTTTAAGAGCATGGAATCAGCCTCGAAACTTGCTTATATGCAAGCGGGAGAGAGTGCGGTAAAGGCTGAAGCAATGCTTAGAGCAACGCCAGACTGGCTAGAGAAGTACAAAGAATTGCAGAAAGCAAATCTTAGGGTAGAAAGAGCCAAACGTTCTATCAAGCTCGCAGAGCTTTACTTTGATGCAGAGAGAACAAATCAAGCTAATCAGCGCGGAATTGTTTGATGCCTAAAACACTGAGAGCCAAGGCGCTTGAGAAGATCCAGTTGCTTGCTCGTCTACAAGCATCAAATGACAGCGGATTCTGTCGCTGTGTGACCTGTGGAAAGGTTGACCACTACAAAAATATGGATGGTGGGCACTTCATATCGAAAGGCTCGTCTAGCCGTTGGGCACTGGAGATAGAGAATGTGCATGTGCAGTGCAAACCGTGTAATTCCTGGCATATGAAACATGGCACCGCTGCCCATACATATACCTTATGGATGATAGACTACTATGGTCGTGACTTCGTAGATCACATGATCGCCACAAAGAAAGATGTCCACAAACTCTACGCTGCGGACTATCGGGACATGATAGAAGACTTCAATCAGCAGATTCTAACGCATGAGCGTCGGATAGGACTTCGCGGATCTCTTGCCTCGATAAATGCGGAACAGACGAATCCCAAACTCGTAAGCAATGATGGCTAGTCGTTTCTGGTAATAAAAGCCAAACGCCACGATCTTCGCAAGCAAGCATCTCTGCTTCTTCCTTGTTTGCAGCCGTGACCGATATATATTTGGTGACTAGCTCGTGATATAGGACATGATATTTAGGCAAGTCGTCGCTTTCTCTTTGTGTGTGTGCGATTGTATTTTGGATCGAATCGTCGGATGAGCTTTCGTTCCCAATAGTTCAGATGCTTTTCCCTACAGTGCAAAATGCGGAAGCTATCAAACGATTTTAGCTTTTCCTTGTCGTGCTGGTGGATTCTTCCGTAAGGGTGAATGCTTTGCCCTACATACACGATTTCTTCTCCCCAAAAAAGCAAATAGACACCAGGTCGGATAACATCATCACGATACTGCCGCTTTTTGCTTCTGTGATAACCTTCTGGCGTTGGCATCGGCCAAGGCTTTTTCGTCCTAGGATTTACGCTTAATTGTATGGGTGTGACGGGCGGTTCTGGCTTGCTTGGCGCGGGAGTTCCGCCAATTTGTACCGACGAGGCCGAACCGTGATGTATGCGTAGGGTTCCACCGATTTGTACGTTACCGCTACCAAAACAAAGAACATTCTCACCAGAAGCGTACAGAGTAGGGTGTTTCGGGTCTGCCGGTTTCCAACACGACTTGAATTTTTTAGCCTTTTGCTCTTTGCGATATTTGTCGATGATTTCTACTGATTTGACTTTCAGCACAACGTCGATGTCGAAGCCGTTATCCTTTAGGCACTGAATGGCTTGTGATGCGTGTACTACATCAGCTAGACCGCCAGAGAACGAGCCTTGCACAAGCGCCACGTTAACAGTCTCTCTTTAGGTCTAAATAATCAGCGTGAGTGCCATCACAGACGCGCTCAATGTATCGTTTTTCGCTGGCTAGAGCGTCCTGATAATCCGACTCACCGATATAGCCAAACGCTAAAACAATGAGCAGTATCAAAGGGTATCTCAGTCGAATTGCCACGGTAGATCCTCCCATTTTTCCGATTCTTTCTCAGCGTACTGTTGCGCTTCTTCCTCGCTCATGCCCTGGTCGATAGCCTCCAAATAAAGGTTTTCGAGAAGCACATCTCTGTATTCGTTAGACATTTTGGCGTTCCTTGCCAAAAGCTGCTTTTACTAATGCTTCTAAACGCATTTCACTGTATTCGTTCATCCTTACCGCTAGGATCTCGTAGTCAGACTCATACTGCCGTAGCCTTTCCTTGTAATGCTCAATACCTTGCTTAGTTTCGTTTTGAACCTTTTTTAATGGCTCTCTTTGGCCCCACTGCACAGAGTAGTCAGAGAGGGCCGTATCAGGAAAATGCTTTATCCGCTCTTGAGCGTCTATGATTTGCTTTTGCACATCATTGATCCTATTCGCCAAGTACTCTAATGAGTATTGACAAAGCCGTAATGTAAACTCGCTGTCGGGTTCCGTTTTGCATTGATTAGACATTTTGGCGCTCCTCTAGCCTTTTCTTGTATTGTTCCATGACGAAATTCAAGTCGCCTACTATCTCCTCAAGTCCACGCAACTGGTCAATGATAAAAACAGGCGCTTCGACGTAGTAAATGAGGCCGCAATGCGGGCAGGTCGCGTTACCGCTGACCATCCCACCCATTTGTGACCAAACCTCGCCATCCTTGGCGCAGTCGTCTATATCCTCTAGGCATTCCGAGCAATACTTGCCCACTAACCGTTTATAATCGGATTGCATATTCATGTCGTTTCTCCTCAATGACAAGCACAGTATAAACTAAAAGTTTAAACAATAGCAACAGCAAATAAACTTTTTATTTAAGATTCTGCTAGAATAAAAGATCACAAATCGGTAAAAATGCAGCTTTTGCGATCCTTGAAAGTGAGGGCAGATGAAGGTATTGATCGAAAGATTCGCTTATGCGCCCGAAGGAACGGCAGGGAAACTGACCGTTGAGGGTGCCGATATAAACTTCTCATGCTTCACGGTAGAGAGGGCATGGCGTAACAATGAGCCTTGGGTGTCTTGTATTCCAGAGGGCGAGTATGAGTGTGAGGAATATAGCAGCGACAAGTACCAAGATGCGGTGCAGGTCAAAGACGTGAAAGGCAGAACGCATATACTATTTCACTCAGCCAACAAGCCGACACAGTTGGCAGGGTGCATAGCGCCAGGATTAGGCTGGGGATTTAACGGGCAAGCACCATTCGTTAACAACAGCAGAATAGCACTCGAGCGATTGTTCGAGGCGGCAGGCAGAGACTTTAAGCTGCAAATCACCAGCGTGTCAGGCGTAATGCCCAAGGCCACAAGGGCGAAGAAGGCAGATGGCGGCTAAACGGCTACAAGATGGGAGTATCCACGCCGACAAGGACTTGGATGGTGATGGTGTGGTGAGTGACTCAGAACTGGAAACCTCAGAGAAGCTACAAGAAATGCAGCTAGCGCATCAGAGAGCAGACGCACAGAGAGCCATGAGTTGGTTCGCGCTATGGGGAATGCTTCTTTATCCGAGCCTGGTCGTTGGGGCTGAGTATTTCGGCCTTACGCAAGCCAGTTCAATTTTGGGCGATATGGCTGCGGTGTATTTTGTCAGTGTCGCAGGAATTTTGGCGGCCTTCTTCGGCAGTCAGGCATGGTCAAACAGGAGTAACGGACGATGAGCCTAGTCGGTCAGCTTATAGGGCCAGTCACTGGCTTACTGGATAAATTCATCCCAGACGCAGACACCAAAAATAAGTTGGCCCATGAAATTGCCACGATGTCTGAGAAGCATGGTCAGCAGATTGCCTTGGAGCAGATAGAAGTCCTCAAGCTCGATGCGAAGGGCAACTGGTTTCAGTCATCTTGGCGACCGCTTGCTGGATATACTTGTGTGTTGGGGCTGATGGTCAATTTTTTGGTGGCTCCCATCGCAGCAGGATTTGGTGTAGTGATCCCGCAAGCTGACGCGGGGGTTATGATGCCCTTGCTTCTTGGGATGCTAGGGTTGGGTGGTGCCAGATCTTATGAGCGCGTCAAGGGAGTCGGCAAGTAATGAAGCATACCGCTAGGAGACTTAACCCAAAGATCTGGGAACGAGCCAAGGCTAGGGCCAAGCGTAAGATGGGCGGCAAATGGTCGGGCAGAGCAGCACAACTCGCCGTCCGTTATTACAAGGACGCTGGCGGCAAGTACGCTGGGAGAAAGCGTGCCAGCAATAAACTGAGCCAATGGACGAAACAAGATTGGGATTATGTTGGTAAGGAAGGCAAGTCTCGCTACCTACCTAAAGCGGCTCGTAAGGCGTTATCGTCGGGCCAGAAAGCAGCGGGATCGAGGGCAAAAAATAAAGCCACAAGAGCGGGTAAAGGATCGGCTCGCTACACTGAGGCGGAACGCAAAGCAGTAAGAAGGGCGACCAAAGGATGAAAGGGATAACACACTACAGGATTGACGGCACACCCTACGAGGGCGAAACCCATGCGATGCCTGGAGGCGTTTTGCATACAGGTGCCAGCCATGATGCAAGCAGTGTGCGCGTGTATCACTTCCAAGAGCTATCACCAGAGGCAAAGAGAAAGGCAATGATGCTGATGGTAGAAAGCAACAAGGCACGTTAGGGAGTCAGTCATTGAGCGAGCTTGAAATTGCGTATATCGCAACGACAGACCTTATCCCCTACGCCAACAACCCCAGAACGCATAGCGATCAGCAGGTTTCGCAAGTAGCATCCAGCATCAAGGAGTTCGGTTTCAACAATCCAATTCTGATTGATGAGCATAACGGGATCATCGCAGGGCATGGCAGATTAGCAGCAGCGCAAAAGCTCAATCTGAAGTTAGTGCCTACGATCACGCTAGCAGGGTTGTCCGAGGCACAGCGTAAGGCTTATGTGATCGCTGATAATAAACTTACGGAGAACGGGGGATGGGATTACGACTTATTAGCGGTAGAGATTGAGAGGCTCAAAGAATTAGACGTTGACATCGACCTCACCGGATTCGACCGGACTGAGCTAGATAAGATTTTGGAGCCTAAAGTTGTCGAAGGGTTGACCGACGAGGATGATGTTCCAGAAGCACCAGAGGAGCCGATAACCAAGCGTGGGGATGTTTGGATACTGGGGCGGCATAGACTAATTTGCGGCGATGCAACAAACCCAAATGATTGGGACGCGCTAAAAATCGAAAATGGCTCTGTGGTGTTTACGTCCCCACCGTATAATTTGGGGGAGTCTATTAAGTTAAGCGGCAACAAAACCCTCAGTAAATCCTCAAGCGCATACACTTCTTATGAGGATAACGCTTCAGAGGCCGATTATATTGCATTGATTGAGGGCGCTATGTCATGCGGAATAAACCATTGCAATGTTGTCGCTCTCAATCTTCAACCATTAGCAGGGTCGAAAAGACCTTTAATGAAGTTTTTAGCAGACCACGCAAAGCATTTGATTGACATAATAACGTGGGATAAAGGTCACGCAGCGCCGGCAATGGCTGAGGGTGTTATGTCTAGCCGGTATGAGTGGATCTTTTTATACTCTGACAAAGATGATGCCTCACGATCTATTCCATACGCTTCTTGGCGGGGCAAATGGTCGAATGTTTATAACGGATCAGGCCAAAAATCTAATGAATTCGCAAAGATTCATGGCGCAACTTTCCCAGTGCATTTGCCTGAGTTCGTCTGTGGCGATCTTATCAATAGATGCCGAGCGGTGGTTGATTGTTTCGCTGGTACGGGCACCACGCTGATCGCGGCTGAAAAATTAGGGAAGTCGGCATATTGCATAGAGATAGACCCCAAATACTGCGATGTAATAGTAGACCGCTGGCAATCCTTCACAGGCAAAACTGCACAGCTAGAACGACCACCGGAGGTTGCGAATGGCTAGGCCGTTGGCACACATAGACTGGGATCAAGTAGACAAGCTATGCGCTATTCACTGCACAGGTGAGGAGCAAGCGAGCATCTTGGGTGTGGATTACGACACCCTCAACAGGGCATGTCATCGTGAGCACAATCGCAGTTTTGCGGACTATTTCGCACAAAAAAGCGCGACAGGCAAAATGAGCCTGCGTAGACGGCAATATACCTCCGCTATGGATGGCAACACGACCATGCTTGTGTGGTTAGGAAAGAACTGGTTAGGCCAGAGTGATATGCCAGAGCCAGAGCCACAAGATCTGCCGCCTATCGTCATCGAGCGGGCTGATGAAGCTAACAAAGCCACAGGATGACATCTTCTTCGATGAGAGTAGGTTCCGAGTCGTTGTTGCAGGGCGGCGGTTCGGCAAAACCTTCCTTTCAGTCTATGAGCTTATAAAAGCGGCCCTATCAGGTCACGACAAGAACTGTTGGCTAGTCTGTCCTACATACAAAGCAGCGAAAGAGATTGCGTGGAACATGCTTAACGATGCACTGCCAGATGGATATGCAACGAAGCGCAATGAGACTGCTTTATCGCTCACGCTTCGCAACGGCTCAACCATCTCGCTCAAGGGTGCAGAGAAGCCTGACAATTTAAGAGGGAGAGCATTAGATTTTGTTGTGATGGACGAGTTCGCCGATATGAGACCCGAGGCATGGTTTGAGGTGCTTCGTCCTAGTCTTAGCGATAGGCTAGGGTCTGCGTTGTTTATCGGCACACCCAAGGGGCGGAATCATTTCTACGACCTATGGACGCGAGGCGCGGACAAAGAAGAGGGCTGGCAAGCCTTCCAGTATACGACCATCGAGGGCCGCAATGTTGAGGCGGCTGAGATCGAGCAAGCTAGATCAGACCTAGACGAGCGAACCTTCACGCAAGAGTACGAGGCGCAGTTCGTCACCTACTCGGGAGTAATCTATTACGCATTCAGCAGGGAGGAGAGTGTTCGCAAAGGATTCTTGTCTAATGAGCTACACATAGGCATGGACTTTAACCTAGATCCTATGAGCGCAGTCGTTATGGTCAAAGATCGCAGCACGATGCACGTTATAGACGAAATCGTGATATACGGCTCCAATACTGACGAGATGGCAGACGAGATACTTCAACGCTACCGACAGCACCAAGTTACGATCTACCCAGACCCAGCTAGTAAGCAACGCAAGACAAGTGCGGGCGGTAGGACTGATCTGTCTATATTGCAGAACGCGGGCTTTCGGGTGCGGCTTCGCAACAGTCATCCTCCAGTGAGAGATCGGATCAACGCCGTCAACAGTAAGCTCATGTCATCGACAGGGCATCGCAGCTTGTTTGTCGATCCGAAATGCAAGCAGGTCATCGAATCACTGGAGCGGCAGACGTACAAAGAGGGAACAAGCCAGCCAAACAAAGAGGACGGCTTCGATCATATGAATGATGCGCTGGGCTATGCTATAGAGTATCTTTTCCCGATTCGCAAAGAGCGCACCACAGAACAACCGACTAGGTGGACGGCATGAAGAACCTGGAGTACCAGCACCCCGACTATGACGCAAACCAAGACAGATGGGAGTTTTACCTGCGGTCATACGCTGGGGGCCAAGAGTATAAGAACGGCAGCTATCTCACTGGCTATCAGAACGAGTCCGAAAACGAGTATGCCAGGCGCATCAGTCTCACACCTATCGACAACCATTGCCGCAACGTCGTTCACATCTATAGCTCATTCCTTTGGCGAGTCCCGCCTGTGCGGGTTTATAACAGCCTTGACGGCAACCCTGCTCTCGATGCGATGGTTAAGGATGCAGACCTTGATGGCATGAGCCTCAACAGCTTCATGAAGCAGGCTCAAATATGGTCAAGCGTTTATGGGAATGTCTGGATCCTGGTTGACAAGCCAGAGAGTAATGCAACGACCAGGGCCGAAGAACTAGAGCAAGAGATTCGGCCCTATCTGTCACTATTTACGCCAGAAAACGTCTTTGACTGGCAGTTTGAGCGCACCCCATCAGGGCGGTTCGAGTTGACGTATCTGAAGCTCCGCGAGTCAGTGGATCGAGAAGACGCGACGACTATCGTGAGCTACTTCCGCATATGGCGAAAAGACATGATCCAATACTGGAAGTCGGACGGCGACCGCGAGACCATGATGGAGGAGAAGGAAAACCCGCTAGGTGTGATTCCTGCCGTTTTCCTCCCAGCGAACAGATCAAACACAAGAGCCGTTGGCATCTCTGACTTGTCCGACATCAGCTACATGCAGCAGGCGATATATCAAGAGCTATCAGAGATTGAGCAGCTAATACGGATCAGCAATCATCCATCGTTGGTTAAGACATTTGACACTGATGCGAGTGCAGGCGCTGGCGCAGTCATAAACGTGCCCGACGACTCAGCCGAAGCGATGAAGCCTTTTCTCTTACAACCTTCCGGGAACAACATCAAAGAGATCAGAGAGTCGATCAAGGACAAGGTAGAAGCTATTAATCGCATGGCACATATGGGCGCAGTGAGAGGCACTGAGGCGATGACCCAATCAGGTGTAGCGATGCAGACAGAGTTCCAGATGCTGAACGCGAAGCTCTCTGAAAAGGCCGACTTGCTTGAGCTTGCAGAGGAGCAGATGTGGCGCTTTGTCTGCCGCTGGCTAGATGTCACGCCAGATGTCGAGGTGTTTTATCCAGACTCATTCGACGTGAGAGATTACGAGAAAGAGCTATTGTTCTTGCAGCAGATGAAGGCTAGTGGTGTGCGATCCGCTACGTTGCAGCAAGAGGTGGACAAGCAAATCGCAGACCTAGTTCTGGACGATGACAAACTGATGCAGGCGCATGATGAAATCACCGCAACGACGCAGGTACTTGGACAGTTCCCTGTAGCTGAAGAATGACCCCAGACGAATATGCAGAGATCGTTAATCGGCTTGCAGACTCGCATCGAGGTCGCATAGCTGATGTGCTGCAACGACTAGAACAGCGCATAGCGGAAATTGCTGGCTCTGCCCCAGTTCGCCAGGGCGCGTTGTTCGATTTAGCCTACGCCTTGCAAGCTCGAAATCAGATTAGAGGCGCTCTCACTGACGAATACCTTGTCGCTGTTCAACAACTAATCGAAGAATACCCAGGATTGTACGCCAGCCAATACGAGATGTTCTCGGAGCTAGGTGACTTCGTAAGGGTAGAGCCAGAGATCATATCGGCTTTGCAGCGTCAGTCGTTTCAAGGCTTCGAGGCTATCGCGGAACAACAGTTAGACGTTTTAGCCAATGGTGTCTATCGGTCAACCTTGGTCGGGGAGAGCCGAGATGTACTCATCAAAGAGTTGAGAGGGTCAATCAATGGAATCTATCAAGCGAGCGATCAGGAAGAAATTAGAAGACTTGTGGCGGTGGCTCAAAACGCTACCGGACAGACTAAAGAGGATGCAATTCGGACTCTTCATAATAGATATGCTGCTGATCGCTTGGGCAATAATATGCGGCGTTATGCGACAACTTACGCAGAAGATTCGCTCAGTCAGTTCTCAGCTAGTATCACGGCTAGAACGGCTGAAGAGATGGGGATAGAAACCTTTGAGTATTACGGCGATCTGATTACTGATTCACGGCAATTCTGTCGAGACATCATCAACGAGACGAAGCAGAAAAACCAGTATACAAAAGCAGAGATAGAGGAAATTTGGGCGGAGCAAACATGGGCTGGTAAGGCTCCAGGTAATCCGTTCATCGTTAGGGGCGGCTATAATTGCCGTCATCATTGGCTACCATTAGTGGAGGTTTGAGATGCCATATCACACAGGACACGACAAGAAGAAGAAGAAGAAAAAGAACAAGCGACCTATGGGGCGTAAGCGTAAATAACGCAAAGGTTGACAATTTACCCGAAAGGGTAAAAATAACGCCAACTCAATAGAGGTTATCGCTACATGGGCGACGAAATCATGGAAGAAAGCGTTGATACTGAGCCAGCGCAAGAAACACCCGCTCAGGAATCAAAGACCTACACGCAAGAGGACATGGATCGAGTCGTATCAGACCGCCTTGCCCGAGAGCGTAGGAAGTTTGAAAAGCAGTTAGACGGCATCAACTTAGAAGAAGCTCGTCAGATCATGCTTGAGCGTGAGCAGGCGCAGATTGAACGCCAAAAAGAAAAAGGCGAGTTCGAGCAAGTGTTGAAACAGACTGTTGAGAAAAAGGATCAGGAGATAGCAAAGCTAAACGCGGCGCTGCATACCACCAAAATTGACGGTGCATTGCTGACCGCTGCGAATAAGCATAACGCTATCGACTCTGAGCAAGTCGCCACGTTGTTGCGTCACTCGATACGGCTTTCCGATGATGGGATGGTCGAAGTGATAGACGGTAACGGCACAGTGCGATATAACGACAACGCAGACCCGCTGACGATTGACGAGGCGGTAAGCGAATTTTTGACGGCAAGCCCGCATTTCGTCAGAGCCTCTCAAGGTGGCGCTGGCACAATGGGGAACGCTGGTGGCTCGACTCCGAAGCCTACATCGGTGGCTGATATGGTAAAAAATTGGAGCAAGGGTGGGAAAGAAGCCTATACCGAGTTCCGCAAGAAAACCCAGTAGATTACGGAGTTAAATCATGGCAGCTACAACCAGCAGCACCCTTGACGACCTATTTGCGAATATCATCGCAGCCGCCCGATTCACGGCAGAAGAAGAAAGCCTGATGATGGGCCTAGTCACCATGTACAACATTGGCGACGAAGCAGGCAAGACCATTCAAGTGCCAAAATACCCAGCAGTGACAGCCGCTGACCTGACAGAAGGGACAGACATGAGCAGCAGCACTGTCTCGACTTCATCTGTAACCATTACGGTTGGCGAAGTTGGCGCACAAGTTGTGCTGACAGACGTTGCAGCGATGGGCGCAGGCAACCCAGCCGAGGAGCTAGGCACCGTTCTCGGCAACTCTATCGCTACCAAGATCGACACAGACTTGATCGCTTTATTCGATGGCTTCTCCACCGCATTGGGTGGAGCAGGCACAGAGATCACGGTTGCAGACATTTTCAAGGCTGCTGCTACTTTGCGTAACAACAAAGCTCAAGGCGACATCTTTGCCGTCGTTCACCCATTCCAGGCATACCAACTCAAGGCTAACTTGACCAATACTTTTGCAAACCCTAACGGTGGTGACGCGCAGAATACGGCTATGGTCAACAGCTATGTTGGCACGATTGCAGGCGTTGACATCTACGAATCATCGAACATCACTGTCGATGGCTCTGACGATGCAAAGGGCGCTGTATTTAGCCGCGAAGCCTTGGCGATTGCCATGAAGCGTGACTTCCAGATTGAGACCCAACGTGATGCGTCATTGAGAGCATTCGAGCTTAACGCTACTGCCGTATATGGTGTAGGCGAGCTTGATGATACTTATGGCGTGGAGATGCTGTTCGACAGCGCACTCTAAGCGTTTCGGCTGGCCCCGCATCCTCCCCAGTGTGCGGGGCTGGCCCTTTTTGGAGGTCTCATGGCGATCACATATCGTGGCATTCGCTTCGAGGGCTACAACCGCCCGAAGCGTACACCCAAGCACCCGAATAAAAGCCATGTCGTATTAGCACGACAGGGTGAAAAAATCCGTATGATCCGATTCGGGCAACAGGGCGCAGACACCAAACCTCCACGCAAGGGCGAGAGCGAAGCCGACAAGGCCAAGCGCAGATCGTTCAAGGCGCGACATGCGGCGAATATAGCCAAGGGTCGCAAGGACAAAACGGCATCAGCGGCCTATTGGGCTGATCGCGTGAAGTGGAGTTGATATGGCCTTCTCTCAAGACTCTGATCTAGTCGCACTCGTTCCAGACATATTGCAGTTCGGCATATCTAGCTTTGCCGCTGAACATGCGAAGGCCGAGGTGGACTTGCTGCGTACCATCCGCAACGAGTGGTGGTATCGCAAAGGTCTGCCAGGGGAGATGGTCAACTCTTACCTCACGGAGTCACAGTGGACTCGGTGCAACGTCTATTTAGTTCTCTGGAAGTTTGCTCTGCCTCAGCTAACCAATTGGGTAGAGAATGATCGCTTCTTAGGAATGATCGACTTTTACAAGCAGAGGTATGAAGAAGAACTGGTCGCGGTGTTTGCTGACGGCGTTGAGTACGACGACGACAACAGCGGCACGATAGACGACGACGAGCGTAATATCGTCAGCTATGGGCGGCTTACCCGATGACCGTCATCCTCAACCTAGACATAACACCGAAGGATTTGACGCAGATTACTGAAAAGCAAAAGCGAGCGGTTCAGTCGGCGCTACCGAAAGCAGTGTTGCGTGTGGCTGGCTTGGGTCAACAGATCATCAAGCAGCGCACCGCCAAGGGCAAAGGCATCACTGGTAACTTCCCAAGCTACTCAGCGCAATACGTTGAGTTCAGACGAGAAAAACTGCGGAAAACAAACCCCACCCTTGTAAACCTTAACGCCACAGGTCAGATGTTGCGGTCAATGCAGGTCAAGCGAGAAGGCAGCAGGAGAGCGGTCATATTCTTCGATAACCAACAGGCGACGAAGAAGGCAAACTTTAACCAGCGTACTCGCCCGTTTATGGGATTCAACAGCAAAGAAAAGACGAGGCTGCAAGCTAGATTTACCACAGACATAAAACAAGCCGTGGCTAGAGCGTGAGTGTACGAGAAAACATTGCCAGCAATATTGTAACGCAGTTACAGGCTATTTCATCGCCGACTATTAAGCTGGTGACGCGAGAGCCTTTTGACTTTGATAAACTGAGCAACGCGCAGTATCCCGCAATCCTAGTCAGGACGACCAACGAAAGCAGAGAGGATGCGACGGTAGGAGGGAGCGCGACAAGTCGCTTTGGCAATATAGATTACGAGCTAGTCTGTTTCGTCAAATCGACTACGATAGACACCGCCAGGAATCAAATTGTCGAGGCGATTGAAGAAAAATTAGATGTTGATAGGACGAGAGGCGGTAATGCTATCGACACACAAATCACCAGCATCGAGACAGATGATGGAAGCATTGACCCGATAGGCGGGGTCATTATTACAGTGCGAGTCGAATATCAGTTCACTCGCGGTACAACCTAGAGGGCAATAAAATGGCTACAACAAAGGGTTCGGGTGGAGTCGTGAAGCTGGCTGCTACGGGCGGCACTGCGACGGCGGCAGGCGAAGTTCGGAACTTCAGCATTGAGCAAACAGCGGACACGCTAGAGACCACTGTTATGGGTTCATCAGCACGCACTTATGTAGGCTCATTGAAGAATGCGACGGTCTCGATGTCAGTCTATTGGGACGACAGCGACGCGGTGCAACTGTTAGTTGATGCGGCAGACACACTCGACTTTCAGATTCACCCAACAGGCACAGGCACTGGCGAGAAGTTTTACAGCGGGGCAGCGGTAGTGACTGGCAACACGATCAGCGCGGCTTTCGATGGGCTAGTTGAGGGCGAGTTCGCCTTCCAAGTATCGGGGGCGGTGACAGAAGGCACTAACTGATGGGGCTGGTTCGGGAGCTACGCAATCGGCGCAAGGTAGAGCCAAAGCGTATCGAGGTCTCAGAGTGGGCTGACGAGAGCGGCGAGCCTTTTGTGTTTTACTGCTACCCAATAACCGCTTATGACATGGGCCAGATGCAGAAAAAGCATCCAGGCTTCTTGAGCGATATGACCCTGCCCGCGATGGTCGATTTGATTTGCTTAAAGGCAACCAATGAAGCCAACGAGCGCATTTTCGACTCAGCAGAGGATCGTCACGATTTGATGGGCGAGGAGAGCGCGATAGTCAGCGAGATCGCTGCCCAGATGTTCAGCACCATAACCAGTGTTGAGGATCAGGAAAAAAACTAACTAGCGATCAGTTTCGGCTCAACCTTATCGCCTTAGCTGATCGCTTACACATTACGATAGGTGAGGCTGAACAGATGCCGCTGAGTGAGTTCAACGAGTGGGTAGCCTATCTGAACATTTTGGGGCGCGAAAATGGCTGACGCTAAAGTTGTAATAACAGCAGAGGATCGAACAAAGCGCGGCATTGATTCGGTCAACGAAAACCTCAAACGCACCGCAAAGAATACCCAAGTCGTTACAGGGCGATTCAAAAACTTTCGAGGCGCTTCTCAACAGCTAGGCTTCCAGATTCAAGACGTAGCCGTCCAACTACAAAGTGGCACAGCTGCGGCTACCGTCTTTGGGCAACAAGGTTCTCAAATCGCATCAATTTTCGGCCCTGGTGGTGCAGTGATCGGCGCTTTCATCGCTGTCGCGGCGGCTGTAGCGGGGCCTCTAATAAGCTCTCTAGTAGGTGGCACAAACGCTTTAGAGCGTATGAAAGAGGCGGCAGATGATGTGCAAACCTCGTTAGCGTCGATGACTGCGACAGAGCGAGCGAGAGCTATACGTCGCAACGCTGAATTGCAAGCAGACGCTTTAGCGGCGCAAGCAGAAGCGCAGCGCAAGGTGGAAGAAGCAGAGCGGCGAGTAGAAGAACTACGCTCGAATCGACGCACTAGAGCGCCAGTTCTAGCTGCAGCAATTGAGCAGGTCACAGACGCACAAAGGGAGCAAACCTCTGTAAATGAGGAGGCGCAAATTGTCCTAGAGCGTATCGCAGCGGTAAATGCTGCATATGCAGAGTCTCAAGACACGACAGCACAGAAGACGCGAGAAGCAAACGCCGCTTTGAGAGAGCAAGCCAAGCTCAGGCAAGAAATAGAACAACTCGAAAAGGATGGCAGTGCGGTTCTGCTAGCCATCAACCAATCCAACATCGACAAAAGCATTGAAGAACGTAGAGAAAAGCGTAAGAACAAAGAGGAGACGCTAGCCAACCTCGATGAGCAACTGACAGCATCTTCTCGTATGAGTAAGGAGATGTTCCAGGTAAACAAAGCCTTCCGCATAGCTCAAGCGACAATGCAGACCAGAGATGCAGCGACTAAGGCGCTGGCTGCATTCCCGCCGCCATTCGGACAGT
>VTLG01007792.1_pt1 | contig 28191 bp, 40 predicted proteins | sample 4694571 | NCBI WGS metagenome assembly VTLG01 (sample SAMN12604809, study PRJNA352737) | marine metagenome | biome: ENVO:00000447; feature: ENVO:00000209|ENVO:00000569|ENVO:01000036; material: ENVO:00002151; isolation source: viral sequences binned using virsorter ...
GAGACTATATTATGATTACTAATGACCAAATGATTGCTCAAACACTTGCAAATATGCAAAGATTGAACAATGAAATTGCTCTGAATTTGAACATTTTATCAAATTTGGACGATATGCACAGCGAATCACACGGTGGTTCAATGAATTTACACGACCAAGTTACACATATAAGAAACGGTCACGATACTTTAAACAATGGTTTAGAATCTGCTCGTAGTGTTAGCGGATATGATGAAATGATTAACCAAGATCCAGAAAGGATATCTTAATGAAAACTATGAATCCTGCTGACAACTATTGTTGTATGGTATCTTTTGCAGATAAAGATAACCCGAAAATTTTAGAGATTCAAGGTGTTGTTTGGTTTGCTAATGATGACCTTGCTTATCAATATTATATGTTTTTAAAACCAGAATTAAGAGAGGACCATGTTTATCCAGTAGATGAAGAAAATCTACCTTGGCATTTTAATGTTGGTTCTGATTATATAAAAGAAATGAAAACTAAAACCAGGTTAACTAAACTCGAAGGTAAACCTGGTGTTTTAGTTGGTAACGGACCTGAATTTGAAAGGATGGCGAATCAATAATGGATATTTTATTATGTGTGGCAGTTATACTATTTTGTATAGTTGCAGGAGTTTATTTAGTGAGTAAATCATTATGAATAATAAAAAATTAATAGTAAATATTTTTCGCCTAATGGGTGTAGAAATTAAGGAAAAGAATATAAGTATAAACCCTGCTAAGAACAAGGTGTTTACCGTAAATATTCCTTTAAAGGAACTTAAAAGATTGAAATATATAGATTGGTCTCCTCTTAAATATCAAAGAGATTTTGTTTCTAGTGATGATTTTATAAGAGGTATAGGTTTAACTATCATAGACGACAAACCATTTGTTGAAATACCGCCCATACATTTAAGATTATTTCCTGAATGTACTACTACACTTAATAATAAACTTAAATTGCAAAAAATTTGGGCAGAATGTTTAGATGGATTACAAAGGGTTGTTTCATCTATTGATAAATTATTTGATGATAAATTTAAGTTTAAAAAAAATACAAAGATTAGAGGATTAAAGGGTGAAGAAATTGATATTGGTGATTTAAATTTTAAAAAGATAAAATCTAAGCATCGAAATATTTATGCTGAAAGATATGATAAATTAGAAATAACTACCAAATTGTATTTAGATATAACAGATGAACAAGCTATGTATTTGTTTTCTGAAATATTAAACCTTACAAATAAAATGAGTGCTCATATGATAAGACAAGCAACGGCATATGAAATTGCTAGTGTGGTGAGATTATTTGTTAAATTAACTGGTTCACCAGAATATTACAAAGGAAAAGAATTTCTATATAGAGGAAAATTAATAAAAAGACTTAAAATGTTTTCCTATTCAATAGAACCAGATAATACACAGATATTTAAATATGTTAAATTTGATAATACTGATTTACTGCAAGAAGAAACTGTGGCAAGTATGTTTGGATTTTTTAATAGACAAAAATATGATAATAAAACCTTAAATGATTTATATAAGAACAAAGATTTTAAGGATGCTGTCCCAGGGTTTTCAGAATTTAAAAATAGTATAGAAGGGTATGATAAAATTGTAACCAGTTCTACAAGAAAAGGTACAGAAAGATTATCTAAATGGCAGGTAATTGTTTTGTATAATTTGTATGAAACTTTAAGATTAAATAATTTGAAAATCACTAGTCCTAATATTTTTATGAAAGAAATATTAACAGAATGGCAAACACAAATGAATAATATTATGAAGGGAATGGAAAAATCACAATTTGCTTTAGACCAAAATAAATCTTCTGATAAAGCAATTATAAGAGCATTGGGAGTATTAATGAAAGCCGTTTTAAAAAATTCAAAAAGATTTTCAATAGTTAAACAAGATAAGAGAAGAAAATTTTCACGGGATGTGTGTGAACAAGTATTAAGATATCAAAATTATAATTGTCCAGAATGTGATGATGAATTGGATATTGATGATATGATTGGTGGTCATTCTGTTATGTGGTTCTTTGGGGGTGAAACAGATATAAAGAATGCCAAAGCAATTCATTTAAATTGTAATAAAATAGACCATTTCGATAAAAATATAAAAAAAACAAATAAGGTGGGAGAAGTATGGCACGGTATAAGAAGTTAGCAACAATTTTAAGGGATGTAGATTATAAGAAACCTTATAAACCTACGAAACCTAATACGGAAATGTTTTTTAACATTTTAAACTATGCAATTTTTAATGGTAAATTATCACCAGTAGATAAGTTTAGTATTAGACGAATTAGGGATGCTCTTGCCTATTATGAATATGATGAAAAGACCGATGTTGCACAAATGACATTTAAACCGAAGTTTAAAAATATGAAACAGTTTTTAGATATTTTAGGCCACGAAATGGTCCATCATTATCAGATTACACACCAAAAGAAATGTAGTGGTAATCATAATTCATATTTTTTTAAATGGAAAAAGAAATTTGAACGAATGGGATTAGATTTGAAAGTGAGATATTAATGGAACAAGTAACCATAAAATCAAATAATAATGCAGCGGGAGATATTCCAGTTGCAACAAAAGCCGATGTTTTATCAAAATCAGATAAACATTTAAGGGTTGCATTGGTAAATACAACCGTAACTTTAGACCTTCATAGGACAGATGTAAGAGAACCCTATATAGGTCGTTTAAGCAGTTTGGAATTTTATTGTGATGAAGTTAAATAGATTTCATAAAAAGATTATACAAGGTATAATTGATAATAGAAAAGGTGTATATGAAACACCTAGAAGAAAAATTAATAATGTTCCTTACAAACAATGTAAGGAATATAATGCTGCTCTTGAACTGATGTTAAAGGGAAAGATAAAAGCATTATCAACAAATGAATTAGAAATGGAAGGTCCTGCAACACCTGAACCAGAGTTTAGATGGTTCACTTGTAGACCTTGGAAAACAAAAAGAGAATTGAAGAAATTACTATGTTAAAATGCTTACACAAAACTTACACATTATTGACACATACATATTTTTGGATAATTTTACTTTTTACAGGAATTATTTTATCTGCTTGTAATAAGGAAGGACCTTGCACCGATGATGGTTGTCCTTCTTGGCACGAAAATCAAAATCAATACGGTGTAGATGAATTAACATTACCACCTGAATTTGAATAAACTTATACATTATTTACATATATGAAAAATGCGAAAAAAACAAGAAAAAGAAGATTTAAGATTTTTTTAATAAAGATAGGGATGATATCAACATTAATTCTTTCAGCTTTTATTTATGGAACTTTTCAACCAAACTTTATTGTTGAAAAAGCCTACCATAAACAAATGGATGATGCTATACAACAAAACAATTTTGAATGGGAAAACAAATTGTCCCAAATGGATTTACAAGAACCATCATTTGAATTTACTGATAATGATAGTTTTGTATCAGCAATTTATCAATGTGTTGATTATTTAAATCTTTATCTTACAAGAGAAGAACGGATACCTAAACTTTTAGTTGCCGCACAAGCGGCATTGGAAAGTGAATGGGGTAATAGTTATTTTGCAGAAGAAGGTAATGCATTGTTTGGTATTAAAACTTATGATTTAGGAAGGCCACATTTGAAACCTAGAAATAGACCAAATGTTAAATGGGGTGTTGCAAGTTATGATACTAAATGCCAATCAGTTATGGGTTATATTCATTTGTTGAATACTGGAAGTCATTATGAAAAGTTCCGTGAAGTAAGAAAGAATGGTGGCAATCCTTATCAATTAGCAGATACTTTATTTCATTATTCAGAAAATGGTAATTACGAAAAGTTAGTTAAACAAATAATCAAGAAGCTTGACAAGTAGGAGAGAAGGTGTTATAATGAGTGATATTGAAAAGTTGTTTTGGCGAAGGGTTGCAAATTTAGAAAGAGCAATAGAAACTGCTGAACATAAAGAATTTAAATGGTTATGGAAACATAAACTATATGAGTTAATGAAAATGATACCAACAAGGATGATTAATTAAAATGATAGTACCAGAACATAAACATATAATAGTGAGAGCAGAGGTTGAGAAACCTATTAAAGATACAACTGAAATAAGAGTATGGGTAACTGATTTGGTGGAGAAGTTGGGTATGAAATTAGCAACAGTAGACCAAGGATATAATCCCATAGTTGCTTATATTGAGGATGCAGGTAATAGAGGTATCACGGCTTGTGCTGTAATACAAACGAGTCATATTGCTTGTCATATTTGGGATGAATTAATACCATCATTGGTACAGTTGGATGTTTATACCTGTTCAACATTAGAAAAAGAAAAAGTTTTAGAACATTTAGAAGTAATGAAACCTTTGAAGGTTGATTATAAAGTATTTGATAGAGAATATAAATTAGATGAAAAAGATAATGAAGAAGAAAATCCATTTGCAAGAAATGAAGCATATATAGAACACCGTAAAGAGTTTCCTTATTATCCAGATAAACCTAAAGAAGATGAAGGCACTAGAAGAGGAAGAGAAACAGCAGAATATCTTAAAAGTTTAGGATATATGGGTGGAAAGAAAGATAAAGAGAATAAAAAAGAAGAAGAAGGTACCATCACCGCACCTATGATGGAGATGGAATAATGCCAACATATAGATTCAGAAGAAAGAATGGTAAAGAATTTGAAATAGTAATGATGATGTCTGAATTAGATGAATATAGAAAGAAACATCCTAATCTTGAACTATGCATACCATCAACATTAAACATTATATCAGGTACAGGCACTTTAGATAGTAAAACAAGTGGTGGATGGAAAGATGTTTTGGGTAAGATATCTGAAGCACATCCTCGTAGTGAACTTGCAAAACAGTATGGTAAAAAATCAAACAAAGAAGTTAAAATACAAAGCACAATAGATAAACACCGAAAAATGCGGCAACAAAGAACCCAGGGAAGATAAATAGATATATGGAAGTAGCGAGCATACCAAAACACGCTACCTGTGAGGTAGTTATTAATAATAAAGATGAGTGGTCAATCCGCACACACTTCCATATGAGGCGGTGCACCGTTGAAAAACAAGGAAAATAAATGGCAGACTTTGATTTTTTAGATGGGTTTGATGAACTAGGTGGTGACTTTGGTTTCACATCTGTTGCAAGCAAACCATCTGACAAAGCCGCAGACACGAAACAAACACAAGAAGCTGTAAAGCAAGCAGCCGAAGGTGTCGGTAAAGCGGTTTCTAGTGATATTGTTAATAGATTAGAAAGTAAATTAGATAGATTAATTCGAGCAACAAATGAAACAAAAGAAACTGTTGTTGCAAAGAATGAAACTGAACTAGAGATTGCTAAGAAACAAATGGATGATGAATATGATTTACGAAAAGATAATTTAGGTAAAGAATCTAAAGCAAAATTTCAACAAATAGAAAAACTAGTCTTACCATTAATGATTAAATTAGCAAAAGCACCAGAAGCGTATATACATTGGCCTAATAGGGCACAAGTCATAGAGGAGCAGGTAAGAAAAATTGTAGCGATAACAAGAGGATAAATAATGAAACTATCGGAAAACTTTAGTTTGAACGAATTAACAAAGAGTCAAACTGCAACGAGAAAAGGTATTAACAATACCCCAGGTGATAATGAAAAAGAAAATTTAAAATCATTATCAATAAATATTTTACAGAAAATTAGAGACCATTATGGAAAACCTGTGAGGGTAACGAGTGGTTATAGAAGTCCAGAATTATGTGTAGCGATAGGTTCAAGCAAAAATTCACAACACGCTAAGGGAGAAGCAGCAGACTTTGAAATTACAGGTGTTGATAACTTTGATTTAGCAATTTGGATATCAAAGAATTTAGATTTTGACCAATTGATTAGTGAGTTTTATAAAGACCAACATCCAGACAGCGGTTGGGTGCATTGTTCTTTTAAATCAGAAGGTAACCGAAAACAAGTTTTATCAGCATATAAAGAAAATGGTAAAACTAGGTATGGAAAAGGCTTGCAAATCCATTAATAATCTGTTATAATAGTATATTATGAATAAATTAAATGCATTTATGCAGGATAAGTATGGTATGAAATCATTTACTCATACTCCCGAAACAAAACAACTTCCCAATTTAATTACAGAAACAATTAAAGGTAAGCGATTTTATGTTGTTGGTGAAGAAAAATATCCATCCATTACAACAGTTTTGTCTGCAAGAAATCAAGAAGGTTTAGTTAGGTGGCGCCAATCTGTTGGTAATGATGTTGCAAATAACATTATGCGAACAGCAGCAAAAAGAGGAACGGCTGTCCATACCTTGGTGGAGAATTATTTAAACAATGAAGAACTTTCCAAGCAGGATGTTTTACCATTAGCGTTATTTACTTTACTAAAACCAGCATTGGATAATATAAATAGTATACGAATACAAGAAGGAAGTTTATACAGTAATAAGTGGAAAGTAGCAGGTCGTGTAGATTGTATTGCTGAATATGATGGTGTTCTATCCGTGATAGATTTTAAAACTTCTCGCCAAGAGAAGAAGGAAGAATGGGTTGAAAATTATTTTATACAAGGTTCTGCTTACTGCGAAATGTATGAAGAATGGTCTGGCACACCGATTAGTCAGATAGTTATTTTAATAGTAACTGAAGATGGTGCCGTACAAATATTTAAAAAAGACAAATCGAATTATCTACCTTTACTACAACCAGCAATAGATGAATTTTACCAAGTATTCAATAATAAATGAAATAATTAGGAGAAACACAATGAAAAAATTTATTAAAATTTTTGGTGTTGTTATTTTTGTTTATTGTTGCTTAGGAATATTCAACATAGCGATAGCAGAACACGAAACAACACCTGATGGTCCCATATATGAAGGGCAAGGCTTAATTAAAAAGCCTGTACCTGTTTATTGTGGGCCAACAGAATTTATGCTGAACACAGTAACAACAAAATTTAAAAACGAACCACTAGTTGTGGGAAAAGTAATGCTCCCAACAACAGGTGAAGTGGTTGCAATGCTTACTGTTTTTATACACACCGACCATACATTTGATATGTCCGTGCTGATGACAATGCTAAACACAGGTGAAACTTGTTTGTTAGGTTATGGTAGAGAACTTGATTGGTATAATCCAAAGCAAAAAAAGAGCAAATATAATGGAGTTTACTTGTCCAACTTTTAGAATCGAAACTCCATTTAGAAACTCCATTTGGGAGTTTTAGGATTTTGCTATATATTATGTTAGGGTCGACAGATTATGAAATATAAAAAACAAAGACAACTTGATAAAAATGGTTATGCGAAGATTTACATTCTTGAAGATAAAGAAGGCAATCAGGTTCAGGCCGATTGCCTTACTTTATTTCATATGAAAAACATTGAAGGTATATCATATAATAGTTGGCATAAGAGTTTAATAAGTAGAGGAGTTTGGTCTCACGGTTATAAATTAAATAAAATCGTAGGCTTTCTTAATTCTCGTTGAAGATAATGGGAGTAGATAGAGAAGACTCGGGTGCAATTCCCGACCACTCCACCATTTAAAGTACTACTAGTCTTTTGAGGGGTGGAATTAGGATCGATTCATATCAGAAACCGTGTTGGAGAGAATAGGGGTGGTTCCCTTGAATGACCAAAAACATAAATGCAAACTTTACGGAGTATGCTTTAGCAGCCTAGGCTGTTAGGGGTTTGCCAGTACCTTGCAACAGAAACTGGCACTTTAAACTTACTACAAGGAGAGTTATTATGATGGAAGTATTAGATGTTTTATTACCAATGGGCATACTAGTAGCGTGTGCTTATTTAATAGGTTATATGTCTGGTTCTGAACAAACTAGAGAGATTTATGATCCTGTGATGCGAAAGAAAGATTTAGAAAGATTTCCCAAATAGGGAGTAAGAGTAGTCTTGCTGGAATTGGTAGACAGGTTAGATTCAAAATCTAATGTTCGCAAGAATGTATCGGTTCAAGTCCGATAGACTATACCAGGGAAGTTAAGTATAGGAAGGGCGGACCTATTCTCCGCCCGCTTCCCAAAAAAAGAAAGAGAGTTATGATGGACTATTTTATTATAATTATGGTAATTTTGGCATTTATAATTTTTGTATATTTGTCCTATCAAGTTGGTTATGTGATAGGATATTATAAATGTCAGGATAAATATGAGGATTATCTTGACAACAGAACCAAAAAAGTGTATAATAGTAGTAATGATAGTAACTCCTAGCAAGTTTGCTTTAATTATTGAAGGTTATGTGAAAGATAAACAATTAAATTATATGGATGCGGTTGTATTATATTGTGAAGAAAATAAAATTGATCCAAGTAATATTAAACCTTTAGTCAATAAACATTTAAAAGAAAAAATTGCCTATGAGGCACAATCATTGAATATGTTGAAAGATAAAACAGCAAAATTACCAATTTGAAAGGAAAAGATTATGGATCCAGTAACGGCAATATATATTATTTTTGGCACCTTATGGATAATAGGTGTATTGGAGGGTTAAAATGTTAGAATTTATAGTAGCAGCATATGTTATTGCAATAGTAGGCGGAGTTGTACTTCAAGTAGCTGGTGTATAGTGAATGGTTTTGAAGTATATAAAATCTATTTGGCAATCAAGCTCCACTTCACTAGTAAAGGAAAGACTTATGACTTTCATAAGTACGGTGGGAGAACAACTGCAAGATTGGAGACCTTTACTAAAAGAAGGGACCGCTATTACTTTCATAAGCTTTCTAAATCTTATAGTAGTAATGGCCTTGTTGATTACTTCGTTAGCAATTTTGTTACTAGTACTAATATATGGATTGGTGACATCATTGGGAGAGCTGGTGACGATACTTATAAAGCCTGGCAAAAGAAAATAGAATCGTTAGCATATTATTATGCAGAAGATGTGGATTATATTATAGAACAAATGACAACAAAGAAATTACATTTTGATGATATTTTTACTTCGGTAAAGGGACAACATCCACCGATATTGAAATATTTTCTAGCAAAGAAAATCAATTTAGAAACATTTATGATATTAGATGAGATATTACAATTTTCAAAACATTTAAATAAGAAGATACAAGAAAAGGTATTGTGGCCGAAACTCTATGACAGAATGATTCGGTACAAACCATTTTTAACTTACAATACTACTAAATTAAAAATGGTACTAAAGAAGAAATTAAAGGAGATGTAGTATGCCAGATGAAGCAGGACGATTTACAGCAGAACATACAGTTATGGACAAAGATTTGGAAATAAGAGAACTGAAACATCTGTTGGAAGTGAAAGATAATAAGATAAAAGAATTGGAACAAGAAATAAAAGACCACTATTTAAAGATAAATGGTGAAAATGTTCCGGAAGATGTTGATTATGCTGTTGCTGAAGAAGCGGAAGATGAATTTACCGAACAATTATCTTTTTCATTTAAACAGGAATAGTGCTTGACTTTTACACCAGTTTTTGTTATAATAATAGACAATGCAACAAAAAACTTATAAATTTTTGTTTATAGTGCAAGGAAGAGGCTTTTACCAGAGGGTCGAACTTGACTATCTACGGGTTGTGCCGAGGCTAGTTGTGGAAAACACAAAGAGTCACATTACCGACAGGTAGAGGTAGGTTGCTGGGGTTATAGATAATGGTATCTAGGTCTCTAGTTTGTGGGTAAATCATAGTCCCACCTATTTTGCATTACTTATAAATACTAATATATTATGTGAAGTGTGGATAAGAAATAGAAATAAGAAATATACGAATACAATAATATAAGGATACAAAAATATGAATACGAGTATAGCAGCGTTAAAACGCTCAAAATCAAACCTAGATGTTCTTGTTCAAGAACTCTCAAAAGTCGCACCACCAAGAGAAAAACAATCCTTTTCAGATGATAGATTCTGGAAACCAGAGTTAGATAAGTCTGGTAATGGGTATGCAGTTTTTCGATTTTTACCAGCAGTTAAAGATGAAGATTTGCCTTGGGCAAGATTATGGTCCCACGCTTTTCAAGGACCTGGCGGTTGGTATATAGAAAACAGTTTAACAACACTTAATAAGAAAGATCCAGTTAGTGAAGCAAACACTTTACTTTGGAATTCTGGTGTTGAAGCGGATAAAGAAATTGCAAGAAAGAGAAAAAGAAAACTCTCTTATATTGCTAATATTCTGATTATTAATGATTCAAAACATCCTGAATATGAAGGTCAAGTAAAATTATTCAAATTTGGTAAGAAGATATTTGACAAGATTACGGAAGCGATGAAACCTGAATTTGAAGATGAGAAACCAATCAATCCATTTGATTTTTGGGAGGGGGCAAATTTCAAACTGAAAATCAGAAAAGTGGATGGATTCTGGAATTATGACAAATCAGAATTTGATAGTAAAACACCTATCAAACCTAATGATGAAGCAATTGAAGAAGTATGGAATAAACAATATCCATTAAAACCTTTCCTTGCACCTGATAACTTTAAATCATATGATGAGCTTAAAGCAAAACTTGATAAAGTTTTGAGTGGTGTTAGGAGTACTGGAACTGCTGAAGATGTTGCAATCCCACCTGCGACAACTAACAATAGTCCAGTTGTAAAGGAAACAGTAGATACATCCTCTACAACTAATACTGATAAGGATAGTGATGAAACACTTGATTATTTCAGTAAGTTAGCAGAAGAGGACGAATAATCTCTCCATCTGTTTCTTTATATGGGGGTTGGATATTGTATTTAACCCCCTTTTTAATAGGCGGATTATATAAATATAATTGTTAATATAGTTATGTGAAGATTTGAGATATCAAATTTAATTAAAAACAAGGAGTATGAATATGTGGAAGTCAATATCAGATGTAATAGGTAATGTGCAAGCAATTGCTGTTTCTTTAATTACATTATCAATCGTACTGGAAGTTGTTTTCGGTTCAGCAGTCCCTTTCTTATCATTGGGCGTAATTGGAAATATTAGTGCGATTGTGGGAGACCTTGGGTCACAAGGACTCATTGGCCTTATTACATTAGGCATTCTTTGGGCACTTTGGAAAAAATAGTCTAAAGTAACCAATTTTAATAATTTATAAGAAAGGGGCACTTTTTAGTGTCCCTTTTTTTATGGTCTAATCAATATTCTTATAAATATTAGTATAATTTCAAGGAATACTATGTTGAAACATACTTTAATAATTTTAGGGGTTTTGGTACTCTTTATTTTTCTATCATCAACAAGTGGATCTAGTGAATTAACATTCAGTTTTTCAAATCCGTCATTTAGTGGAACAGGACAATCTTCACACTATTTGACAATAGAAAATATTGAACACACTAGACAAGCAGCGATAGACGCTAGACGAAAAGCGGCAGCAGATAAAGTAATATCGGATGCTAAAAATACAGCAGTTGCAAAGTTTAAAGCAAATATAGAAGCACGATTCTATACAGCGTTAGCAAAACAAATCACAGATAATGTGTTTGGTACAGATGGTTTACAGCAAGATTCAGGTACATTTACATCACCAGTTGGTGGTGAAGTTGTAGTTTGGACTACACCATCAAGTACAGGTAATGTTGTGGTAACTGTTACTGAAACAGATGGTACTGTAACAACATTTACGATGCCTAAGGAAGATAATTCATAATGTTTAAAAAATTAATAATGTTTTTAGGAGCATTGGCTTTAACCGGTTGTGCCGCTACAGCGATGAATTATGATTTACGGACACAAGAAGTCGCATATAAAGAGTTAGAAACAATTACTGTTCCAGAAGGTGATCCTATCGTGATTGCTGTCTATGATTTTGTTGATATGACAGGTCAAAAGAAACCTGGTGGTAATTTTGCTTCAATGAGTACAGCAGTAACTCAAGGTTCTTATCAATTACTCATTAAAGCATTACAGGATGCAGGTGGGGGTAAATGGTTTAGAGTAGTTGAAAGACATAGTTTACCTAGTTTATTGCAAGAAAGAAAACTGATACGAACAACTAGACAAATGGCAGATGGTGACAATGCAGAAGCATTACCTGCTTTATTATTTGCAGGTGCATATGTAACTGGCGGCATTGTAGGATATGATAGTGATATTGTATCAGGCGGTGCTGGTGCAAGAATATTAGGTATAGGTGCTAAAAAAGAGTACAGACAAGATGTAGTTTCTATCATATTAAGACTTGTTAATGTTCAAAGTGGTGAAGTAATAATCACAACTACTATTGAAAAGACTATATTTTCAACTTCAACAGGTGCAGATGTCTTTAAGTATGTGGATGCTGGTGTGATGTTATTAGAAGTTGAAACAGGATATGCGAAAAACGAACCTGTGACCTTTGCAGTACGAAAAGCAATTGAAGCAGGTGTTGTAGAGTTAATTAAACGAGGTGTTGAAAAAGATTTATGGAAGTATAAAGAAATAATTGAAGTTGATGAAGTAGAAGTAACCGAAGAAGATTTAGAAATTATTGAAGAAGAAGTTATAGAAGAAAATATCGACCTGAATGAAAGAATTATTTGGGAAGAAGAAAAAGAGTTTATATGCACAAAAATAGATTGTGGTGAAGAAAATATAGAATCAAAAGTTATTGAAGAAAACATACTGCAAGAAAAATCATACAATGATTACCTTATAGAGAAGGATGCAGGTGTCCATGATAATTTTCCAGTTGCAACCTGGGATTTAAGTAAAATAGAGCCATTACAAAAGGAGGAGAGTACAAATGACCAAGATAATGAACCTAGTGCTGTCGTTCTTAATATTCACACTAACTAGTTTTAGTGCATTTGCTGGCAATTCAGTTTTTATCCAACAAGACAATCAAGAAGGCCAATCCATCTTCATAAAACAAGATGGCACAGGTAACTATGTTGGTCTAACCGCAAGCAATGGTTTACTCATAGATGGTAATGACTTAACAGTTATAATCAAACAAATAGGTGATAATAATACATTTAGAAATGGTGGTTTATCATTTAAGGGTGATAATATGACCTTTGATTATACCTCAACAGGTGATTCCAATATACTTGATATTAATATTAATGATACAGATGCCACAGGACATTATTATGATATAGACATTACTGGCGATTCTAATATTCTTGAATATGAAGAAACTTCTGCTTTTGATGTAGTGAATACGAATTTAGATTTAGATATTAGAGGAGACTCTAATGATATTTGGATCAAACCTCGTGGTGATGGACACTTTTTATATGTTTATGTTAATGGAGATTCTAATGATATAGAGTTTTATGCTTCTCCAAGTTCAGAAGGTATGAATACAAATGCTAACAAGGCAATTGGTCCAAATGTTTCTGGTCATGGACAATTTGCAGATGATTCAGGTAGTGAAGGTGCAACAATAGATATCTATGTTATTGGCAGTTCAAATAGAGTACACACTTCCTCACACGGTACAGGTAACTATCAAGTCCATGATGTTATTGGCGATAGTAATATTTTAGATGTACATTCTTGTTGTAGAAACCAGCATGTCCGAATGGTGCAAAGCGGTGATAATAACTGGATGAAAACAGTTACAAGTGGCAACAGCAATACATTTACATATTATGCTTCTGGAGGCAACAACAAGGCATATGTGTATATCTATACCTCTAGTGCAGAAGTAAATGTAAAGCAGACTGGTGGTGGTAACTATGCGAATATTACAGTTAGTGGTAGTTCTCAATATGACTATACATTAAACTGGACACAAGATGGATCAGATACTTGTACATATTCATATAACAGAAATAATCAAACAGGTGATGTGACCGACACACAATCGAACGGCTGCTAAAATGAAGAAGTTTCTTTCCATAGTATCTTTTCTGGTACTATTATCTTTCAATGCAATTGCAGGTACTAAAGTTGGCGAAATTGTAGGCCAAATGGGTACTACTTGGAATGAGCGTGAAGGTCAAACAGAAACAGTTATAATGGGATATGAATTGCAAATGAACGATTTTCTCCAAACTGGAGAAGATGGTGGTATGATTTTATCATATGTTGATGGCACAAAATTTACAATGGGACCAAATACTGAAACAATCATTGATGAGTTTGCATTTGATACGAGTATGGTACCTATTGAAGTAGCAATGGATTTAACAGTTAATGTGGGTTCATTTACATATGAATCAGGAAGTGTATCTGAATTGGGTGGTGATGTAACCATATCAACAGCAACAGCAACAGTTACAATGCAAGGTACAGCAATATCAGGTACCGTAGATACATCAGGTAAAACAACAATCATATTAATACCAGATTCAAAAGGTGATGTGGGACAGGTTACAGTTTCAAATGAATCAGGTTCTCAAACATTAACAAATGTATATACATCCGTTACCGTCTTTGCAGATAATGTTTCAATTAAACCACCATCACCATTGGGTAACAATGAGAAGAAGAATCTATTTGACTTGGATAGTGTAGAAGAAAACATTGAAGATGAAAAGAAATTCAGTACCCCAGCAATGGAGAATGAAGATGTTGAAATACTAGAAAATGAAATAGAAGAAACAGATTTTGAAATTCTTGAGGATGTTGAAGGCAAAGAAGTTGAAATGGAAATGGATGAGGCACAAGAATTAGAAGAAGAAATTATCTCCGAAGAAATAACAATTGCAGAAACAGAAACTATTACTACTACAGATTTAAGTATTGATACATCAACAGATGAAATAAAAGTCGTTGAGGATATTGAAGTAGAAGAAGTTACAATAGAGGAAGACATTGATACATCCTATTATGATGAATGGGAAGAGGACCTTAAAGATTGGGGTTACATTGATGAAGATAACCAAATATCTGTTTGGGATGCTGAAGGTGAACAAACAATGGATTGGGATGACGCTAAAAATATGTATGCAGAAATGGACCAAGCATACTTTGATGCTATAGGATGTTCAGATTGTACTTGGGACACTATCAATTGGGATGCTGTTGATTGGGATGCCGTTGATTGGGACCAATATATGGATGACTATAACGATTTATTGGAAGACTATGGTCTGACTTCTTATGATATGGCAATTGAAGATAAATCAGAAGAAGTTGAAGATGAAGCAACATCAACAGTTGAAGGTTATACTTGGGAAGATTTTGATTTATCAGATGACTACTATAACAATTCAGATTATATTTCTGCTGGAGGTCCACCAGAATTAACAATACAAAACTATTGTGAGTATAATGGTTATGATTTATCTTGGTGTGACCAAGCATATCTTGATTATCTAAATGAATGGTATGCTGATGATTGGTCATTATTTAAAGATTACGATAGTTGGGATAAAGGTGCAAAGAAATTATTTAAGAAATGGTATGGATGGTGTGGTACTTGGCCTAACTATGAGTGGTGCGATGGACAACCTAAACCTTGGAAGATGGAAGGGTTGAAGGACAAGTATGTTAGTGAATGGGATTGGGAAGACTGGAATCTTTTCTGGCAGAATACATACGATTGGTATTACACAGGCACATATGGAGATAGTGGTGATGATTCAGAAAATTGGGAAGATGAATATGCTTATGAAGATGACTATGACGCTGATTTAGAATTAGAGTTATGGTTAGCAGAATTAGATGAATGGGATTGTGATTGGTATGGATATTATTGGGATAAAGCAAATCAATCTTGTGGTACAGAATGGGTTGATAATTCAGCAGCAGAAACATTGATAACAACGAGTGGTGAAATACTTAACTATTCAACTGGTGAAATTACACAAACAGTTACCACTACCAATTCAGATGGTTCAACATCTTCTACAACACTAACAGGACGATATACAACAGGCGGTAATGACCATGACGCTACTGCAACAACAAGTGGTGATTATACGATATTGGATAGAGATAATGATAATCATAGAGCATATGTAAAATCTGAAACTGCTGAAGATAGTGATATTCAAATTATGCAAGATACAGAAACACAAAACTATATTATTGATAGTTCTGCTTCAACACACCCTACAGTTACTATCATACAAACTAACTAAATATAACTGTTATGAAAAAACTGACCAGTACTTGGGCAGTAGTCGTAACGGTGATTATATTAATAGGATTGAAATTTTATAATCCCTTACCTCTACAATCCCTACAATTAAAAACATTTGATTACTACCAAACTTTTGGAACACAATATGATTCCAAGAGTATTGTCCTATTGGACATATCAGATTTAGCATTAGAGAAGAAAGGTCAATGGCCTTGGAAAAGGGATCAAGTTGGCCGTACAGTTGTCAATGCATATAAGAATGGTGCCGCATTAGTTGTGTTGCAGTTAGTCTTTACACAAAAGGACAGACTAGGTGGTGATGAAATGTTTTTAAAGATGATAACAAAGTATCCTGTCATACTTACAGAAACAAAAGACGCCAAGAATTTATTAAGTATTAAAAGAAAAGCATTAGCGATAGGTGATGTGGAAGTGCCCATTGATGTTGATGGCACAATACGAAAATTACCGCTTGACAATTCTATTCCATCTGTTATAATGAAAGTCATTAAGTTTCCTACACCTAATCAAGATGATATATGGGTTGATTTCAGACACAATATACCTAGAATAGATTTTACAGATAAAGACTGGTCATCTATGAAAGGTAAAATTGTATTCATTGGGACAACTTTCAAAGGGTCAACATTTGTATTGACACCTAATGGGTTGAAGAATACACACGAAATAATGGCAATTAGTACAGAAACTTTACTATCTGGTAAGTTTATTAGTAGACCAGACTGGATCAACATACTAGAATGGTCACTTATCATCGGAAGTAGTATCATATTTTTACTATTAATACCTCGTCTAGGAGTGTTCTGGTCGTTAGTTCCGTTTGTGTTATACACCGTTTTAGTCGTCTTGTCAAGCTTTTATTTGTTCAATACATTTCTATACTTGACAAACTGGTCATATCCTGTTATAGTGGGTTTCATAGTCTTTTCTCACCTCATATACAACAATTTTAGTAGAGAGAACAGACTCAAACTTCAGATTAAGAAACAGTTTGAGCATTATCTAGCACCTGAAATGGTGAAAAAACTCCAGAAGAACCCAGCATTACTAAAATTAGGAGGTGACTTGAGGATCCTCACCTTCCTGTTTTCCGATATACGAGGATTTACACCCATATCCGAAAAGTATAAATCGAATCCGCAGGGTCTTACCGAATTGATAAACAAGTTCTTAACACCGATGACCGATATTATATTAAAGAACGGCGGCACAGTAGATAAGTATATGGGCGATTGCATTATGGCATTTTGGAATGCACCATTGGACTGTCCTAACCATCAAGAAAAGGCAATCATCTCAGCAAGAGAGATGAAAAGAAAGTTAAGAAAAATGAATATCAAGGAAGAATTTGGTACAGAATTGAAAATAGGTATTGGCATAAACACAGGCGAAGCTGTTGTGGGTAATATGGGAAGTGAACAGCGATTTGATTATTCTGTATTGGGAGACGCTGTGAACCTTGCAAGCCGTTTGGAAGGTATCAGTAAAAACTATGATACAACAATAATCATAGGTGAGGATACATATAAATCTGTAAAAGATAAGTTTAAATTTAGAAAATTAGATGATGTTCAAGTGAAAGGAAAATCAAACAAGGTTGCAATCTATTCAATAAAGTAATATAAATAGTATTATGGCAACAGTATTCGATAAAATACTTGATACAACAACAGGACCAAAAGCGTATGACTGGTACAGGAGACAGGTGCGAGCAATTACTACACCTGGTGCCAGAGCGTTGATTAATCAAGGTAAAGCAACAATGCGACCAAAGTATGGTGTGATGAATTTGTTTGGGTATGACGCTAAACATAAAGCAACATTACCATATTATGATAGGTTTCCATTGATATTTCCTATTGAACCTGCAAAGGGTGGGTTCTATGGTTGTAATTTTCACTATTTGCCATACGGAACAAGAGTTGCATTTTTGAGGCGATTGTCTGAATTTGCATCCGACAAAAGATATGATAAGAAAACAAGATATAAGTTTAATTATAATGCATTACGAAATAACCCATATATGAAAAAGACAACAAAGCATTATTTATGGAACCATGTGAGAACAACATTTTTAAATATCACAGCAGATGAAATGCCTATTGCGATATTTTTACCGATTGCAAGATTTGTGGGTGCAACTGAACAATCAGTTTGGAGGAGAGCATAAACAATGATGGAGAAACTTATAACTTTATTGGTTGGATTGTTGATGGCTTTAGGTGGTTGGACACTTGCAAGAACATTTGAGTTATCAACTGTTCAAGCAGTCCATGATGATAAGGTAGATAAATTAGAAAGACAAGTTGAAAAATTAGAAATGAAAATGGATGATATGATGAAAATGGATGAGGAGATAGTTGAACAACACGAGGATTTGTTCCGACAATTACAAAACAATGATTCAGGAAGGACATATAACTACTAATGGCAATTTTTAGACAAGGCGTAAAAGTAGGACCATTTGATATCAGATTAGGATTTCCTAGAGATAAAAGTCTAGTAGGTGTTGAGCAAGATGTTCGTTTAAGACAACGAGCAAATACTGATAATACTATTGGTCGTTTCCGTGCAACAATGGCCAAAGGAGAAGGTTATTCAAGGTCAGCACGATTTGCTGTAAGGATATTTCCACCAGGAGGTCTTAAAGAATTAGCACTTGAAAAGAAACCTTTAGATGGTTCACCTGGTGATCCAGGATCGCATAAAAGGGCTAATGTAAATCCTGATGCTAATACTATGTACCAATTGTATACACAAATGGGTCAACAGATTAATATTCATTGTGATAGTGTTACAATGCCTGGCCATGACTTGCAAACTCAAAGTGTTCAATATGCTTCTGAACCTGCAAGGGACATAGTGCAAAGCCATGCATTTGCAGGAACTATTAATGCTACATTTTATGCTGATAAGTATTTAAGAGAAAGACACTTTTTTGAAATGTGGCAAAAGATGGCAATTAATACTGTTACACATAAAGCTAATTATTATGATAGTTATATTGGTAAAATGCATATATTCCAACTTGGTTCAAATAATATGGTAGATGTGCCAACATATGGAATTGAAGCTGTTGAAGTTTATCCAGCAACAATAGCAGCGATAGATTATAACTATGCAAATTCAAATCAATTAACAAAGATAACAGTTGCATTTAATTATAAAGAGTGGCATAATCTTGCAGAAGATAATGTTGTCGGAATGGAATATGGTAAAACAAAACAAACTCTCCACGACATTAAGAGTATAGATAGAGGATTGTTTGGCAAGTTACCTCCTGAAATACAAAGAGCAGGAAGAGATATTGCTAATATAGCAAAAACACAATTACCAATAGGAAGATTAACACAAGGGAAAATATTCCCACCATTTACATAATTTTATATAATAAGGAGAATAAATTATGGCACTACCAAAACTGAATACTCCAACATATGAGTTGGAAATGCCATCAACGGATGAAAAGATACAATTCAGACCGTTTTTGGTAAAAGAAGAAAAAATACTAATGATTGCAATGGAGAGTGGCAAAAACGCCGACATTGTTAATGCAGTAAAAGAGATTGTATCTGCTTGTACTTTTGATAAAATCAATATAAGCAATATACCAATGTTTGATGTTGAATATATCTTTTTAAAGATTAGGTCAAAATCAGTAGGTGAAACATCTAAATTAAAGATATTATGTCCAGATGATAAAAAGACTTATGCAAATGTTGAAGTGAATTTAGAGGAAGTTCAAGTGCAGGTTGGTGACGACCACACTAATAAAATTGACTTGGGAAGTGGCAAGGGTATAATTATGACATATCCATCTGTTGATTCATTTTTAGAAAGTGGCATACAAAATATTACTGCTTCAAATATGTTAGATATGATAGGAAGTTGTATTTTACAAATATATGAAGATAAGGGTGAAAAGGTCTATGAAGCGAAAGACCAAACTAAAAAAGAATTGTCTGAATTTATAGAATCAATGAATACCGGACAATTTAAGGATATTCAAAAGTTTTTTGATACTATGCCTAGATTGAAACATACAGTTAAGGTAAAGAATCCTAAAACTAAAAAGGAAAGTGAAGTTACATTACAAGGGCTCAACGATTTTTTCGCATAGCCCTTTCTCACGATAGCTTAGAGAATTATTTTAATACAAATTTCTCTCTAATGCAACATCATAATTACTCATTGAGTGATTTGGAAAATATGATGCCTTGGGAAAGGGAGATTTATGTTGATATGTTAGTTGAACACATAAAAGAAGAAAACAAAAAAATGAGAGAAAGACAACAAAGGCAAAAATAATGAAAACAGTAACAAGTGAACAAGTAGATAGATGGCGAATAGTTCCAAGACTATTCATTTGTCTATACGGTTTGGCATTTTTCAGAGCAACAGAATGGTTTATGGCATTACCTGAACCAACTAATGCACAATCAGCATTCATATCAGTAATTGTGGGTGCAGGTGCGGCATGGTTTGGGTTATATGTGAGTTCAGGCAAATCAAGTGTAACCGTTGAAAGTAAGAAACAAGTATTAAATGAGGATAATGTAGGTTAAGATGGCAGACAGCAGTTACGGAGCAATGGTAGTTAGGGACGCCGATTATGGTGATGTCAATGGCAATGGCGAAAGTATGGCATTGTCTTTGGGTGCAAATGGTGACTCTGCTTCAACTACTGAATTACTTACAGGTATTTTAAGTGGTGTTGAAACGATAGCAGAAGCTGTTACAGCGATGTGGCAAGGGGATGAAGCAGATAGAGTTTCTGAAGATATTGATGCCGCTGATGTTCAGCAACCAGCTGAAGAAACTGTTGCTGATGATGAAGGAGGTGGTTTCTTTGCAGGTGCAAAAGCAATGGCTGGCAAACCAAGTGTGAAGTTTGCTTTGTTATTGGGTGGATTGGCATTGTTAATGAAGTTTGCTGATAAACTTATACCTATATTAGCACCTATATTGAAGTTTATTAAAGAAGATGTTTGGCCAATAGCAGTAAAAGCAGTTACGGCTGCATTTGATGCTCTAACACTTGTTTTTAATAAAGTTAAGGATGCTATTCTTTTTCTTACAGATCCAGAAACGAGTCTTGCAGAAAAGATGGAAGGTGTTAAAACAGCATTTAAAGATTTTGGCCTGTGGTTGTTTGGTATATTTGATAATATGGCCACAAAAATTGCAACAGCATTTGGTATGGAGTTTGCAGAAGGAGAAACACTTGGTTCGTGGGTTGGCGATAGACTCAAAGAAGGATGGGCAAATATCAAAGCATGGTTTGAAGGAGTTGCGCCTGCATGGCTTATAGATGATATGAAAACTATTGGTAGTTGGTTGGTAAATAAAGTAACAACCGCATTTCAAGGTATCGTAGATTTCTTTACTGGCGCCGTTGAAGCATGGAAAGTTGATGGATTTACAGGAGTTTGGGATTATATAAAAGGTAAAGTTATAGAGAAATTTCAACCTATTATAGATTTCTTTGGTGGTGCTGTTGAGGCATGGAAAGTTGATGGATTCTCAGGAGTGTGGGATTATGTAAAAGGTAAAGTTACGGCTGTATTTACTGGTATTGCAAATTGGTTTAAAACTTCCACAGAAGATGGTGGACTACTTGATTTTGATGGTAACCCAAACATACTCTCTTGGATAGTAGAAAAGTTAAAGTTACCATTTGAGTTTTTAGGAGATTTGTTTTCTTGGCCAGAATCTGAGGAAGGAATATTTTCATTTGATTTTTTAGGCAAGACCATAACAAAGTTTCTTGATTTAGTACTTTTGCCATGGAATCTTGCAATCAATTTCTTAAAGAGCGTATTTCAATGGGGCGATCCAGAAGAAACATGGAGCCTTGGTACAATGGTTATGGAAGGATTTGGTAAAGTATGGACATGGATTACAAACATATTCAGTTGGGGTGATGATGATGAAAAGAAAGGTGGTGATATGAGTTTGGCTGATATGGCACTTCAAGGGGTTAAGGACGCTTGGGAATGGGTAAAAGATAAATTTACATTTGACATACCTAAACTTAAATTACCTAAATTACCTAGTATGGAAGGTATGATTAACTCTATTATAGGAGCTATGTTACCTGAACCAGGTAGTTGGCTGTATGATTGGATACCAGGTGGAGATGCTTTAGAACAAATGGCGATAAAAGCAAGGATGGCGAATGATGTAACATCAATGGATGTTGGTGAAACAGATATGACAGGTTCTGTTTCCACAGGTACAAAAGAAACTATGAATGAATATAACCAATTGAAGAAACAAGAAGGACCACCTGGAACTGGAATGAATATTAACACAATAGATAGTTCTTCTCCTACAACAGTAAATAACGAGAATGTTCAAGTTATTCCACTAGAAACTGACCATAGTGATCCTATTGCCAATGCAATATACAAACATCCGAATCCTAAAATGCGGATGAGTTGGGCCAATTAATATGGATACAGTAGAAATATTTGGATTGTTGATGAAGATGTGGCCCCTATTTTTAGGGTTCATTACATTGGTTATTGTCCTTGCAAAAATGCACGGTGATATAATCGTATTGAAAGAAAAAGTGAAAGTTGCATTTGACCTTATCAACAGTATGAATAAGAAATAACTATCCTTTTTGTTTTAAGTGTTTCTCCGTCCAAATATCAAAAGAAATATTCCTCTTATCACACCATTTCCTTGCTGAAGCAAATTTATCACGATTCATTTGATATGCTTTCATTTCCCATAATACAGTAGTTTTCTTTTTACCTCTTGTTCTAATAGGTGGTCGCAACTCTTTAGAGGGTTTGACTTCCACAAGATGAGTCTTTTCCTCACCATTGGTTGTTTTCACCTTAATCAGAAAATCAGGAAAGTATCTACGGATTGTCTTTGTTGCTGTATCATAATAGGGTATTGCTAATTCTTCACTTGACCATTTCAATATACTTGCATTACCATCAAAGTATTTCATACACCTTCGTTCCCACATTGAACGGTAGACAATATTATTCACATTACCCATATACTTGCTTGGGTTCTCTGGTGTATATTTACCTTTGTATTTTATCGGTCTATCTCTCATTGTCATATAAATAGTTATAATAATATTTATTAGGAAATAACATCAATGGGTAATTTAATTAACGCTCTCAATTCACTTAAATCCAATATCTTTGGTAGTGGAGAAGCAGGAGAGGTAACACCAATAGTACGAAAATCAGCAATCGAGTTAGCAGATACAAGCCCATTGTCAAGAATGGGAGATGACCCATATCAATTTTCTTCTATAACTTATCCAAGAGATGTGACCAATGACCAACAAGCTGGGCATTATATGTTGTTCTATATCAATAAACAAAATGATTCAAAATATTCTTATGACGATAAACCTGGAGTAACAGTAAATAAAACAATTGTAACAGCTCATAAAGAAGGTGATAGTTCAACAACAATAGAAACTAAAACAGAAACAAGTGATTATAGATTTAGTGAAACTCTCCACAAAGCAAAAGGAGCACTAGGAAGTATCATCACTAGTGATAGTGTAGATTTGAGAGCGGGCAACAGGAAATTTAAAGAAGGATCAATGTCAACTTATAAGAATACTACAACAAGAATTACAGATTCTATTGCATTGTATTTACCTCCTAATGTTACAGACACTACTGCCGCTGCTTACAATGGATTTGCTATGGGTATGATTGGATTTGCGGCCGCAGGTGTTGGTGAATTTGCACAAGCGATGAAGTCAAATGATTTTTCAAGAGCAGCAGCTGCATTGGTAGGGCAAGTCAAGGGATTTACTGATTTTGCTGCAAAAGAAGCAGGTATGGCATTAGCAGAAGCAGTAGGTGGTGCAGAAGGTGGCGGAACAGAATTAATTAACAAGGCGTTTGGTCGAGCAGACAATCCTTATATGGAAGTGTTATTTGATAAGATGGCATTAAGAACATTTACATATAACTTTACATTTGCCCCTAGAAATACTGATGAAAGGGATGATGTTCAGAAAATTATAAGATTATTCAGATTTCATATGGCACCTGAATTAAGAGGTGACCATAACAGATTTTTAACATTACCATCAACATTTGATATACATTATATGTACCAAACAGAAGAAGGTAAGGCATCTGAAAATGATTTTTACAATAGAATTGCAACCTGTGTGCTAGAGAATTGTACCGTTGATTATACACCAGGCGGTGTTAGGTCATTTACAGACGGCTCTCCAACTCAAATTACAATGTCATTACAATTCAAAGAAACTGAATTATTGACAAAAGAAAGAATAAATCAAGGTTTCTAATATGTATTTTTCTAATTTTCCATTAATGGCATATGATATCAAGGGCAACAATGGATACAAACTTGTTCCTGATATATTGAGGCGAGTAAAATTGCGAGCAAATATTAGAAATGGTATGTTTATGTTTGATAACTATGATGTGAAAGAGGGAGAAACACCTGAAACAGTAGCATTCAAATGGTTTGGTGACACAGAATATCATTGGGTCATATTGATGACAAATAACATAACAGACCGATACTATGAATGGCCGCTAACACAACCTCAATTTCAATTGCATTTGGAAGACAAATATGGTGTTGGGAATATTGATTCTGTACATCATTACGAAATATCACAAACAAGTGGTCCAACAACTTCGAGGGATAGTTCGCATTTAGTGGAAGTCAATTCAGACGCTTCAGGTGCAACAGCAATTACTAATAGAGAATACGAACAAAGGGAACAAGATAGAATACGACAAATACGATTATTAGATAAAAAGTATCTAGGAGCATTTGTATCAGAATTTGAACGCCTTATAAGGGATTAAGATTATGACCAAAACACCCCATCCAGACAGCATGGAATTTGCTGGGGATTATAACCTCAATAACATTTTACTTGTAAATCACGAAGCAGAAGAAGAAACAGGCATTGTTGATATCAAGCGTATGGCAATGGAACTAAACATCTTTGAAAGTATATTTAAGGGTGCTGTAACAGGTACAATAGTTATTACTGATACTCAAAATATGATTGCAAAACTTCCTATTCAAGGAACAGAGCGATTGATGTTTAAACTTTCAACACCAGGTACAAAAAATGTAACAGCTATTGTGGATGCAAGTGAAGAAACAGGTCACCCTTTCCATGTTTATAAGATTACAGACAAGAAGCAGATTAGTGAGGGTACATTATTATATACTATGCATTTTGGGAGTAGGGAATTTCTTCGTAATATGAGGACTAGAGTAAGTCAAGCGTATGAAGGAACAATGGATGATATTGCTGCTGCGATATTTAAAGATAAATCTTATCTTGATAGTAGAAAAAGATTTAATTTTGAACCAACTCGCAATAGTGATAAGTTGGTCATACCAAATTTGCGCCCATTTGACGCCATTGACCTTGTGGCATCTAAAGCATTACCCAAAAATACAAATGGTGCGGGATATCACTTCTATGAAACAACAAAAGGGTTTCATTTTCGCAGTTGGGAGAGTATGTGTGTGACTCAAGGCGCATTTGAGCGACCTATCAAGCAAGGGTTTGTATCAATGCCAATGAATATTACTGATCCTGATGTTCCTGATAAAACACTCCACGATATGATGAGTGTTGAGGAGTATCAATTCTTGAATAACTTCCACGACACAGCATCAAGTCAGTATCTAGGTACATATGGTCATCAAGTCATTACACATAATATCTATGATAAATCATATAAAATAGACAAGTATAATTACCACGATAGTTTTGGCGCAACGAAACATACTGATTCATTTGGTAGTGGCCGAGACGCTAAAAAGTTCGCAGTTGTAGATACACCTGTTGATTGGGATTTAGCAGATGATGGTAAAAGACATAAGGGTGTTAGTGATTATGACGAATCAGATGTCACCTTGCAAGGAACAACACAATTTCTACATAATGAGGACAAGGGTATGTTTGGTACAGATGTTATAGATGATGGAAAAATTGAAGGAACAAGGGCTTCACAAATAACACAGGTCATGGCTGGAACACGATTAAGACTGGTAATCAAGGGGCAATCATACCTTGAAGCGGGAGATGTCATATATTTTAACATACGCTCAATAGATGAAAAGAACCCACGAGGTCTTGCAGATCCACAATACTCTGGCAGATATATCATTACCAAGATACGCCATCGAATTACAAAAGAAGATTATAAGATGGTCCTTGAGTGTGTGAAGGATAGTGTATTTACGCCATTTGCTACACAAGGATTGAAGTTTTTCCCTGCTCAGGCAAGTCAAGATGGACCTCAATTTGTAGACATATACAAAGCAGAAAAAGGGGTTAATACTCAAAGACAAGCAATGGCATCAAGGCACGGATAATGAAGTTCCTTTCTATATTATTCACACTATGTTTACTCTCTTTACCGTTAAAAGCATACGAATTATTGATGTTTTCCGTCAAGACCTGCCACTATTGTATTGCTTTTATGAATGAGGTTGAACCTGGTTACCACGACACAATATATGCAGAAACCCTACCTTTAACCATCGTATATCACACGGACAGACCCGAATGGTTTAATATTGCATATGAAGAAGGGCGTATTCAGAAAATCAAGGGAACACCCACCTTTATCATATGGGATGAGAAAAGTCAAGAGGAAATTGACCGAATCGTTGGATATGGTGGAAAAGAGTGGTTTTATGAACAAATCGTCCATTGGATAGACAATCACCACAAAGAACAATAACAGTTTCATTTACTTCATAACCAATACTCTCATATCCCACAGACAATACAAAGATTTTTTCCATAGACACCTATACAGCAGGTCTCCTCCCAATACCTCCATATGGAGCTCTCCACCACATTCAGAATTACAGGCACTTCATTATAAATAGTACCATAATGAACATTAATAAGAAAAAGAACATTAACAAAGAAGATGATATTAAACTATTAGATAACTTCGATTGGGCTGCTGTAGGTGTTGCAGCCGTTGGCATAGTAGTATTCATCCACCTAATGGTAATGTACATAAGAGGAGTATAGAGATATGTCAAAGTGTAATATGTGTAACCACGAGTGTCATTGTAAGAAGAAGGACAAAGAGAATGACAAATGCGAAGATAAAAATTGTCATTGTATAAGTTGTTACTGTGGTGGAGGCGATGGACAAGAATAAAGAGATATACTGTATGGAATGTGGTGAGGAATGCCATTGTAAAGAGTCCTTGCCTAGGTGTACTCATTGTAATTGTGTGAATATTGCCATGGATCGGGATGGTGAAGCGTAGGAAAATAATGCAGATAAAACATAAGTTTAAATCAAAAAACAGTTTGTATACAAAGTATTCTATGAGTTATTTGAATAATAGTTTGCATACAAAGTAAATGAGGTTAATCAAAGAATCCGAGTTGGATAAAGTCTGCATGGTCACGGAGAAAATTTAAAGGAGATATAAGAAATTATGGGAAATTTTATGGGCAAGGACGGGTTTGTATGGTTCGTGGGGGTTGTTGAAGACCGCCTGGACCCAAAACACCTTGGGCGATTGAAAGTAAGATGCCTTGGGTATCATACAGAAGACCTGGGCAAGTTGCCTACAAGCGACCTGCCATGGAGCCATGTGATGAACTCCATTACAAGTGCAACCGTCAGCGGCGTGGGGCAAAGCCCGCTGGGCGCTGTCGAAGGCAGCTGGGTGATGGGATATTTTCGGGATGGAAGCGCGGCGCAAGAGCCCATTATCATTGGGACACTCCCAGGCATTCCCTCTAGTCTTCCTGTCAAGGACGCCGGCAAGGGATTTCAAGATTATGTCCATGCGAATTACCCCAAGTATAAAGAAACAGATGTCAACCGCCTGTCTGTGGGTGATGATGATAATCCCCATAGTACATTGACGATTCGGAAGGCCGACATAGACGAAAAGGTCTCACAGGCGGACATTGAGAGTTACGACAGAATCGCCGAGCAAGAGCAAATACTGCCGCCGCCGCAGGGTAGCGGGGCACGGGTGATGCAAGACGAACCTGACCCATGGGCCGAACCAGAAACTCCATATGCCGCTATTTACCCCTATAACCATGTTTATGAATCGGAGGCTGGACATGTCCAAGA
>VTLG01011276.1_pt1 | contig 28185 bp, 38 predicted proteins | sample 4694571 | NCBI WGS metagenome assembly VTLG01 (sample SAMN12604809, study PRJNA352737) | marine metagenome | biome: ENVO:00000447; feature: ENVO:00000209|ENVO:00000569|ENVO:01000036; material: ENVO:00002151; isolation source: viral sequences binned using virsorter ...
GTGAAGATATTACTAGTTTTAATCTTGCTGATAGGGCTAATCTATATTTCAAGGTGGGTCACTTCCTTGATTTGGCTTTTCTCCCTGCTGAAAAAGAGATTATCGATATGATTGGAAGGTGTGAAACATTTGATGATACTAAGAAAGCAGCATTTGTTTTATATCAATATTGTTTAGAACAGCAGAAGAAAGAGCAAGAAGAGAAAGTAAAGAATCATGAACAAGCAAAGATGTTCTATGATGAATGTATGGAGAATGCTGGGATAGAGGAATATCCTTCACTTGAAGAGGATCCTGAGGAGGAGTTAAGCGTTAAAACCGATAAAGCTTTAAATGAAAATATTCAGACATTAAGTGAAGGAGTTAGAAATTACCTAGAAAATGTTTATTGTACTATCCCTGAAGTTAATTTAGATACAGTTATTGTATCTAATATTAAAGTCCAAAAAGAATTAGAAGAACATTTTGAAATTGAATTGTTAGATAAGCCTGATTCTTTGGTGTGGGTTGATAATAAGTATATTTCTTTTAAAAGATCTGCTCAGAAGGAAGTTAATTATTTGGTAAAGGAGTTTGAATGTAGGAAATCTGCAGATGCTTATGCTAGAACTTCTACTGCTAAGACTGGGGTATTAGATTGTTCTAAACTTCATACCTATAAGTTTGATGAAGATATTTTTAAGAAGGTAAATGTAGTTCCTGATGGTAAGAATCATGGATTGATTTTTATATTGGATTGGTCTGGTTCAATGTCTGATTGTTTGGTGGATACCATTAAACAACTTTATAATTTAGTATGGTTTTGTCAGAAGGTTCAAATTCCTTTTGAGGTTTATGCTTTTACTAACAATTATAATAGATGGGATTCCCTTCCTGAGGGAGTTCCTTGTCCTCCCGCTCATGTCAAGAAAAGAGAAAATGATTTAGTCTTTTCTGATGATTTTATTTTGCTTAATTTTCTTAGTAGTGAGGTAAGTAAACTTAAATTAGAACAACAATTACTTAATCTATGGAGGCTTTCCTATTGCCATTCGAAGGATAATTGGGTAGAATATGTATCTCCTGGTAAGTATCATCTTTCTGGGACACCTTTAAATGAAGCCTTAATTACTCTTCATAAGATTATACCGTCGTTTAAAAAGAAACATAACCTCCAAAAGGTTCAATGTATTATTTTGACTGATGGTGAAGCAAATGCTTTACCTGTTTATAGATCTTTTGAAAGTGAGTGGAATCCTTTACATAAAGATTTTAGATGTAGGAATTTAAAGGTGGGATATTCTTATCTCAGAAATAAAAAAACAGGATATGTATATCCTTTTCCTTATAATTATTGGGGATTTACTGAAGTTTTATTGAAGGATCTTAAACAAACTTATTTTGATACTAATTTTATTGGTATTAGAGTAGTTCCCTCAAGGGATTTCAATACTTTTATTAAGAGACATGATATTCTTACTGATGCTCAATTAATTAAAGTAAAAAAGGATAAAACTTATTCTATTAAGAATTCTGGGTATCAATCTTATTTTGCTATAATATCTTCGGCACTTTCTCAGGATGCTGGGTTTGAAGTTGAAGAGGATGCAACAAAGGCACAAATAAAAAGGGCATTTGTTAAATCTCTTAATACCAAGAAACTAAATAAAAAAGTTCTCGGCGAATTTATAGAACTAGTATCTTAATTATGACATTATCTCAACAAACTATAGATCATTTAGATGATGCTGCAGGTAATCTTAGGTCTGCTTTAAGATCTGCTGCAGTCAATGAAAAACCAATAGTTGTCCATCAACTTTCTAAATTGTTGCTGGACATTGAACAATGTAAAGAATTTGACCATATTATGGATTTGATGGAGGAAAAATTGCATGGCAATCAATAGTGACGTTAAAATAGAAATTAATCTTAGTGAATTAGTTGCTATTAGAGCATCTTTTCTTGGAGAGCAGCTGTCTGAAGATGAATTTGAAGGTATTGCCAATGAACTTAGATTGACTCTTACTTGGGATACTCTTTATTATATGGTGGACCAAACTATTTTAGAGTATCTAGATAAAGCTGATAATCATTATGGTGAGATAGCAAATGATGCATGGTTAAATGAGATTGAAAAGAATAAGAAGCAGTTTGAACTGGTTAAGTTAACATCCCCTTCATGGGAAATTGAAGTCCCAATGAGAAAAGATAGGAATAAAAAATGATAGCTGAATGGATTAAAGAGATTCCTGAGTGGGAAAAGGAATACAGACAGATGATGCAAGGTCTTCTTACTAAAAGACAATTGGAATTACTTGATGGTGATCCAATTAAATCTCATGAGGGTATGGTTTATGGGGGAATGTATAGTGATTGGAAGAAACGTAAAGGATATGATGTTGAAGAAAAGGTTAAATCAGTAAATAGTTCTGCTGATACTTCTGAATAATATGTACATTGTTTATGAAGAACATATAGAGCAGTTGGAAGAAGAGAATGCGGATCTTAAGCAAGAAGTTTTAATTCTTCGTCAGAGATTGCAATATTATAAAGAGGTGACAGAAGAAGATGAAACCTTATGATGATTCTAATTGGAGAGAGGAGTACAAGGGTTATACCTCGAGTAGGTATGAGTTAGATCTTCTTGAGAATGGACCCAAGAGTCTATCCCAGAGTTGGATGATGGGCGCCCTACATAATAAATGGAAGAAGATGAAGGGTTATAAAGATCCCGAACCTCCTGATTGTTCATCTTCTATGCAGGAGTGGGAGCAGAGTATTAAAAAGTATCAAAACAAATAAAAATGGAAGTTGTAATTACGCCTGATGATGGTTGGTTTGAAAATCCTTTAGATAGAATGCCTATTGCCAAAAGCCCTCCTGATTGGGAAGACACTGCACCTTCAGAGTATGAACCACCCGTGGATAATAGATGGGCACCCCCAGAAAAAATAGCAGAATTAGAATCTAATCCACGTCCTGAAGAGGAAATTGCTGATTGGTTTGCGGAAAATCCAGATGAGAGTGATGAGATAGAAAAGGAGAAGACTATGCACGAAAAGATGTATAAGATTGCTACTAAGAATGGAAGTACTCTTACTATGGGAGGTTCTGAAGAAATTCAATAAATTATGCATATAGTTGATAATTTTTTTAAAGATCCTTATAAAGTAAGAAATATCGCTTTAAAATCTGAATATTTTTCTTGTAGTGATTTTTATTGGCCAGGGTATAGGTCTGATATTCCTTCTTCTATTGGAAATGAACTTGAATTGAAGATTTCTTCTGTTTTGGGGGAAAAGGTATCAATGAGAGAAGGATCGTTTCAGTATTCTGATAAATCTTGGGGTACTGGAGTACCTCATTTTGATTCTCCTCATTATACTTGTCTTACTTTTTTAAATTTAGATGCTCCTTCCAATAGTGGGATTGAAGTTTATGATGATCGTCATAAGCAGGAATATGCCCCACCAGGTTATGAGACTGTAATAGGAACACCTAATGGGATGAATATTGAGGTGTTTAATGATGATAAAGTAAATTTTTATAGGAATAGAAAAAGTTTTATTTCTAAGATGATTTTTAGAAAAAAACTAAAAGAATATAGAAAACTTTTTGTAGATCCTTGTATAGCATCTAATAAATTTAATAGAACTGTTGTGTTTGATTCTTGTAGAGTTCATAGAGCGCAAGATTTTTTTGGAACTAATGTTAATAATTCTAGATTGACTATTATTTCTTTCTTTGTTAAATCCAATGAGTATCGACCACATTTTAGTAGATGAAAGTGACGGTTAAAGAAGCGACCATTTATTGAATTAATTTTTTTTACTTGCCCTTATAATAAATGCAGTTGAAAATTTGACATGGGTGAAAAGAAGATTCCTTATGGAGAGGGTTGGATACTCCCTGACAAAAAACAATACTGGTTTATGAAAAGATCAGCAGCAGATATTGATATAAGTGATGATAAGGGTGGTGATTTCTTCACTTATACTCCTGGATTTGGGGAGTTTAAAGATGTTGATTTGTTTGAATATCTAGAGAATTATGTAAAAGTTAATGAGTTAAAATGGTGTGATGTCAACATTGAATGGCAGAGACATTGTTGGTATGAAATAGATCCAGAAACAAAAGAACTTGGTGAGTTCTTAGAAGGTTCTGGTATTGAGGGTGATTATCTTGAATGGAATCCAGAGACTCAAGAGTTTGATGAAAGAGAAGATGAGGATGAAGAAGATGATGAATGATAATTATATTGTTGATGAGTTAAGAAGCATTTATGGAACGGAATTCACTGCTGCTGATGTGCGCGGGTATTGTGCATCACATGATATAGCATATCAAACAGTGACTAAGAGATTGGAAAGGTATAAGGTAGGAAGAGGAAAGTGGAACCTGGAACTAAATAAACAGGTCGTGGATGAGATTGAACGTTCTTATAACCTTCCTTCCCCACAACAAAACCTTATTCCAGAAAAAGATGATACCTTCATCAACTTTGGTAATTTTAGTGATATTAAGACCATTCTCAAAACCCGTTTGTTCTATCCTACGTTCATTACGGGACTTTCGGGAAATGGTAAAACTATCAGTGTTGAACAAGCGTGTTCTCAACTCAAGAGGGAATTAATTCGTGTCAACATCACAATCGAAACAGACGAAGATGATTTGGTTGGTGGGTTCCGTCTTATTGATGGCAACACTGTATGGCATAACGGTCCAGTTATCGAGGCACTGGAAAGGGGAGCTGTCCTCCTTTTAGATGAGATAGATTTAGCATCTAATAAGATTCTTTGCTTGCAAAGTATTTTAGAAGGAAAGGGAGTATTCTTGAAAAAGATTGGACGTTGGGTAAAACCTTCTCCTGGATTTAATATAGTTGCCACAGCTAATACTAAGGGTAAAGGATCTGATGACGGTAGGTTCATTGGTACTAATGTATTAAATGAAGCATTCCTTGAGAGATTCCCTGTAACTTTTGAACAGGATTATCCATCACCATCAATTGAGATGAAAATTGTCAGACTTCATGCTGCTGCTGTAGGAGTTCATGATGAATCTTTCTTAAAGCATCTTGTAGATTGGGGTGATATTATTCGTAAGACCTTTTATGATGGTGGAATTGAGGAGATTATTAGTACTCGTCGGTTGGTTCATATTATTAGGGCTTATTCTATTTTTGAGAATAAGGAAAAGGCAATTAAAGTATGTCTTAATAGGTTTGATGATGAAACAAAACAAGCATTTCTTGAACTTTATGATAAAGTAGATGGTGATGTTGAGTTTGACACAGAGGAGGTAATTTGATACAATGGTAAATGCCTGGAGTCTACTTTATGATGAGATTTATGGAGATTCTGAAATGAAAAAAGAGAAAGAAGAAAAAAAATCAAAGCATTGGTACGATTATGATCGTAATGATGCCAATAGAGAAAATCCTTTTCTCAAATCAGAACATTATGATGAGTTTGAAAACCCTCTTCCTCCTCAAGAAGATAAAGTGTATTTGGAACCTGGAGAGGCTGCTACTGATAACATAGTCAGCGCAGAGTTTCCAGACTATAATGTTTATGCTGCAGATACTGTTCCGTTGGAGTTTTTCTATGGATCTCAGGATACTGTGTGGGGTACTGCTGGTGCTGATACTATGAATTTAGGAGGAGTTGTAGGATCTCAAGGTATAGATTCTATTTCTTTACTTGATGATGTTTATCCTACACTAGGTTATGGAAATACAGCATCTATGTCATATGAATTTCCTCCAGAATACCAGAATTTACAGACTGAATTAAAACCTCAACCAGATCTAGAAAAATCTTCTTATAAAAAATATGAAGAAGATAAGGGTTTGAAAGATCTTGCTGATTATGTTATTTCAACATATCAGGGTCATTATACTAATGATGGATCTAATGTTCAAACTCTTGATCTTATTCATTCCGTAGGTGATGCAGAATCTTTCTGTAGATCTAATGCTATTAAGTATTTGAGTCGGTATGATAAGAAAGGACAAGCAAAACGTGATATACTAAAGGCAATGCACTATTGTCTTCTACTCTACTACTTCAGTGGCAATGCAAACGATGAAACTCCGACCCGTGGTTATGAAACTTTCTGATAATACTATTTCACTTCTTAAAAACTTTTCGACTATTAATCAGTCCATTCTTTTTAAGACAGGTAATAAACTTCGCACCATCAGTGTGATGAAGAATATTCTTGCCGAAGCAACAATTAATGAAGCTCTTCCAAAAGATTTTGGTATCTATGATTTAAATCAGTTTTTGAATGGTCATTCTCTTCATCAAAGTCCAGAGTTGGATTTTACTAATGATGAATATGTGGTAATTAAAGAAGGTAAAGCCAGATCAAAATATTTCTTTGCTGATCCTTCGGTTATTGTGGCTCCTCCAGATAAGCCAATTACTCTTCCTAGTGAAGATGTTTCTTTTGTTATTACGAGTCAACAATTAGAGAAGTTAAAGAAAGCAGCTTCTGTATATCAATTGCCTGATATTTCTGCTATTGGTGGAGGTGGTGTAATAAAATTGGTAGCAAGGGATAAGAAGAATGATACTTCTAATGATTTCTCTATTGTAGTTGGTGAAACAACTAATGAATTTGTGTTTAATTTTAAAGAGGAGAATTTAAAGATTGTTCCAGGTTCTTATGATGTCGTTGTATCATCTAAATTACTTTCTAGGTTCACTAATCAGAGTTATGATGTGGTATACTATATTGCATTAGAACCGGATTCTACATTCGGATGATGTCTTATAGACGTGGATCTTTACACAATAAAGTTGGTATGACTATATTGTGGGTATATTATGTTCTTATTATTCTTATGGTTACTAGATTGATATGGGTACTCAATACAAGGTAGGAGATAAAGAATATGATGATTGGACGGATGCTCAAGATGAGGCTGTTCGTTTGTTGGAGTCTGGTGTAGAATATGTGCAGATATTATTGGGAGATGGTGGATTACTTCAAGAGTTAAATTTGGAAAGAGGTATTATGCCTGATCCTAATTTTAGTACTACTACTCTAGCACCTTATTATGTGAGATTGAGAAATTATGAGCAGTGATTTTGTTTGGACTGAAAAATATCGTCCAAAGACAATTGAAGAATGTATTCTTCCTGAGAGTATTAAAAAAACTTTTAAGGATTTCCTAGATAAAGGAGAGGTTCCTAATCTTTTGCTTTCTGGACCTCCTGGGTGTGGAAAGACCACCGTAGCAAAAGCATTATGTAATGAATTAGGAGTAGATGTTTATGTCATTAACGGATCAGATGAAGGAAGATTCTTGGATACTGTGCGAAATAATGCAAGAAACTTCGCTTCTACCGTTTCCCTTTCGTCTGAGGCCAAACACAAAGTCATTATTATCGATGAGGCAGATAATACAACTCCAGACGTACAGCTTTGTTTACGAGCATTTACAGAGGAGTTTGTGGGAAATTGTAGGTTTATCTTCACTTGCAACTACAAAAACAAAATCATCCAACCTCTCCATTCCCGTTGTGCAGTCGTTGACTTTTCCATAAATGGTAAACACAAGCCCGAAATTGCTTCCCAATTCTTCAAACGACTTGTATCTATCTTGGACACCGAGCGGTGCGAAGCTGATAGGAAAGTCCTCGCAGAACTTATCAACAAACACTTCCCAGATTGGCGTCGGGTCCTTAACGAATGTCAAAGATACTCTGTTGGGGGAAAAATTGACGCAGGAATTCTTGCAGCGTTTTCAGAAGTAAAAACTCATGATCTCTTTAAAAAACTCAAAGAAAAGGACTTTCAGAACGTACGTAAATGGTGTGTCAATAACCTGGACAATGATCCTACTGTACTTCTGCGCAGCATTTATGATGGTTGTTACCAATCCCTCACTGGTCCTGGTATTGCTGCTGCTGTCCTTATCATTGCTAAGTATCAGTACCAGTCTGCATTTGTTGCTGACCAAGAAATAAACATGCTTGCTTGTTTGACTGAATTAATGGTAGAGTGTGAATTCAAATGAGCCTTAAGGATTATGAAGGGCCAAAGAAAGATTGGAATAAAGAACAATGGTTACAACATGCCTGGGTTCAAAGATGGAATCCATGGATCTCTGAGGAAGACAGAGAGTATTGGAGAGATAAAATTAAGGAATTGACTTATGAAAAAAGATCCTCGTAAATCACTTAAAACTCCTTTAAGGTATCCTGGTGGCAAGTCTCGTGCTTGTACAAAGATGGATCCTTATTTTCCTGATCTTAGGAATTATACTGAGTATAGAGAACCATTTCTGGGTGGAGGAAGTGTAGCTCTTCATGTGTCAAAGAAATATCCTCATCTTAAGATTACAGTTAATGATTTGTATGAACCTCTTGCTAATTTTTGGCAACAACTTCAGATGTTTGGAGGGGAGATAAAGGAAATATTAACAGAGTTGAAACTCTCTCATAATGATGTAGAATCTGCAAAGAAACTTTTTATTGAATCTAAGGAGAAGATTAATGAGACGGGACCGGGTGTTGACACTATTGATAGGGCTGTGGCTTTTTACATTGTTAATAAGTGTTCTTTCAGTGGCCTCACTGAGAGTTCCTCTTTCTCGAAACAAGCCTCATGTAATAACTTCTCAATGCGAGGAATCGAAAGATTGCCGTTATATTCTGAAATAATCTCTCATTGGCATATTAATCAATATTCTTATGAATATCTAATGGAACATGATATTCATGATGGAATTTTTATGTATCATGATCCTCCTTATGCTATTAAGGATCATCTTTATGGTCGCAAGGGATCTATACATAAAAGTTTTGACCATGATAAGTTTGCTGCTGATTGTGAAAAACATTCTCACATACACATGATGGTTAGTTACAATGCTGACAAAATTGTTAAAGATAGATTCAAAGGATGGAATGCTGCTGAATTTGATTTAACATATACTTTACGTTCAGTTGGAGAGTATATGAGAGAACAAAAATCTCGTAAGGAATTATTATTGATGAATTATGGTTCTAGTCCTCAAATTAAATTAAGCTTTGATGGTTGTTATAATTATGGTAGGCTTAAGAAGGAGGGTTTGGTATCATGAGTGAAAATATAGTATATTATTCTTATAAGATTAGTAGACATTCTCATATCAATGATCATGAGATGAGACGTCTTGATCATAGTATTAATTCATTAAGGGAGTTTAATAATGAAATACCTGTTTATCTTTTTTGTGATGACCCTTCTATTATCCCCGATCATTTTATACTTGAATATGCTGTTAGAGTAGAACCATTTGAAAAGCAACCTAATCATGGGATGCTTTTCATTTATAGGTGGTTTAATTTACAGTATTTCGCAGAGGAGGAAGATGTTAATATTCTTTATGTAGATTCGGATACTATATTTTGTGGAGATGTTCAATATCTTTTTGATCATTATAATCATGCAGAAGTTTTTGGGAGAGAAGAGTTTGGATTTAGACATGATCCGAACGTAGGGGGAGGTAGGAGCATAAGAGAAGCATTAGATTATGTGGATCAGTGTATAGAGGAAGCAGGTGGACAGCATCATGTTTATAAGTATTGTATGGGAGTAATGTTATTCAATAAGGGAATCCATTTAGATATTGTAGATAAATTGGGTGAACTTATTGAATTGATGTGTCAATTGAGAGATGGTAAGATAGCATATCCTGTGCCTAATCCTAGAATAGTGGATGAGTATGCTATGTGGGTTATTTTAAGTAGATTGGGAGTCTTTGGAGAGTTATTTGGTGTGCAGGATGTAACTCATGGATGGATAGAACAAAAACATCAGGAGTTCTTTAATCCTATTGTTTGTCATTATTCTACTAAGAAGGAGCAAGAGTTTGCTGCTTCTGATCCCAAATATAGCGATCTTCTTAGAGAGGTAGATGATTTGAGTGAAGAGATTGATCCCTGGAGTATTTTGTTATAATGGAATTAAAGGACTGGTTAAATTCTATTAATTTTACAAAGGAAGATCTGTCTGATCATATAGGGGAATACCCTCCTTATATTGTTAATAGATGTTTGTCGGGACATCTAGACTGTATCATGTTTGCTAATGAAATGAATAGGTATAATTTCCTTGATAAGGATATGCAATATTCATTTTATCTAAATACTTTGAGGAAACGGAGGAGATTTTCTCCTTGGATCCGCAAAGATAAAGTGTCTGACTTAGAGTATGTAAAAAGTTATTATGGTTATAATAATGAAAACGCAACTCAAGCATTGAAAATTTTATCTCATGAACAAATTGAATTTATCAAACAAAAACTTGATACTGGTGGAAAAAAATGACAAGTCGTATTGTTGAACCTCAGGTTAGTTGGTCGCAGGATCAAATGATAGAGGTTAAACTAAATGAACCTGATGATTTCTTGAAAGTCAGAGAAACTCTTACAAGGATTGGTGTAGCCTCACGTAAGGAAAGAAAGCTTTATCAATCATGTCACATCTTGCATAAGCAAGGAAAATATTATATTGTTCACTTTAAAGAACTATTTGCATTAGATGGAAAGTATGCAAATCTGACAGTAAATGATGTACAACGTAGAAATAGAATTACTCGTTTACTTGCTGATTGGGGTCTAATTCATGTAGTTAATGAAGATTCCATTCAAGATATTGCTCCTCTTAATCAAATTAAAGTTCTTCCTTATAAGGATAAGAATGATTGGATTTTAGAACAGAAATACAATATAGGTAAGAAAGGGAAACCGTCTGAAGATGATTAATCTCATTACTTCATTATATGCATATTGGATTGTATGCTATTGTTATCGTTTCACTTTTATTGGGTAAACCCTCTTAAGAAGTAGGGTAAACTCTATATCCTTTTTTAGAGGATGTTGTATAATTAGTTATGGATGCCTTAGGGGTCCACACAACAACAAACTCGCTTACTAAAGGGGCTTACTATCATGGATAGCATAACACGTTATCGCGCAGCAGATCTTCCTGAATTAATGGAAAGGATCTCAAAGAACAGTATTGGACTGGACAATTATTTCGAACAGTTTTTCAATCTCTCTACCACTTCCAATTATCCACCTTATAATTTGATTCATGTGAACAATGTTGAGTCTAGATTAGAAATTGCACTAGCTGGATTTAAAAAGAAGGAAGTAAATGTCTTCACCGAGTATGGAAAACTTTTTGTTAAAGGAGAAAGAAATGACAAGTCCGATCAGGACTACGTCTATAAGGGATTGGCTCAAAGATCTTTCGAAAGATCGTGGGCAATCTCAGATGACGTCGAGGTCAAAGAGGTGGAGTTCCAGGACGGACTCCTCACTATCACATTAGGTAAAATAGTTCCAGAGCATCACTCTCGGAAGGATTGGCTTTAAGTAGTGATTATTATAGATAGTAGTGGTTTAAAAATGTTCACATTTTTAAACAAGATATTATCGTTAGAGGGTCTTCACGACCCTCTTTTTTTGTGGTATAATTAAAGGAGGATTGATCTTAAGATGACTGTAAAATTAGTAGTACTAAAATCCGGAGAGGATGTTGTTGCTGATGTTCAAGAGATGTTAGTAAAGGATCCTGAAGGAAAAGATAAGACAGTTGGATATTTCTTTAAATATCCTTGTAGGGTTAAACTTTTAGGAAATGAAGTTAAAAAGGATGGGAATATTTCAACCCCATTCAAGATGCAACTTACTCCCTGGATGCCATTAGCTAAAGAGCAGATTATTCCAGTAGTAGTAGATTGGGTTGTTACAGTTATCGAACCTATAGATCAATTAAAGGAAATGTACGAAGATGGGATTGAAAAGTATGTCCAAGGAGAATCTGAAGCTTCTAGTACTGACCAACAATTTAATATTGTTGAGTCAGATTGAGGAAGTTTCTACCGATTTGGGAGAACCAGATTGTAAATTAATTGAACCATTTATTGTTGATCATAAAACTAAAGAGTTATCTCCTTGGTTTGTTGATTTGACTTCGCAGAATATCTTTATGATTCATTCTGATAAGATCTTGACTGCGATGGAACCTAATACTAAACTAGTAGACAAATACGAAAGTCTTCTTGAATAATGAATTTTTACACAAACGTTCAAATGATTGGGAACAAGTTTCTTGTTCGTGGTTATGAGGATGGTAAACGTGTACTATATAAAGATGATTATTTTCCTACTCTTTTTGTAAGGTCTAAAAGAAAGAGTAAATATAAGACTCTTGATGGTGAGACTGTTGAACCAATTAAACCAGGTAGTGTGAGGGATTGTCGTGAGTTCTACAAAAAATATGAAGATGTTGATGGGTTCAAAATATATGGTAATGATAGATATGTCTTCCAATATATTTCGGATAAGTATCCCCAAGATGAAATCAAATTTGATATTAACCATATCAAACTTGTAACTATTGATATTGAGGTTCAATCAGAGAATGGATTCCCTGATCCAGCATCTTGTGATGAAGAGATGCTTACTATTTCGATTCAAGATTATAATACTAAGCATATTAATACTTGGGGAAGAAAGCCTTATACTGCAACTCAAGAGAATGTAACTTATCATTATTATCCTGATGAGCGTGATATGCTCTATTCTTTTTTAGAGTTTTGGGCTGCTGATTGTCCTGATGTAATAACAGGATGGAATGTGCGTTTATATGACATTCCTTATATCTGCGGCAGAATAGACAGGATTATGGGTGAGGATGATAGAGGTAGAGCAATTTATAATAGGTTGTCACCTTGGGGATTGGTAAGTCCCAATGAAACTTATATCTCTGGCAGAAAGTTTAATATTTTTGATATTGGTGGCATTTCTACTCTTGATTATCTGGACCTTTATAAGAAGTTTACTTATAAGGCACAGGAGTCTTATAGATTGGATTATATTGCTAGTGTAGAATTAGGGCAGAAGAAATTAGATCACTCTGAGTTTGATACCTTTAAAGATTTTTATACTGGTAATTGGAAGAAGTTTGTAGATTACAACATCATTGACGTTGAATTGGTTGATCGTCTGGAAGATAAGATGAAGTTGATTGAGTTGGCATTAACTATGGCATATAGTGCTAAGGTTAATTACAGTGATGTCATGTTCCAAGTGAGGATGTGGGATACTATTATCTACAATTATCTTAAGAAGAGAAATATTGTGATTCCTCCCAAGGATAAGAGTGAAAAGAACGAAAGGTATGCTGGTGCTTATGTAAAAGAACCTAAACCTGGTGTATATAATTGGGTCGCTTCTTTTGACCTTAATAGTCTATACCCTCATCTTATGATGCAGTATAATATCAGTCCAGAAACTTTGGTTGGCGAAAGGAATCCTAAAGCAACCGTAGATAAGGTATTGAATAAGGAGGTTGATTTTTCTGATTATGAGCAGTATGCTGTCTGTGCTAATGGGGCGATGTATAGGAAGGATAAGAGAGGATTCCTTCCTGAGTTAATGGATGTGATGTATGAAGATAGAAAGATTTATAAGAAGAAGATGCTTAAATCTAAACAACAACTTGTAGATATTGAGGAAGAGATGAAGAGGAGGAGATTATAGTGGGATATCTTATTGGAGGTGCTGAGGAAGGTCCTGAGAAGGAGATAGTGGCATCTAAAAGGAGTCCCTATGCCAAATTATCTGATGGTGAGTTAAAGAGGTTACATGAGCAGACTATCAAGGATATTACAAAGTATAATAACTTTCAGATGGCCAAGAAGATTGCACTTAATTCTGCTTATGGTGCTGTCGGCAATCAGTACTTTAGGTATTACAAACTTGCTAATGCAGAAGCCATTACTTTGTCAGGCCAGGTATCCATTCGTTGGATAGAGAATCGCATAAATACCTACTTGAACAAGTTACTTAATACGGAAGAAATCGATTATGTGGTGGCATCAGATACTGATTCAGTATACATCAATTTCGGACCTCTTGTTGATAAATTTTTTAGTAGCAAGAGTGATGATAAGGCTAAAGTGGTTACAATACTCGACCAAATTTGCCAAGATAAACTCGAACCTTTTATTCAGAAATCCTATGAGGAATTGGCGTCTTATGTGAATGCTTATGATCAGAAGATGGAGATGAAGCGTGAGAATATTGCTGACAGAGGTATATGGACTGCAAAGAAAAGATATATTTTAAATGTATGGGATAGTGAAGGGGTAAGATATGAAGATCCTAAACTTAAAATAATGGGTATTGAGGCAGTTAAGTCTTCTACACCTGCTCCTTGTAGGAAAATGATTAAAGATGCTCTTCAATTGATGATGAGTGGAACTGAGGATGATGTGATTGATTTCATTGATAAGAGTAGAGAATCTTTTAAGAAATTGCCTCCAGAGGATATTGCTTTTCCTAGAACAGTATCGGATGTTAGTAAGTATAAATTTGGGGAACCTTATTATGTTGATAGGGGAGATGGTACTAAGAGGAAGGTTGGGATTCCTATTCATGTGAGGGGATCACTTTTGTTTAATCATTATATAAAGGAGAAGAAATTAGATAATAAGTATTCATTAATAAATAATGGCGAAAAAATTAAGTTTTGCTATCTTAAAAAAGCAAATCCAATTCATGAAAATGTTATATCTTTTATCTCAGATTTTCCGGTAGAATTGGGTCTTGACAAGTATATTGATTATGACTTACAATTTGAAAAGGCATTTTTAGAACCTGTCAAGGTAATTTTAGATGCTATTGGATGGAATGTTGAGAAAGTTGTAAACTTAGAATTATTCTTTGGATAAATGCCCAATTATAAACCTATTCCTAAATTTAATACTCCTAGGAGGGATCAGCATTTTGCGGAAATTCCTGGAACAAAGGAACGACAACGTCAAGATCCTACTTTATATGAACAATATAAGAATATTCGTACTATAGAGGCATGGCATGAGAGTAAACCTTATACTATGTTTGAGATTCCTTGTCTTCTTGTAAATATAAGTCCAACCCAAAAGAAACAATTGTTGGATTTGTATGATGCTGTGGATAAAGAGCCAGAAAGATGGATTGAGTTTGATGGTGTTTCTCCTATGCGCACTGATTACTTTAAGACTAAAAAGGAAGCTTATTCTAATGTAATACAAAGAATTTTATGGCATGAGATAGATAGAGTAAGATCAACTTTTGGGATGCGTGATCCTTTTATACATAATGCTTGGTTTCAGAGCTATAGTAATGGGGGTTTTCATGCAGTTCATAATCATGGTTTTGGATTTAGTGCGGTTTGTTATTTAAAGTATGATCCTAGGATTCATAGACCTACAAGGTTTATAGCACCTTTTAATGATTTTGCTAGTGGACATCTTGTAGAATATGAGCCTCAAAATGGAACTCTTTTTGGGGTTAAGGAAGGAACTATTATTTTCTTTCCTTCTAGTATCCATCATTATTGTTTACCATCTTTTGTGGAGGATGATGATAGTCGAATGATTTTAGCATTTGATTTAAAGGAAACTACATCTTATAATTGTGGGGTTTGTAGAGATCTTGATGTTGATCCATGTGAAGGAGAGGAGCACTATTAATGTTTTTTAAAAAAGTGAGTTTGGTTACTGGTGGGTTTGACCCAATCCACAGTGGACATATATCATACTTTGAAAGGGCAAAAGACCTTTCTAATTATCTTGTGGTGGGTATCAATACTAATGAATGGTTGACTCGCAAGAAAGGACAATACTTTTTACCATGGATAGAACGTGCGGAGATTATCCGTCACCTTGATATGGTAGATGCTGTCATTTCTTGGGATGATGCTGATGATTCTGCTCTTGGTGCTATTGCTAAATGTTTAGAAATTTCTGAAAAGGTTATCTTTTGTAATGGAGGTGATAGAACTAAAACTAATATTCCAGAACAAAAGGGGTATGATGATGATCCTAGAGTAGAATTTGTTTATGGTACAGGTGGTGAAGATAAGATGAATAGTAGTTCTTGGATACTCAATAATTATTTTGATCGTCAACGTAAATTATTAGGCATTTAATATGGATTTTTTAAAAGATATAGTAAAGGAAATTGGTGATGAATATACACAACTCGCTTCCGATATCAACGAGAGTGAGCAATATATTGACACAGGTTCGTTGGTATTTAATGGGTTGGTATCAGGGTCTATCTTTGGTGGCGTATCTAGTAGCAAGATCACTGCAATTGCTGGAGAATCTAGTACGGGGAAAACTTTTTTCGCTCTCGCCGTTGCCAAGAACTTTTTGGATACTAACCCCGATGCTTATGTACTCTATTTTGATACTGAGAGTAGCATTACTAGGGCACTTTTAGAGAGTCGTGGTATTGATATGGGTAGGTTTGTGGTTATTAATGTAGTAACCATTGAGGAATTCCGTACTAAAGCACTTAAGGCAGTTGATAAATATTTACAGATGCCCATAGAAGATCGCAAACCTTGTATGTTTGTGTTAGACTCTTTGGGTATGCTTTCCACAGAAAAAGAAATCACGGACGCCCTGAACGATAAACAAGTTCGGGACATGACCAAATCACAATTGGTTAAAGGTGCGTTTAGAATGTTGACTTTGAAGTTGGGCCAAGCAAACATTCCACTTATAGTAACTAATCACACCTATGACGTCATCGGATCATACGTTCCCACCAAGGAGATGGGCGGAGGCAGCGGTCTCAAATATGCAGCGTCTACAATCATTTATCTCGGAAAAAAGAAAGAACGCGAAGGTAAGGAAACGGTTGGAAATATTATCAAAGCTAAGACTCACAAATCGCGTTTAAGTAAGGAGAATAAGCAGGTTGAGATACGTCTCTATTATGATCATCGTGGTCTTGACCGTTACTATGGTCTTCTGGAACTGGGTGAGATTGGGGGACTCTGGAAAAATGTCGCAGGGAGATATGAAATCAATGGAAAGAAGATCTATGCCAAACAGATCTATGCAGACCCCGACACCTACTTCACCCCTGAGGTATTACAGGCTTTAGACGAGACCGCACAAAGGGAATTTAGTTATGGAGAAAATTGAGTTTCTAATTCTTAGAAACCTTTTATATAATGAAGAATATCTTAGAAAAGTAATTCCATTTATAAAATCAGTATATTTTCAAGACAATAATCAAAAGATTGTTTTTGAAGAGATTTTATCTTTTGTATCTGAATATAATGAGGTTCCTACTAAGGAAATTCTTTCTATTGAGGTGGAGAAGAGAAAGGATATTAATGAGGATTCTTTTAAGGAGTTAACTCATTTAATCAGTTGTCTTGATAATGAACCTGCTGAGTTTGAATGGTTGGTAGATACTACTGAGAAGTGGTGTAGAGATAGAGCTATATATTTGGCATTATTGGATTCTATTTCTATTGCTGATGGGAAAGAAGAAAAGACTCCTGATGCTATTCCCACTATTCTTTCAGAAGCTCTGGCAGTTTCTTTTGATAATCATATAGGGCATGATTATCTCAATGACTATGAACAGAGATATGAGTCATACCATAGACGTGAGGACAAAATTCCTTTCGATTTGGAATACTTCAACCGTATCACAAAGGGTGGACTTCCTAATAAAACTCTCAACATTGCTCTTGCAGGTACTGGTGTGGGTAAGTCTCTTTTTATGTGTCATTGCGCTAGCAGTTCTTTACTCGAGGGGAAGAATGTTTTGTATATCACGTTGGAGATGGCTGAAGAGAAGATTGCTGAACGTATCGACTCCAATCTCTTAAATGTTAATATTCAAGATATTACGGATCTTCCTAAGACTATGTTTGAGAGTAAGGTAACTAATCTTGCTCAGAAGACTCAGGGTACTCTTATTATTAAGGAATATCCTACAGCATCTGCTCATTCGGGGCATTTTAAATCTTTATTAAATGAATTGGCATTAAAGAAATCTTTTAAACCTGATATAATATTCATAGATTATTTAAATATATGTGCATCCTCTAGATACAGAGCTAATAATAATGTCAACTCCTATTCCTACATTAAGGCGATTGCTGAGGAACTTAGGGGACTTGCGGTTGAAGCAAATGTTCCAATCGTTTCCGCTACTCAAACCACTCGTTCTGGTTTTGCTAACAGCGATGTTGATCTCACAGATACCAGTGAGTCTTTTGGGCTTCCAGCTACCGCTGATCTTATGTTTGCTCTTATTTCTACTGAAGAGTTGGAGGGGTTGAATCAGATTCTTGTTAAGCAATTAAAGAATAGATATAATGATCCCACTATTCACAAGAGATTTATTGTGGGAATTGATAGAGCTAAGATGAGGTTATATGATTGTGAACAGAATGCCCAAGAGGATATTCTTGACAATGGGAAAGAGGAGGAGTATACTTCTGAAGAGAAACCTAAAAAATCATTTAGTGACTTTAAATTCTGAGGAGTTATCTGAATTAATGAGATTGGTCCGGGAACAATGGAATTCTTCTTGCAGTGAGCAAGAAACAGAATTTTGGTGTAATTTGTACTTAAAACTACGTAACGAACATGGGAACCAAACAATTTAAAAAGATTGATAAGAAAGGACGAGAAGAAACTTGGGAGTGGGAAGAGACTCCTGAATTAGTAGAGGCGTTAAAAAAATTACATATTCCTTTAGAGGAAAGAAAGGTGACTCCTGAGGATACATTAGAAAACTATACTTTAGGTGACAAATAATGGCAATTGATACTCAAAAATATAATGAATTTGTTAATGCTGTAACTAGTGATGAATCAAAAGTATATCTTGCATTTGAGAAGAGAGTGTTTGATTTAGAAAAGGATGTTTCTGTAGAACGTCTTTTAACCGCTGCTTTGGGTTTATGTGCTGAGTCAGGTGAGTTTACTGAGGTAGTAAAGAAGATTGTCTTTCAAGGTAAACCATATAATGAAGAGAATGTTTTTCATATGAAGCGTGAATTGGGTGATATTTGTTGGTATCTTTCTCAAGCATGTATGGCATTGGGAACTACTTTTGATGAAGTTATAGAGATGAATGTTGATAAATTAAAGAAGAGATATCCTGGAGGAGAATTTGATGTTCATTATTCAGAGAATCGTCAGGAGGGAGATTTATGAATGAAGTCTTTTTAACTAAAGACGTTCTTACTGAACCCCAAAGAAAAGGATTATTAGAAGATCTTCAACCTTTTTTGAAAGATTTTCCGGGATGGCCAGGAAGACAATCAAATCAAGATTTACATTTATGTTCTCAATTTGATGCACTATTTAAAAGGTTTTTGGAGATAGCCACAGGGATGGTTGGGGAAGCATTGAGATGGGGATCAGAGGAAGGTACTGTATCATTTTTCAATGAAACTACCGGAAGAAAAAAAGATATAGCTTGGCATTCACATCCTTCTGATTTTTCAGGAGTTTATTATATAAAGACATTTCCTTTTTTTAGTAATGGTACTTTGTTTAGGGATGGATTTGTTAAAGCCCCTCAGAATAGTTTATTAATATTCCCTTCTCATTTAGATCATACTGCACCAAGTTCACCTTTAAGATTTAAGAGATATACAATGGGATTGAATTGGATGAAGTTAAACCAGGAGGAAGATTTATGAAAAGAACTATTGCATTACTTTTAAGTTTGACAGCATGTGCTCAGGCTCCTGTTACTCCACCAGCTGGTGCAGCAGAAATATGGCATGATCTTGAAGTTGAACAACAAGAGGGTTATTCTAGGAGTCGTACCTGTTATAAGAGTGAATATAGAGAAGAGTATGTACCAGGTACAGAGTTTGATCCTGGGTATGTAAAATCTACCAAGGAAACTGTTGAGGTTCCTTGTACTCCTGGTGATACTGCTGGCACTAAGGTTATTCGTAAGACTGTAGTAGAGTATGATACTAATGATTGTTCTGATGGTACAATTGCAGGTGCATTACTTGGTGGTGGATTAGCAGGATTTGGATCTCGGGGTAAAGATAGATGGTGGGCAATTCCTACAGGAATGATTGGTGGTGCTATGGTAGGGTGTCAAATAGATGGTGGTTAAATATCCAGTTGATATAGAAGCAGGAAATGCTTTTGTAGAAAGACTCAAAGAAAAAGCCCCCACTATTGGGGGCTTTAATGGTATGTTTAAAGTACCTTCTGGGTATGAGAAACCTGTGTTGGTTTCTGGTGCTGATGGAGTAGGGACAAAGATTAATATTGCACGGATTGCTATGGACTATACAACCATTGGTATAGATTTAGTTGCAATGTGTGTTAATGATGTAATTTGTTCTGGTGCTAAACCATTATATTTTCTAGATTATATTTCTACTCCTAGAATTGATGATAATCTAGATCAGATAATGGAGGGTATTGTTAAGGGGTGTGAGATAGCAGAGATGGAACTCCTAGGTGGAGAGACTGCTGAACATCCAAGACAAACTCAATATGATTTTGCAGGATTTTGTACTGGTATAGTAGAAGAGAATGAGATAGTAGATGGTAGTCTTATTAAAGCAGGTGATAAGATTATTGGTTTACCTAGCAGTGGATTGCATAGTAATGGATATAGTTTGATTAATGATATGCTATGGAGGCATAAGATTTTCTATAAAGAACATCCAGAACTCCTTACACCCACTACCATCTATGCTCCTTTGATTGCTAAGTTAATGGATGAGATACCTATTCTTGGTATGTCTCATATAACTGGTGGTGGTATCCCTGAGAACCTTCCACGTTGTCTTCCTGAAGGTCTGAAGGTAGATGTGGATTATAATGCATGGGAACGTCCTGAGATCTTTAATGTTATTCAAGAGGCAGGGGAGATAGAGGAGGATGAGATGAGAAGGGTATTTAATCTTGGAATAGGATTTTGTATAGTTGTTCCTCCTGATATCAGTGTGGACGCAGGATATGAAATAGGAGTTGTGGACGCTAAATAATTTCACATTCATGTAACAAATGGCACAGCAGACCATTAAATTTACTATTAAACAGGATGGCACAGTAACTGAAGAAGTTATTGGCGCTGTGGGTAATGAATGTGAAAGCCTAACTAAGAATATTGAAGAAAAACTGGGAGTAGTTCAGAGAGTTGAACGTAAACCAGAATATTATGAGCAAAAACAAACTACTAAGGATCATGTCTCACTTCACATGCATAAAGACCAAGATTAAGGAAAGGCCTTACTTGATTGAAGCACTACAAGTTCTCGGACATGAAGTTGAAGAGAATAAAGTATTGGTTATTGATAATCCCGCTCATGCAGAAGATCATCCAGATTTCCATGCAGATGTTGCTATTAGAAATGATATTGGATTTCGTCTGAATAAGAATACAGGTAACTATGAGTTAGTTGCTGAATTGGATACTTGGGATTTAGATGTTCCTGTGAATAGGTTTATTGAAAAGGTCACTCAACAGTATGCTAAAGCAACTGTTCTTGCTGTTTCTGAGGAGGATGGATTCACTCTTGCCGAAGAATATAATAAAATAGATAATACAATAGAGTTGGTCGTCACACGCTGGAATTGATAAATATAAGAAGATAAGTTAAATGTTAGTGCAATGTCCGATATGAGCCACCTGTACAAAGCTTATGCTGCTGTACATAATACTGAAGCAAGAGAGGGTTTGACTGGCGTCAGGGATGAGATCAGTGAAATGACTCTTACACAATTGATGGATGCCGATTTACAAGAAGTTGCTGAAGAAATTATTGAAAGGCTGCTTTTTGAAAAGGATTTAGAAGTTGGTGTGGCTGAAGGTTTAGTTCAGAGTACTCTTGCAGAAGCATATGCTGAAGGAGATGTTTCACCGACAAGGACAGAAAAGATTACTAGACTTGAGGAAGCATTTGTTAATGCTTTTGGTAGAGTAACTGAGGCTGCACCAACTAGAGCTAAAGAGGCATTTACTGAGTATCGTTATAGAAAGAATCTAGGCGAAAGACGTGAAGATTTGATGAGTGTTGAAAGAGGACAGGTTAAGATTCATAAGAGTATAGTTGCAGAGGATAGAGAGCGGGTTAAATCTGGTCTCCTCAAGATGGTTGAAGCAACTTATGGTAAGTCTCCTGGTCAAGAACTTGAGAAGAAGGAAAAAAAGGATGATGCGTTTGGAGCACCAAAAGCAAAAAAGTTCAAGGTGACGGATGCTGATAAGAAGTATAATACGCCCGCATGGCAAAGGTATAAGTCTGGTAATCCTGCTTATAGTGAAGATGCTAAGTATGGGTATGATAAGGATGGAAATTCTTTAAACCCTGCTGATATTGAAAAGAGAAAGCGTAAAGAGGATAAACTCTTTGGATCTCCAAAGTCTCATAACAAAAGTACTAGTCAAGGACAGAGAATGGGTGGTAAGAGTACCATCTATAAAGAAGAAGAGGAACTTCAAGAGAAGGATACTTATGATCAGGTAGCAGCAGTTATTGATAAGGATAGAGCAAAGAAAGGTACTGACGATGCTACCTGGGATAGTTTGCATGGTAAGAAGAAGCAAGCTAAGAAAGAGCGTGACTATGCTGCATTTGAACGTGAGAAGATGAAGAGAGATGCTCAGAGATCAGGTCATCCTTGGAAACATGCTAAGGGATCTACTACTGAGAAAGAAGGTAAGCCTAGTGAGAAGACAAAGCATGTTCGTGATCCACAATACAATTCTTATGAACCCGATCCTAGTATTGAACGATTAATTGAGTCAGGTAAGTTTTCGCAAGAAGAAATTGAAAGAATTATTGAGGTAGACAGCCTGGGAAAGTCTCAAGTTAGTGAATCTGGATGGCATCGTCGTAATCCTGAGAAAGTAGGAACACCTGAAGATCCTGATTATGATGTTCTTAGAGGAAGAGGAAAACCAGTTAAAGCTTCTAAGCCTGCTACAACTGGTAAAGCATCTAAACAACCTCCTGGAGTATACAAACCAGATAAAGATGGTAAAATGGTGAGGCAAGAAGAAGTAGTTCTTGAAAAAGATTTGAGTGCTGCTGAAAGAAGAGCACTACCTGATAAGGATTTTGCACTTCCTGGAAAGGGCAAAGGTCCTCAAGGAAAGCAAGCAGGTTCTTATCCTATTCCTGATGCAACTCATGCTAGAATGGCATTAGCCATGGTTGCTAAGCATGGTACACCAGAGGAGAAAGCAACTGTTCGTGCTAAGGTAGCAAAGAAATTTCCTGATATTAAGCAAGAGGAAGTTGAAGTAGTTGACAAATTGATCGAATCTGGTAAATTCTCTAATGAGGAAATTCTAAGAATTATTCAAGATTAAAATGGTGTTGTCTAGATTATGGCTGATCCTCATACCTTAGAGAGGGAACTTTCTTCTGTCTATTGTTTTTATGAAGCTTTAGAATTGGGGACTCCACCTGTGGGTGGAGGTCAGGTAAGTTCTTATATTCGTAATATTTGGGGAAATGTTACCATACCTTCTAATGATATTTTTGCGTATGAATTTCAGGGTCCTGTATTAAAATCTTTTTTAACTAGGATTGGGGCTCCTACTAGAGGATGGAAGTATGGATTATTTGAGAAGTCATTGACATCATTGAGTACTCAATCAGGTATTAGCATACAGACTACTACTATATTTGATGATATATGGAAACTTTTTGAGCCTAGACATAAACAAAAATTTGCTACTTTAGCAACAGGACAAAAAGATAGTTGGAATCCTGCTGACGCATATATTTTTAGAGGTGATGAGGCATCTATATTACGTAATTTTCAGGCTTTAAAAACAAACTTTGATGGAGATCTTCCTCCTAATGTTCTTATTTCTTTATTTAATGATTATTTGAGGAAACTTTATAATGAAAAAATATTAATAGGAATATCTTTAAAAGCATCTACACCTCCTAATAGACCTAGGGCTGAGGCGTTTAATGTAATTAGAGATATTGATTTTGAACCACCACAGTTTGGACAAGCAATTCTTAGGAGAACTAGTAATGGATATCTTCATCAATGGATGGAAGTTAGTAAAAAAGGTAGTACTTTAGGATTTAAAGGAAATTCTATTAGGTTTGAGGCTGAAGTTAGTATGGATGGTGGAGATCCTCTCAAATTTTCCTGGGAGAGTAAAAGTCCTCCTATAAGTAGACCTCATGTAACAGAGTTTAAAAAATTAGTAGCAGGAGGAAGAAATAATAGTTTAAAAACAGCTGATGCTAGAGGAGGATCTATTCCTAAAGAATTAAAGTTTGAACCATTGATTCAGGAGTTTAGTGGTAATTCTTGGAATCATAGAGTTCCCGATAGATCAATTACTAACTCAGGGGAAATTACAACAGTGAGTGAGTATTGGGGCGGTTATTTACATGATCTTAGAACATCTTTGATGGTTACTCTTAATGATGTGGAGATAAAGGATAGTAGGGGTCGAAGCATGGTAGATGCTAAGAATAATAATTTAGCCAAAGATATTGAATATATCAAAGAATTATTATGGATAGAATCTAATGATAATGCAACTGTCCAGGCAGTTTATGGGATCGGTAAAGAATCTAAATTTACTCAAAATTTTAGGGGAAAATTGAGAGGACTTATAATTATTCAATCAATTGTTAATGCTAATAGCCAAGGAAGATTAGGAGAATTTTTATTAAGAGCATATTATGCTGCTGGAAAGATAAGATGGACTGTAGACGATATACAAGGTCCCTTTGTCAAAATAGAATAGGTGTGCTATAATATTCCCATATAAGCGCATGACCATGCTTGATTTGAGAGTTGGCGATTGTATTGAGTTGGCCAGAGGACTGGAAGACAATACAATTGACTGTACAGTAACATCCCCTCCTTATAATAAGGGTGGTATTGGTGGTGGATTGTTTCGTAAGATTGAGTATGCTGCTTTTGATGATACTCTTCCAGAAGAAGAATACCAGGAGCAACAGGTTGAATTGTTAGATACTCTATTTGATAAGACTAAAGAGGGTGGATCACTCTTTTATAATCATAAGGTTAGATATTTGCATGGTGATGCTACTTCCCCATGGGCATGGTTACCCAAGACCAAGTGGCACATAAGAGAAGAGATAATTTGGAATAGAGGAAGTGGTCCAGAGATCTCTGGATATAGGTTTACCCAGACTGATGAGAGAATATATTGGTTATGTAAAGGACCTAAGCGTCCTAAACTACCAAGAAGGTCTGTTAATTATACTAGTGTATGGAAGTTTGGACCGGAGATGAAGAATCCTCACCCAGCACCTTTCCCAATTCAACTTCCTGCTAGATGTATTCAGGGAGTATTAGAAGAACCTGGTCTAGTACTTGATCCTTACAGTGGTTCAGGTACGACTGGACTAGCAGCACAGTTATTGGGTCATGATTATATTGGGTTTGATTTATCAGATGAGTACCATGATATGGCAAGAGAGAGACTTGCCAATCCTTCTAAGAATGATTTAAGAAAGTTTACAGAAGAGTGTGGAGATGTAGTTCAGAATAGTATGGATGTATTCAGCATTTCGGCTTCAGTATAAATATACTTATGGGAAAGTGTATCTATGAAAAGGTTTCTTAATTTTCTCTCAGAAGCAAGAACATCTCAAGCATCTCAGCAGGCAGAACGAAGGGGTCTGACTGGAGATGGGCACGGGAATTGGTATGATAAAGAAGGGAGTTTAGTAGCTAAAACAGAGAGAGGAACTTTAAAGTTTTTTGATAAGAAGCAACCTAAAGCTCAAGACGAAACACCTGGACAGGAGTTAGCACAGAAAGAAAAGGATGACGATGCCTTTGGTGCTCCTCGTGAGCAAGGTGATTTTGGAAGTTTTTCTGATGGCAATCCTAGAAGGATGGCACCTCCTACTAGAGCAGATGGTACGCCTAAAGAAGATAGGGGCCAGATTACAGTAGCTTTTGGTAGATTTAATCCACCTCATGCAGGACATCAAAAGGTTTTTGATGCTGCAAAGAAAGCAGCAGGTAAAGGAGCATTAAGGATCTATCCTTCACGTTCTGAAGGCAAAAAGACTGATCCTTTAGATGTTAATACTAAACATGATTATCTTTCTAAGATGTTCCCAGATCATGCATCAAATATTATTAATGATCCAAATAAAAAAACTATTTTTGATGTTTTAAAACAAGCATATGATGATGGATATTCTTCAGTTAAGATTGTGGCTGGTGGTAAGAGAGTAAAGGAGTTTGAGAAATTATCTACTGATTATAATGGTAAGTTATATGATTTCTCTGCAGTTGAAACTATTTCTGCTGGAGAAAGGGATGAAGAAAAGAAAGGTGGAATAGAAGGAGCATCTGCTTCTAAGTTGAGGAAGGCTGCAGAAGAAGATAGATTCAAGACTACTTACCACCCTAAAGGTCATGAGAAAGCAGGTGAAATAGAGCATGAGGGTTTTGAAGAATATCTACCCCAAGCATTCCGTAAGGATGAGAAACTTGCTAAGCAACTCTTTAATACTGTTAAAAAACAATTAAAGGGACTGAAGACAAAAGAGAAGGCAGGTGTTAAAGAAGGTCTATGGCAGATTGCACCTAAACTTGATTGGCAGAATTTAAGGGAGAATTATTTTTCAGGAAATATTTTTAAGGTTGGTCAATTAGTAGAAAATTTAAATACTGGATTAGTTGGTAAGATTATTCGGAGAGGAACTAGTTATTTGATTTGTGTTACAGAAGATAATATAATGTTTAAGTCTTGGCTTCAGGATTTGAATGAGTATACTGAAGTTAAAATGGATAGAATGTATAGAGAACCAGGTAAGCCTAATACTTTAGATGGCACTACTGGGTATCTTAAGTATGCTATGAAGATGACAGGAACTAAAGGTATTAAGAATTTCATAAATAAGTATAAGAAAAAGACCAAGTAAAAGTAGTGGTATCATGAATAATCCTCTGAATGAGATTTCTGCCGTATACATGTCAGAGATTTCTGAAGAAACTCAACTTCCACCAGAAACTGCTGCTGCTGTAAGTAAGCACGCTAGATCTATTAGATATCATTCTAGAAGTGAAGGACTTCCTTTAAATAAAGCATTTAATGATTATGTTGCTCAGCATAATCTTAGTGCTACGGAGAGAACTGAAGTAAGAAGAAAGCTTGGTCTTATTGAAGATGTAAATATAGCAGGTTTGGAAGTACAGAATGTTGCTGATGGTTTAAAATTTAAAGAGTATGAATACATAGATATCATTAAACCAGAACCAATGAAGGGATTGGCAGAAAAGGTAAGTACTAAGGATGCTGAGAAATTAAATAAGGCATCTGCACTTTCTCAGAGTGATGATCCTAAAGATCAGGATCGTGCTAGAGCAAGAAAAGTTGAAGTTGATTATAAGGATTTGATGCGCCAAAGATTGGCTAAGAGAAAATCTTTTAAGCAAGTGGCTTTAGATAAGTTGAGAGATGGTAGTTCACCTAAGCATCAGGTTGGTGAAAAATATGATCCTATGGATGACCCAGATTTTGATCATGATGAAGCAGAAAAGAATAGGGGGGTTTCTGGAAAGAATAATCCTAAAGGTGGGAAGAAACTTAAAGACATCTTAAAGATGGGAAGTATATATGGTAAAAATGAAAAGGTTGATGAAGAAGTAGGTATCTCATCTACTGACAAGATGAAGGCTGCCCAAGAGAAAGCCAAAAAAGATTTAATACAACAAAAGGCTGTAGAAAAGCAGAAGAAAACATTAGAGAAGAAAGAAGATTTCTCTAATTGGAGAGAGGATCTTTCTCATATTAATGAGCTTGCTCCTTTCACATTAGATGCTGCTCAGATTGCTAAGAAGAAGCCTAAGAAATCTGAGAATTTTAATAAAGAAATTACAGATACTCAAAAGGTTAATAATAAAGTAGAGATTAATCCTACTTTAAGTCAGTTGAGTTCTGAGTTTCAGAAGATTGGTGGGCAGTTATTAGAAGTTACTGAAGTTAAGGAGCAAGATGTGGTTGGTGGAGTAGCATTGAGCCCTCAAGAAATTCAAACTCAAAAGAGAATGGCAATGCTTAATGTGAGACTTGCTAAGCAAAGGCAAAAGAGTCTCCAAAAAGTCAAGCCACAAGATGATGTTAAAAAAGAAGATTATCAAACCAAGAAGAAAGGACAAAAATCTATAATTAAAAAGGATGAGACAGCTGTGACAAAAGATATTGCTGCTGTGAGTAAAGATGAGATAATGAATGCAGAAAGTTATGAAACCAAGAAGAGGGGAGAAGTTCTTGATGCTTTGAAGAAAAAGAAAAAGGACTTTAAGAAGAGATATGGGAAGGATGCAGCAGATGTAATGTATGCTGTTGCTGATAAGACTGCAAAGGATAAAGGTGATACTAGCA
>VTLG01014747.1_pt1 | contig 28181 bp, 28 predicted proteins | sample 4694571 | NCBI WGS metagenome assembly VTLG01 (sample SAMN12604809, study PRJNA352737) | marine metagenome | biome: ENVO:00000447; feature: ENVO:00000209|ENVO:00000569|ENVO:01000036; material: ENVO:00002151; isolation source: viral sequences binned using virsorter ...
GAGCTTCTAAATCGCTAGGCGGTACCACCATAGGAATGTATGATGGTACGTCTGCGGTAGGTAAAGGTATTGATATTGTTTCTATTTGTTGTATTGGTGGAATAACTATTGTTGGTATTTCCATACTAAAAAGTGTATATAGTATTCACTATGACTACACGTCTACCAGTTTTAGGTAGTTCAGCCCAATGCTCACCAGAAAAAATAATAACATCATCTTCTTTTGGGTCATGGTATTCTTCTTCTACAAAAGTTTTACCACCAGTATCAGTTAAATATAAAAGTATATTTTTATGAGGAAAATGATGATCTTTATGTTTTTGTGAATGCAGAAGAGTCCCATCAGCATGAGTACAATTAACTGCACTTCTTAGAAAAAAATAATCGTTAGTAAAGTTGTTATGCTTAAGTATTTCATCAACAACAAATACAACTTGATCTAAATATTCTGAATGTACTGAAGAGTATCTATTAATTTCTGGTCTGTCTAATAAAATATGTCCATAGTAAGGTACTCCTACTGTAGAATCATAATAATTCCAAGAAAAATTACCTGACAAAAAAACATTTTTTAGATGTCCATATGCAATAGAACAAGGATTAGATAGAGTATTTATTGTCATTTAATTTATAAACGTGTACCAACCAGTAGCTATATATTTCGTTTCAGTGCTACTTATTATTCCGTGATGAGTATGGGTCCAGTACGGAGTCCAAAGAACTAACCTTCCTGCTTTAGCATCAATATTTAGATCATAATTAGTAAATCTTGTTCCACCATTATCAACATCGTTTAAATAATACATCCAAACAAGAACACGGCTTGAAAACTCTCCTGCTGCTGTTACTTCACAATGAGGTGCAAAATAACCTTCGTTTGGTTTATATTTTTGAATATGATAATCAGGTTGAATCATCCAAGAAGTTATTTCATCAATTTCTGGATATTTTATTTTGTAATCCTGTAAAGGTTTACCAATACTATTAGCAATAATTGATGAAGCTAAAGAACTATCATGTATCAAGTGATCTATGTCCGTAGATTTTTTTATATGTTCTAGGACTCCTTCACCACATCTTCCAGCCTCTTGACTTATTTTATCTAATTCAAACTCAGTTATAATCTGTCTACACTGATCTTGTGATAAAACATCATCATAAATTTCAATAAAATTGGGTGTATTTTTCATTTATTCTTCTTCTTCAGGATGTATATGAGGATTCCAACCTTTTGTATTATCTAAGTTATAGGCATCTTCATTCCACATACTCCATTCAACTTTTATGTCTTGTGAAGCATCAGCATTTTCTGGAGCAACTACTCCGACTAAGCCATTTTTATGAGGAGGTTGCCATACACCTTTATCATTTAATTTCCAGCTTGGAAATGGTTGTGGGGGTGCAAAGACATCTAAAGTTGAATCATAGACATATCCGAGTCCGGCATAATTTCCTCTAAGAGGTGGCTTATCATCCTCTTTTCCTGTGTCAGGGTCATAATGTTTACCCTGATAAGTATTGTACGAAGTTTGAATCCAAGACACTCCTTCTTCTTTAGAAAGAGAGTCTATGTATTCTTGCTCTGCAACAATAACTTGTTCAACTATGTTGTTTTTTACTTTTGCAAAGTGCATAATCTTAAGCCGTAAATGTACCAGAACTTGTAAAGGTATGGTAGGTATAACCGCCAGAGCTAGATATTGAACCGCCTGAACCTCTAGTTCCGCCAGCATAACGGATTTTAACTATACCGCTACCGCCGTTTCCACCAGAACCCCAGTTACCATATCTACCTTGACCGCCACCGCCAGTATTAGAACCAGCACTTCCACCACCTTGAGAAGCAGCTCCTCCAGCAGCATAAGTTGTACCGTGCCAAGATTGACCGTTTCCGCCACCGCCGGCTCCGCCGTTACCGTCAGAACCGCCGTTACCTTTACCGCCACCACCTCCGGCACCACCGCCAGATGCGTTACCGCCTCCGTTTCCTTCTGCACTTATACCGCCACCTCCACTTTTGCTAGTGTTTCCGTAACAGGATCTGGCTCCAGCTCCACCTCCGGAACCTCCAGAACCTCCGTTTTCATATTGACCTCCGCCACCACCACCAGTACATGATGAGTAGTTACCAAAATTCGAGCCACTACCAGCTCCACCTCTACCAGCATAACAAGGGTGTACGTAGCCTCCAGCATTTCCGCCTCCACCTATTCCTACTGATACAGCAGTACCAGCAACGATAGAGGTTGAACCTGTACGCATACCGCCAGCACCACCACCACCGCAATGGACACTAGACCAACCAGAACCTACTCCAGCTCCTCCGCCAGCTACAACTAAATATTCAATAGTGTAAGCATTAGCTGTGCCATAAAAGTTACTAAGACTTATAGTTCCAGAACCGGGCACTCCTGTTGCAACTCCGTAGTATTCATTAAGAGAGTGAGGTGTAGAACCACCAAACTCTCCAGCGACATCATTAAGTGAAATAGCACCTGAGCTTTGTAAAGCCATTACTTACCTCCTTTTAATTCGTCTATTTCTGCTTTTAATTCGTTTATTGCGTTTATAAGTACGCCTACCATTTTTCCGTAGTCAACTGATTTGACTTCTGTTTCTTCACCTGTAGCAGGGTCAGGGTCCATAGTAGTTAAAACTACTTCTGGTATTACCTGTTCTACTTCTTGTGCAATAACACCAATAGAACGTTTACCAGTTTCTTTCCAGTCAAAACTAACACCACGTAATTTACCAACAATACTTAAAGCATCATTAATAGTATTTACGTTTGTTTTTAATCTTGCGTCAGAGTAAGCTGTTACGTTACCAACAGCAGTGAAGTTACCACTTTGGTCTACAGTAATTCTATTATTACCGGATGGGTTTCTAACATAAAAATTACCACTACCATATTGAACATATAAATGATTATCATGGTGTTGAATTTTGGCACCATAATCTCCTGTCCAACTACCGCTAGACATTCTAATATCACTATTAGCGTTAATAGTTATAGCACCAGCACCGCCACCAAATGAAATGTCTCCAGCAGCCGTGTCAGCAGTGTCAGCTCTTAAAAAATCTGCACTACTTATTCCGTCTAAAGTATCTGCGTCTAAACCTGACCCTGCACCGTCATTACCAGCGTGCCAAACTTTATATTTGTTTGCACCCATTGACCAACCGCCAACAGCCAAATCGTTAGTATCAGCATCTATTCCAAAGTAAAAAGCATAATCACCGCCAGCATGAAATGCCATAAAAGCATCATTACCTGAACCTGTGTTATATATTTCTATACCACCTAGATTACCAGAAGCTGTAGCCATTGTATCTTCATTATCAGTAGCGTTATTTGAAAATACGATTCTACGTGAACATGCGTCATCTGCGTCTGATCTTAGATAACTACCACTAGAAACACCATCTAGTAAGTCAGCATCTAGTCCAGAACCAGAACCATCATTACCAGCGTGCCATATTTTGCTAGTAGTACCATCATGACTAAATTCTAATCCATTAGAACCACTACCTATGCGTAACCACTCTCCAGTTTCTTGATTAACTAAATAAAAGTATCCAGAATTACTCCATTGAATATAAGCTTTATTAGTTGTACCTTCTTTCCATCTTATATAAGGTTCTGATGAACCTTGAAGTATAATTTTTTCATCTGTAGCTGTATTAATGGTATATTGCCCATTCATGGTATCGCCTTGATCTGACCTTACAAAACTAGAAGCGTGTAAACCATCAACTTGGTCAGCATTAATGTTTAGTGCATCAATTTCTGCTTTAGTCTGGTCGTCTTTAGCTCCAGAATCAATACCATCTAATTTACTACCGTCAGCAGCTACGTCTCTACCGTCAACTGTTCCTGTTACTGTGATGTTTCCTGTTACGTCTGCACCGTTACTTACATCTAAGTTTCCTGTCACGGAAGCTCCTGAACTGTTTACAGCTAATCTGTCACTTCCTGCTGTTGCCAAACGTAAATCTGTACAGTTTGTATCTATTTGAGAGTGAGTATTAGCAGCACCATAGTTTGCGTTAAAAGTGAGATTTTTACCACTTCTATTCATCGACACAGCAGCTCCACCAGTATGGTCTATCTGTACTGGGCTAGTTGTACCATTAATGTCTAAACTGCCAGCTTCTACTTCGCCACTTGTTTGGATTTTTCCAGTAGTAGTTATTTGCTGTGAAGCAAAGTCAGGAGTTATTTTAGATCCAGCTATTGCAGCAGATGCGTTAACGTCTGCGTTAACGATTGTCCCGTTTACAATATCTGCTGATTCTATTGTTAAGTTTCCAGAAACGTTTGAATCTGTAACCTTTACGTCTGAAGGTAAAGTACCAGCAGCAATCTTACCGACTGCTATGGAATCTGTACCTAGTTGTCCTGCTATTGAAGCTGAAGATACGTTAGACATATCTTCTCTTGCTAGTGGTCTACCACCAGCTTGTGCACCGTCATGTACGACGGCTGTATCTTTTGTTGTGTCTATTGTGACTTCGCCTTCGGCACCTGTAAATGATGAATGCTGAGAAGTCGAACCACGTCTAAGTTTTAATAATTTTGCCATTTAAATTGTACCGAAGTCGAGTTGTAAATTGTTTCCGCTTATAGTTGCTACCTCTGTAAGGTTGAAGTTATTGCAATCTAATGCAGCAGCTAATTCAGGTGATGTGTCATCAGAAACATTTTGGATACCAGAGTTAGATGTAATACCTAACCATGCAGCTCCGTTATAGTTTTTTAAAGTTGCATTAGCTGTGTCAAACCATAAATCACCAGCACTAGGACTTCCGGGTGCTGAAGAAGAAATCTTGTATTCATTTGCATACCTGTTAACGTCAGCTATAGAACTAGAAACTGTGTTTATATTTGTTGCGTTAGAAACTGCTGAGTTGATATTTGTAGCATTACTATGAACGCTATTCACATTCGATATATTATTTCCAACTGAATTAACGTTTGAAATAGCTCCTGCAACAGTATTAATATTACTTGCGTTAGATACTACTGAGTTAATGTTTGTAGCATTACTAACAGCAGAATTAATATTAGAAGCGTTAGAAACTGCTGCGTTAATGTTGGTTGAATTATTTTTAACCGCATTAATATTTGTTTCATTGTTAGCAACGGCAGTTATGTTAGCAGCGTTACTTACAGCAGCGTTAATATTAGTTGCGTTATTTACAGCAGCATTAATATTAGTTTGGTTCGTAACCGCAGCATTAACATTAGATATGTTTGTTGCAACTGTAGTTACGTTTCCAGCTATACCACCAACAGTAACAACACTAGAGGCAATATCAGCTACAGCTTTAATTGGGTCTTCTACCACAGTTATGGTGTTACCCATACCACTGTGATTTGTACAATAATATTGGAAATTAGTTGGTTGTGATTCTGGTATTACAATCTGTACTTTTGCACCAGCTTGTCCCTGAGTACCAGTAACAGTTACGTTAGTTGAATACTGTGAACTACCAGCATAGAATCGTAATGGATGAGAACCGTTAGAACTATCACTTACATCAAATGTATAAGTCCAACCTTTATGTAATGTTAAAGTTGGTTTAGATACACCATCAATTAAGAAAGCTCCACTAGATACAGTAACAGTAAATGTTTTTTCATCTTCTAAAGCATCTGCAACTATGTCTAATGAACCATTAGAACTACCTGTAGATACAGCATCAGTTATTAATCCGAGGTCTTCGGAATAAGTAACCGCACCTGAGACAATAGCAATATCATCAAGAACACTCTGTGCAGGGGTGATGATAGCCCAATTAGTCCCGTCATATACCCGTAAATTGTCATTGGAATTATCAAACCATAAATCACCATCTTGAAGAGCATTTCCATCAGCTCTTTGAGTTGGAGCATTATTTGAAATTTGGTAAAGATCTGCAAAGTTATTTATATCAACTACGTTCGCACCGGCTGCTGCAATGTTAGTAATATTAGAAGCAACAGTATTAACCTGAGTTGCTATAGGTACTAACCTATGAAAAGCATATGTATGTGTTGTAGATGTTGACTCTACTAAGAAACCAAAGTTCTGTGGAATTGCTGTAGGTACACCTGTAATAGTTACAGTGTTTCCTGAACCAGCACCGTTTGCTATAGTTACAGTAGTGCCACTAGGGGTTAATGTTGTGCTTGCAGCTTGAATACTTAATATAGCTGACTGACCTGTAGCTCCTTGTGGGTTAGTTGTAGGAAAGCTAGTTTCATTAGCAATAGCTGTAAAACCACCAACCTCGTCAATAAGGTCAATAATCCTAGCATTAATAGCAGCAGTAGTAGCTACAAATGAGTCAGAATTAGACCATGAAACTCCACTAGCAATAGTTTCTGAGCTGTCTTGTCTTAAAAATCTAGCTTCAGCTTCTGTTTCTGTGTAGTATCTACCGTCTAAAGCTCCACCTGTAAGTTCAGTTTCTGTAAAATATCTGTTATCTAACTGACCAGCATCTAGCTCAGTCTCTGTGTAGTATCTGCCGTCAGCAGCTCCACCAGTTATTTCAGCTTCGGTAAAATATAGAGTATTTAATTGACCGCCGTTTAGCTCGGCTTCTGTATAATATCTATTATCTAAAGTTCCTGTTGCTATTTCAGAATCAGTTATTTTATCTGAGTTATTAGCTCTAAATAAAGTTTTTATTTCTGCTGCTGTTTGATCTTGAGTAGCTGCGGTTTCAATGCCATTTAATTTTGTATGGTCTGCATCAGTAAAAGTATTACTATTACTAGCAGCTTCAACAGCATCTCTGATTTCTTCATTAGTCTGGTCAGCAGTTGCTCCAGATTCGATAGTATCTAACTTACTTCCATCTAAAGCTACATCTCTTCCATCAACTGTCCCAGATACAGTAACGTTTCCGCCAACTGTTATGTTGCCAGTTGTTGAAGTTCCAGATGTAACTATATTTTGAGAACCAAAATTAGGATTTATTTTTGTACCAGCTATTGCAGCAGACGTATTAACGTCAGCATCAACAATAGTGTTGTTTTCAATATTTGTTGTAGTAACTACTATGTCACTTGGTAGGTTTCCACCACCTAATTTAGTAAGAGCTACACTATCGTTAGCTAATTTAGAACCATTAATATTTGCCGAGTTACTTACGTCAGCATCAACAATAGAACCATCAACAATGTTTGCTGAGTTAACAGTAATAGTAGATTTTAATAAACCATCAGCTATTTTAGTATTAGCTATAGCTGCACTTGCATTAATATCAGCATCAACAATAGTTCCATCTAATATTTTAGCAGATGTAACTTGTCCATCTCTAAGGTCCTGTTCAATTATGTCGTTTCTACTTTCTTGAATACCATGTCTAACTAAAGTTTCTAAGGCATTTAAGTCCGCAGCTTTAATAGATGAACCGGGAGTAAAAGTTACTGTAGGTGAAGTTACATCTGTTTCACTATATATGTGTAAGTTTTTACCGTTTTGATTATCACCAAAGGTTATGGTTGTGCTGTTAGCAGCTATTTTGTATTCATCTGTTCCCGGAGTTCCTGTAGTACCTATAAAGGTTAAAGGATCACCTCCGTTAACTCTGACTTTTATGTCAGATTCATTTATGTATTGAGTTGTAAAACCGATAGTAGTACCGGTTCCTGTTAAAAATTCTTCAGTTTTTGTCGCCATTTATCTAAGGGATAATTTGACGGGTGGATTAATTAGGCATTTCTAAAATTTTATCTATCGTGCCTTTGTTTGCTTCTCTGTTTTTTAGTTTTTGGTTTCTTTCTTCAATAAGTAATTTTTGGACGTCGTTATCATTTTTAATGCTTGCCCAAGCTCGTTTCTTAGCCTTGTCAAATACTTTGGCGATTCGCTTGTAATGTGGGAATGACTTTGGTTCAACATCGCTCATACCATTTTTTTTGTAATAATTCATCTCAGCAAGAGAAACCTGTATTGATTCTTCTGCTGCCATCTTATCAAAGATTTTTTCTAGGTTTTGTTCACCTATTGCTTTTTGGAACATAGACCTGACTTTTGGACTATCACTCAAATCTGTTCCATCTGGAGCAGTATATGTAGATGTTCTCATGTCATAGCCACTATTAAATAGTAGTTCTCTACCGGGTGTGTAATCAATATTAAAATTAACAGGTGAAAACGCATTAAACATACGAGTTATAAAGTCGTGATCTTTAATAGGTCTACCAGTTAATATGTCATATTTGATAGGTAGTGGGTCTGATGCTATATTTTCAGTTATTAAGTTTCTATTTCTTATAGAACTTTGGATATCAGAACCTAGTTCTCTTGTATATGGTGTTAATACTTTACCTATCTCATTTCTAAGACTAGATAATGGAATAGTATTATTCATCAATGAAGCTATAATTCTTTGCTGTTGTCCGGGTTTACCAGAAAATAAATCTACAAATGACTGTAGTCCTGCTAAATAAGATTTACTTGTAACAGTACCAGCAAGAGCCATTGCTAATTTAGATAATCTATCTTCTGCCCATTCTTCACCCATAAGTTCTTGGTGATCTCCTATATCTCCTACTAAAGCAAGAATTTGGTTATATGGTTCAAAGGCATCATAGCTAACCCAAGCATTACCAATTCTAATTGTTCTTGGTTTCCAGCCTGCATCCATCCATGCTTGTCTTTGTTTTCTATCTGTTGGTCCATTACCGTGTAATCCACCACTTAGATAAGCCATACTTGCCATACTCAATGCTGCTGTACCCATAGCTAATCTACCATTTTGTACAGCTTTAGCTGTCATTAAATCTTGAGCATTGTGTATTCCATACTTGTGTAGTGATTGGAGGTTATCTCCGGGTTTTGCTTTAGCTATCTCGTTAAACTCTTTTACTAAGAAGTTAAATCCGGGAGTATGTTTTGCAGTCAGTGCTAAACCGTTAATACCAGTTCTAGCAAATAGGAAGAAAGGTCTAGCCCATGGTGCCTCGTTAAAAGCATCACCTAATTTTGCAGAGAATCCAGTTAAATCTTGAGTAAGTGTTGCTTCTTTTCTACTATATTCAGCAGCAGCATCTGTAATGTTTCCATTCTTATCAAAGATTTTATTGTTAAAGTTATCTTCTACTTGTCTAAAAAACTTAGCATCTAAGTTCTGGAAGTTACCATCAGGTAATCTTTCAGCAGCTTCTAAAAATGCTTTTTCTCTAGCCCTAGCCCTACCTATAATTAACGCAAAGGCGTCGTCAGTAGATGCCATAATTTTAGTAGAGTAGGTTAAGAAACTATTATCATTTAGTCCTCTTACTATATTAGCAGTTCTATATAATGCTTTATCTACTTTATCTCCTCTAGTTTCTGCCCAGTGACCATACATTTGCCACTCGTCATCCATCTTAGTTCTCTCAACATATCTAGTTCTCATTGTTGAAATGTCACCAGACCAGTAAGAGTTAAGTCTTCTTCTAAATAATTCAAATGATTCTGGTATAGCTTCACGCATAGCATTTAAAGATGCCAATCCAGCTCTCATTGTAGCACCATCACCTCGTAATAAACCACCCATAGCCATAGCCATAGGACGTGCAAACGCTGCGGTAGATGTACCCATGATTGCGCGGACTGCTGTTTTAGGTCCAGATAAAACACTATGTGTAAACATAGTACCCATCTCTCTTAAAAATGCACCAGTTTTTTTAGCATCTCCAGCCCATTCACCACCTCTCATCTTAACTTTCATAAAAGCATCTAGATCATCAAGTGTATGAATTTCTTTAGCCATAGAGATACCTTCAAACATAGCTTTAAATATCTCATCACCACCATCTTCTGTCGTAACATCTAACGCCATACGGAAAGCATTAACACTTTCTTGTACTTGTTTGTCAATCATTTCAGCTTGTAGTTTTGGAGACATTCTTTTACCTGTTGCCTTACCAAATTCTCTAAGTTGTTGAGATACGTCAGCACTAGCCATTTTTCTCATCTGCAAACCAGCGATTAGTTTTTCAACCATCTTCTGTGCAGGACCATCAATATCTCCAATATCGTAAATATCTGCTAACTCTCTAGCTGAAACTCCTGCATCTCTTATTTCATTAAATAAAGAAGCATTAATCATATCTATAGCATCAGCATATTCAGGAGCAACATAAGAATATAAAACTCTTTTACCGCTTTTACGGTCAAGTTTCTCTTTACTTATCTGTGCCCAAAACTCTTCAGGAGTATAATCAGATGTATTTCTACCTTCAAAAACAGCTTTGTAAGTATCAAGATCTTGTGCATAATATTCATCAAGAGTTTTACCCTGCCTTGCAGCAGTCTCTTTCATTTGTTTTATGTAACCTTGACTTCTAAATCTACGTAGTACTTTTTCTACTACACTTCTAGCTTCTTTTGTTCCTTTAGTAAGAGCTGTAACTTCTGAGTTTGATAATGAAGAACCAATACTACCTTCTTCTGAACCGAAATCAGTTTTCTTTTGTAGTTTAGATTTTCTTAAACTAGGTCCTGTTTCTAGTGAAGTAGTAGCACCTTGAGATCTGTTTGCTAGAGCTGGGTTTTTACTTGCTCTAAAGCCCGGCTCCTTAACTTGTGTAGCAGCCTCTTCTAGTTGCTGTGATTTTATACTCTTTTTTCTAGAATTAACTGCTTTAGCAATTTCATCCTTTGGGAAGTTTCTAGCAATACCCATTAAAGTAGCATCAAATACACCTCCAATAACCATACCTTCGGTTACATTTTTTAACGTCTTCATTAATGGACCATCAGTTTCTTGTGTAGCTAATGGTGTATCCAACCAAGGGAAACGTTCTTTTAGTATTCCAGAGATATTATCATCTTGAGAATCTTTATCTAGCAAGTCAAATCTTGCACCGACTTTAGCACCTTGTACTAAGTTTTGTGCAAATGATAATCCTTTTCCTGCTTTTCCAAATCCACCAGTTGTACCTAATGTTACTCCAACTTCTGTTATACCTCTTAATGCAGCACCCCACCAAGTCTTTGTTTCTAGTGGGTCATTTTCTTGATACAACAAGCTATCCCATTCAGTTTGATATCCTTCTTCAGTTGCAGCTTCTTCCTGCATCTCTCCGGATACAAAATCAATGACTCTTTCAGGGACTGTAATAAGGTTAGCAGCAGCGTCTCTTGCACCAGCTATTGGAGCTTTAACTGTGTCGGTGATGTAGTCACCTAAGTTTGCTTTTTCTTCTGGTTTGTTAGCTTCAGCTCTAGCTTCGTCTTCCTGTGCTTCTTGTTCTCTTGATGCAGCGCGTTCTTGCTCTGCTTCTTGCATGTTGATTACTGCCTCGGCAGTTTCCTCTTCGGATAACCCTGTGCCAGATATGCCTATCTCAACAGTTGGGTCAAATTCTTCATTCATAGTTACCACGGTAATTATTGCCAAATGTAAGGCAAGTAAACCGCAGTTACTCGTCCTTTATCATTAGGGCTTTTTTGTTATAAATGGATGTTTTAGCGTTTTGATCTCCTGCTCCTTCTGATAAGAGTCTTGCTCTTGTTATACGTCCGCGAGTAGGGAATTTATAAATTAAATTTAAAATTTCTTGATTATACTTTTCTTCTTGTTTATCTATTTTAGCATCTGGTACTAAGAATCTAACTTGAGCATTAGCTAAATCTATAGGATTAACTCCTATTCTCATTGCTAAGTCTCTGTAGTAACTAGGTATTCCTTTTGCTTGTCTAAGAGTACTACCATGCCAAGCAACTAATGCTTTATCTATTTCCTGATTAGTTGTAATTTTCTGGGTTTTCCATTTGCCACTACTTGACTCTTGCATTGAACCTATCATCATACGGTGATAAGTTTCATCTCCATCATCTGAAAAATCAGTCTGCATATATAACTTTAATGTTTGAGGATTTTGTATTGCTCTTTGTACTGCATTTAATCCAGCCTCCATAGCTTGTTCTGGAGTAGATACAACCTGTCCATTACGTATATAAGTATTTTTATATGTTTTGTTAAATAGTTCTGTTAGATTTTCATTGAGCCTTAACCATTGTGGAGACTTAATATCATTCTCTCCAAATGTAGATTCTGTGCCTTCGTTAGTGTAAGACTTAATAAATTCACCAGCTCTTTTATGATCGTCAGTTCCGGGTACAGTAGCTCCAGCAGTAATAAGTTTATCTTTATACTTGTTATAGATTGCTGTGCTTACATTAGCTAATTCAAAATCATATACACCACCTTGGTAACGTATAGATTCTTGAATCATATTTTCAGCTTCAGAATCATCTATATGTCCAGCTAAAGCTCCTGATAATTCAGAAGGAACATAACCATACTTTTCTTTATAAATACCCATCATTTGAATTTTTTGGTCATTTGATAAAGTACCTAAAGATCTAATAGTTTCTACATCAGCTACTATACTAGCTTCTTTTTCTTCCTCTCTAGCGTTTACACCTAACTTAGCTGCATCAGCTAGTTCACCGGGTAAACCTTCCCACTCTTTCCAAGAACCCATAGTCTTAGTAGAACCATCACGAGCTGTTATTTCGTGATTAACTATAGACATAGCTTCTGGGTAAGATATTTTATTATTACTAACAAGGTCTATTAAATTTTCTTTAAAAGCTATTCTACCAGCTTGTATAGATACTTGATTTCTAGCAGCATATCTAGCAGCCCAGTCATGTGCAAGTTGATGTCCATCTTCTGGGTTAGCAGTAGCAAATCCTACCTCTATCATTTTAGAGTCAGATTCTTTTACTTGTATTTGATAAGCAGTTTCTCTTTTTACAGCTTGTTCTTTTCTTCTTTTGTCGTCAAATTTGTCTATTTCTGGTTTGACTACAGTAGCTATAAGAGCCGGATTTAATCCTGCAAATTGTTTAGCATACTCAAATTTAATTTTAGTATCTAAAGCTGCCTGTTCTGCTGGAGATAAATTATCCATATGACCAACAGAAACTGGTTGACCATTCCTAATAACATCTATCTTTGTAGTTTCATAGGCATCATAAACATATTTGTCATAACCTTTAGCCTTTTGTAAAGCATATTGTTCTGCAACCATATACTTTTCCCAACCAGCCATGTTACGAAATTCTTGAGCGGTGATACTGTCACCGGTTTCAGCTTCGTATTTAGATGCAAATTCTTGAGTAGCTATATCATCGTCAAACAACTGTGATCTTTCTCCTCTAAACCTTGCTTCAAGTTCTGGACTTACACCTCTAGTCAGAATATCTAAAGATATTTCTGCTTCTCTATCTGCTCTGTGTTTTTCTTGTCTTTTTTTAATAACGTCGCCAATAGTTGAAGAAAGGTTAGATAAACCTTCCCACATTTTTGCATCATTTCTTAGCTTTTCTTCACCTTGTTGTTTTAATTGTTGAAAATATCTTTCTTCATTCTGTTGTATTTCTCTGTCAGATTTTTCCTGTTCGGGAATGATGTCCACGATTTCTTCAGGGGTAACTGACTGACCCGTAATATTATATTGTGGAATCATAGTTAATAACTCTGAAATGATCTAATCTGATGACCAAATGTAGGGTCTGTAACGTAACCATAGTTCTGTCCCATTGACATTCCAGTACCAGAAGGACCAGATTTAGGGGTTCCTAAACCGTCACCTTTACCAGACATACCACCTAATCCTTCACCTAGTGCATTTGCCATACCCATCATCAATACAAGACCCGGGCTTTCCATTTGTGGAGGTGGTGGTGCAAAGTCTTGGATTGGTTGAATAGCAACTTTACTAAATGATCTATTAAGCTGTGTTTTAAGTTGTCTGTTAACGTCTGCCATAGCTTCTTTACCTTGGTACCGAGCTGAAGCTAAACCTCTTGATCTCATAGCTTGAGAAATACCAAAGTTACCGCTATTCTGAACTAACTGTCTAGCTAACGATTTACCTCGTATACCTCGCTCTGCTGCTTGCGCTTCAATCATTCCTTCATTAGATAACATCTTTTTGAAGTCCTCTTGGTTTTCTAAGATAGCTAGAGATCTGGCATTATTTAATTGTATTTGTGTTCTAGTATATGCACGTTGAGCTGCAATGTTTGCTAGATCTACCTCTTGTTCAAATTGAACTTTCTTAGTTGCATAAGTAGTTCGTGTTTGCATCCACTTACGTTCTCTAACTTTAAGTTGATGCGCGTACATTCTACGCTTATGTTTATTGTTCGCGGACGCTTGAGCTGCTCCGCCTACTGCGGATACTGCTGGTCCTATCGCTGCTGGACTGCACACGGCAAAATTCTATAAAGGATAAATTGTTTGGTCCGTAGGGAAATCTCCTAAGAAATTTAAAACCTAAAAACCTAAGTAACTTAATATGGACTTTGTTTCTTTCGTCAACAAAATTCCACAGTAACTTGTCTTGTCTTGAGTTCACATATCGTTTAGCTTCTCTAGCAAACGTATGAGGAAATTTTAAAATAGCTGGTGTACATAGCATCCAGATTTGTCCACCTGTGTAGACGCCTGCAATGCCACATATCTCATTATCTGGGTTAGTAAAATAAACTGACTCAGAGTTATGTACTCCGACAACCAGAGCATTTAAAGGGTCATGTCCATGACCTTCTTTAACTTCCCGATAATCATCAGGGAGCAAGTTAGAAGCTACACGTAGTGCAGCCTCTACTGTTGCTGGGTGAATGTGTTTACTCATTTAGTGCATGTTTTAATTTATCTATGGTATCTTGCATCCAAGATTCCCATGGATTACCTAAGGGTAGTTTCATACCTTTATACATACGGTTCTTTTTTAACCACTGTATGTATATACGTACTTCTTGTTCGGTAAGGGTGATGTTATACACGTTGATAAAAATTGTTATTCAGTACTCCTTCCCACGTAAGTGTATGTAGGTTTGCAGGAGCTGGGTGTGTTGATTTAATTGTTAAACTTGCGTTTATATTTCTGTCATATATAGGAACAGTCCTTAAATTATTATCATCAAATATTCCTGTAGTGTTTGCTAATATTTGGTTAGCTGGAGTTACTTCAAATAATTCTGTATAGTCTGCTCTACCTAATCTAGTTAATGTAGTTTCGTATATACCTATTGGTCCAAAGCCAAGTTTAACTCTATGTAAAATAGTGTTAGATCTAGTATCAGCTCTGAAATTTTGACCACTTTGAATTACATAATACAATGTAGGTATGGTAATTGACATAGTATATAGATAACCTATATAAAAATCTTGTCCTGTCCAATCTCCGGGTATTTCTAAATTACTACCATTAACTGTTACTTCTGCATAGTTACCAATCGTTAATGCTGGGTTAGCAGGGTCGTCTATGTCATATGCTGCTATCTGTCCTACACCATTTAAACCACTTGGTTTTGGGAATGTAGTTTTACCACCACTATAAGCACTAGCTGCTAGAGATGATACTGGCATTAAGTAATCTAAATGTACTCTGTTATCATTTAAGGCTACAGTATTGGCATCCATTCTTATACCAAATTTTAATAACTCACGAGAACTGCCATTCTGCATAACTACAAACAATGCGTCATCTTGCATACAATGATATTTAATTGTACCCGGTAAAGTCCATTTAAACCATGAAGCTAATTTTCTTTCAGTAATTTGATCGAAATACTTGTACCCATATAAGGTCGATTTGTCGTCTTCACTAAATAATATAAGTGAGTTTTCTCTAGAGTTACTTATTAATTTTAAATCACTTTCAAACAACCTAGATACAACAGCACTTTGTTCAATTACGTTTGGTTCACCTTCTCTTTGTACCTGTGCCATTTCAAAAAATCTAGAATGCTTACCAGCATTGTCTAAGAACCCGACAGTAGTACCAAGAGAGATAGGATTTGTAGAAGAGTTAAAGTTGTAAGTAGAAAGAGCATTAATCTTAGCGGTGGTTGGACTAAACACGTCACTATCTGTAGTGAGCATGAATTGTTGATTTTTACTAAATAATACTAAACCAGTGTTTACCTGTATCCCATCATATAAAATAGCTGGATACTCTGAACTAGCTGCTATATCAATAGGGTCACTAGCAATGAGTTGTATAGCTGATTTTGCAAAGAAATTAGTAAAGTCTCCGGGACGAGACATAACTATGTATTCATCAGAAAGTAAAGCAAGTCTATTTCTAAAGAACAACATTTGAGTTATAGCATGGTCAATAAAAGAAGGTTCTGGATTAGTTACGTCATCACCTACTATAGCGTTGTCCCATTGTGGAACTGAATAGCTTTTACCAGCAATAGTATAGTTACCACCTTTTTGTTCTGTAAGTCTAAAATTACCGTCAGCAGTTCTAATAAGAATTACTGGCATAGTGGTGTTATTAAACTTTATAGCTCTACCCGGCTTAGCACATTCTTCCCATGTACCCTCACCATCTTTATCATTATTACCAAAAAATTTAACAAAGTGATTGTCTTGGTCAGCTTCACTATTAACTACCTCTACAACCATGCCGTGCTTGCACTGAGTGGGTAAATCACCTACATCGTTAACTTTACCAGCAACTACATTTAACAGCTCTCCTACGGGCGTAGAAGCGTTAAATACGCTAGTTCTCTTTACATGTAGTCCAGTACCAATCTGTGTAATAGTAAATCCATTACCTGTATTAGTATCGTTTCCAGTAAGTTCTTTTCTTATATCACCAAGAATACTCTCAGCAGTGATAGTTGTTTCTGTGTCAAATGGTGTAGGTTGTGGTCTAACAAGAGCTAAGTTAGCTTGTACAATAGATTCACTAGATTCTTCTATAGTAACCTTGTAATAGGCATCTGCCATAAATACATAGAAATAATCTCCCTCTAACCAACCTTCACCACCATGCAATAGATCGTAAGTTGTAGTATATCTAGCCTGATAAACAGTTGTTTGATTACTACCAGAACCTTCTGTATATGGTACTGATTGACCAGTTGTAGCTATACGAAAATATAAGTTTTTTCTGTTTTGTTGACTGCCTTGGTTAGCAGCATTAAAAACGTTAACTTGATAGCTAAAGTTTGTATTTGTAATACTACCATCAGCTTTTTCACCACCAGTAGCACCTTCATCAACTAAAGTCTTATTACTATCTATTGAAAAAATACGTGTAGCTACGTTAGGTGCAAAGGCATCTCTACCATCACCAGCTTCAGTTCCACATCTAGCATTATTACCGTCACCTCTATTTGCATGATCTCTCATGTGAAATGTATTATCACAATAGTTGTTACTAGAGTTGACCAAAGTTACGTTAATACGTGTAGCTGTGTGAACTGATTGAGTAGCATTGTTATCAAATACATTTACTGAATATTGTTTTGCATAAGATAAGGATTTTAATTCAATAAATATTTCTTTTAAATAATCTCCTACAGGTTCTAAGTCAGATGTACCTCTTAACATTTCTGTATTGACATTCCTATTAGTTATATAGGTAAAGTCATTCAGAGTTAAGGTTTGAATCATATCATCTGCTGAATGTTTTAGATATTTAGTACCTGTTGTACCATCTACATATGTGTATAAATCATTTGATGCTCTTGTAGCAGTATCGTCTACTACAGTAACCGGTGCGCCTGCCTGATGTATAACATTGCCTAGTGAATCTTTAACATCCACACATGCCCACATTTTAACAGTACCGTCTTGTTGTACTTGACCTACGTACTGCTCAGTTTCATCTCTGTAATAGTGAAACCATTTACCGGTAGCTGTGGAACCAGTTAATGTTGACACAAACTTACCAGCCGGTCTCTTTAACAATCCTTGTGTAATGTCTGGAATTGCATTGTTCATATCTTTAACCTGACCGGGTATTTTTTGCTCATCAGGTTGTTGAGATATACCAGCATTCAGACTATGTATAGTTTGTGTTATGTTTGCCATTATCTAATTAATGCTTTGTAAGGTTGGTATGCTCTGTATTTACTTTCAGCCGGCCAGCCCATGAAGTTGTAATCTCCTTGTTCTGTCTCGTAGTTTAAAGCATTTGCTTTAGCTTGTTCTTCCTCTACTTGTAATAATTTAACTAAGTCAGCATTAGATACAAGTTGTGTAGCTGCTCTCATAGAAGCTCTGGCTATTATGTATCTTTGTATAGCTGGAGGTACATCTTCAAAATTATAAAGAGTTATAATATCAAAATAATAATCTTTAGTAAACACATCTGTTTGATGTACTAAGTCATATAATTTTCCATTTATCTTTGTGACATCTGTATCACGATCTATTTGACCATCACTAATATCATAAAGTATAGAGTTTTGAGGTACCACATAGTTACCTTGAGCATCAGGTTTTTGTTTTACCCTGTGCTGTGTATTAAAATGCCAGCCAGAAGTCTGTACATCTCTATTAACTTGGTCTAATAAATTTTTAATAAAAGATATCTCTGGGTTCTGTAATGCAGTTCCTGATAGAGATGTTATTGGTGATTGACCAATGCTACCCAAGATGGAGTTCACTGCGGATAGTTCGGTATCGGTGCTTATTGGAATAGCCATAAAAAAAAGGGAGCCGAAGCTCCCGTATAAAGTTTGCAATTAGAATGCAGATGGTGCAGTTGCGCCAACATACAATTCAACAGCAGCAGCAGGGTTTAAGTAGTCTGCTCCCATAGCCATGCGACCTAAGATCACATCGCCTTGGTATACAACAGACACATCTCCTGATGTTACCTGTACTTGAGGACCTATAGCCTCAACAACTCCAGCAGCTTCTTTCTGGAAAATAAGTCCACAAGACTTAGTTCCTACTTCAGCAGCTTGACCGTAGTCGTTTCTGATACCAGTCTGAGAAGCATTAGCATTCTCTAGAGATGGACCGATATGAGAACCAAGATTACTTGGTGCTGTCTTACCTGTTGTACCACCGAAAGCTGTACCATATTTGCCTAAGAAAGGAATATTCATAGACTTAAATATTTTGATACCAGCAATTTCAATGATGCCGTTACCTGACTGTAACGCGCCACCTTGCTCGTCTCTGTTAATTAGTCCGTTAGAACCAACTTCAGTTATAAGAGCGTAGTATTGGCGAGGGTTTAGAACAGCCATTCTTCCAGAGGAGCTGACTCCTTTTTCGTCAAGTGCAGCAGCAGCATCATAGAATGCTGTTACTAGATTACCTGAGTTGAAAGCGTCAGAATCATTAGTTGTTGAACCAACTCTGATCTGTGTTCCACCGGGTTCTATAAAGTTAGCCTTTGTAATTGGAGAAGCAGCTCTAGCTCCTCTTGTGATTGCTCTGAAGATGAGTCTGTCATACTTCTCAGCTAATGCGTATCCAATCTTCTTGGAAATTTCTCCTCTTAATTCAAAATGTGCAAGTGTTTCATCTAGCTCATAGACGAAGGCACTTGAAATAAGGAGCTCGTCGCATGTAATTGTTTTTTCTGCGACTGGAGGTGCGCCGTCACTGTTTCCTAAAATTGAATTTCCGGGAGTATGGAACTCAGCAGTTGTTCTACCTGTGTAGATGAACTGAAGACTCTTTCCATTTTTCAATGTTCTCTTCATCACCATGTCACGAGCGATTGTCTCGTGCTGGAAGCCTTTGAACATCTCTCCACTAAACAATTTAAGATACAAATTACGGGCGTCACCTGTAGCGTTTGACTGACCTTGGCGTGTTAGCGAGGTTGTCAAATCGGAACTCTGATGAGCCATGATTTTTACTTAAATGTAAGGGTATATATTATCGTTCCTAACGTTAGAATGTTGTCAGTCTTAATTGGTCTAACGTGAGACTGGCACGTTTTGTGGTCTTTTCCCACCGTCGACGGGTAAAAGGTATCCTCCTCAGAGGGCTTTTCCCAAATTGAGTAGAGAGGAATCGCACCTCTCCTATGGTCAAACTACTTGACTACTCTTGTGTAAGCAACGCCACGATATACGAAAGTAACTTTCATTGCTATCTCCATATACCTAGACCCCGTTCCATGCCTAGGATTCATGCGTCCCGGTTGGGATGAACGGACGTGGCTGCCAGTGTCTAGTGACACCGGATATGATAAAGATATTAGTTATCAGAGTTATCATCGTCAGAAAGTTCTTTATCAGTTTCTTTCTTCTCTTCTTCTTTATTACAAAATTCAAAGCTGGTGATGCTCGCTCTCATTTTATCTGATTGATGTGCCATTATCTTTTGGCTGTTTTAGCTGCACGTTTAAAGTTAGCAGCAGTAGGAGCTCCGGCTTGTCCGGGCTTTCTCATTTTTTCTCCAGAACCTTTTTTAATCCTTAAACGTTTGGCGTGGATGTTTGCATAAAGTCCTCGTTTAGCCATTATACTAATCCTTTTTTTTGTTTTTTATAATAATTGATGACATTTTTCTTGTCTTCTATTGTATAGTTCTTACCACTATACTGTCTTTTAATAGACTCTTTTTCATAAGGCTTCATTGCTAGTTGTTTTTTCTTTTTCTTTTGTCTTTCAGAAATAGAATTAGATTCTGAGCCATCCATGTCATATGTTTTAGCCATTATCTATAACCTTTTTTTCCGCCTTTACCTTTTGAGCCACAAGAGCCCTTGCCTTTATGTGCCATGTTATGGTCCTGTTGTGTAACTAGCTTTTGTTGGATTCATACTTGAACCCTTACCATATGGATTATATGGTTTCTTTTTTTTCTTTTTCGTCATTGCATCCAGAAGTCTTTTCTGTACTTCAGGAGGCATTTTTTTCATATTTACTTTTAGTTGACCAGTTGGTTTTTTACCTTTTTTCTTTGGTCTACCGACTTGTGAACCATAGGTTCCGGGTCCCATTGGCATAATTAACATTTCCATTTGCGAAGGGCAAGAGCCTTACGAGTAGGCTTGCCGTTTGGTTTTTTCATTGGTCCCTTTACTCCGCTCATCCGAGCACAGAAGGAACGCTTGCGAGGTCCACCTTGAGGCTGTGGAGCCTTAAGGTTAGAACCAGTCGCAGCATTATATTTTTTTCTGCCAGCAGCCGTAAGCCCACCGGTACGCGATTTGTGTTTGCCTATCTTTAGGCTTACGTTCTTTGACATTATCCTATAGTTGGTGCTGATAGAGCCACTTGAGTTGACTCGGTGGAAGCTAAGTCAAGTGGGAAGTTGTGAGCGTTACGCTCGTGCATAACCTCAAAACCAAGGTTAGCTCTGTTTAGTACATCTGCCCATGTTGGTATGACTTTACCATTAACATCAACTACTGATTGGTTGAAGTTAAAACCATTAAGGTTGAAAGCCATAGTGCAGATTCCCATGGAGGTAAGCCATATGCCAACCACTGGGAAAGTACCAAGAAAGAAATGTAAAGCACGAGAATTATTGAAAGAAGCATATTGAAAAATTAGTCTCCCAAAGTACCCGTGTGCAGCGACAATATTATATGTCTCTTCATCCTGCCCGAACTTATAGCCATAGTTCTGCGATACGTCCTCTGTTGTTTCTTTAATAATAGAGGAAGTAACAAGACTTCCGTGCATAGCAGAGAAAAGAGCTCCACCGAATACCCCAGCAACACCGAGCATGTGGAACGGGTGCATAAGGATATTGTGTTCTGCTTGGAATACGAACATGAAGTTAAAAGTACCAGAAATACCAAGAGGCATACCATCACTAAAACTCCCTTGTCCGAAAGGGTAAACTAAGAATACTGCTAGAGCTGCTGAGACTGGAGCTGTGTATGCCACAAATATCCATGGTCTCATACCTAGTCTGTATGATAGTTCCCATTGTCTGCCTGCGTATGCAAGTACGCCTATCAAAAAATGAAAGACGATAAGTTGATATGGTCCGCCGTTGTATAACCACTCGTCTAAAGTGCCAGCTTCCCATATAGGGTAAAAGTGCAATCCGATTGCGTTGGAGCTAGGGACTACTGCTCCAGATATAATATTGTTTCCGTATAATAACGAGCCGGAAACTGGCTCACGTATGCCATCTATATCTACAGGCGGTGCTGCGATAAAGGCGAGTATGAAACATGTAGAAGCTGCTAGTAAACATGGAATCATTAGCACACCAAACCAGCCTACGTATAGACGGTTCTCTGTGCTAGTGACCCAGTTACAAAACTTCTCCCAGTTGGTAGTAGTGTCTCTTTGTAGTGAGATTGCTGCCATGTGATTAGCTTGAATGTATGTTGTCGCATTCCTCTTCGACTTTGGAGAGGAAAAATTGGATGACTTGATATTTTTCTTTCATAGGAAGTTCTGCATCCAGAAGAACTTTGTATCTTGCTTGTTGAAAATCAAAACAAGACATCTTCCACTTGTATGGTGGGACCTGTCTCGGTTTAGAATACGCCGGGAATGATCTGACCAGTGGTGACGTAAGCACCAAGAGCAGCAACGAAACCAAGCATCGCTGCCCAGCCGTTAAAACGTTCTGCTTCATGTGTAAAGATTGGGTTGGTGTTGTGGTGTGACATTTCGATTAATTGAATAGGTGGTTCGTAAGGATACTCGTTCTCGAGTAGGGTGTCTAGATCTCGAGTTCTCATAGCTTTTTCTTTTTCTTTTTTTTCTTGAGGATTTTTAATTTTTCTAAAAGACCTTCGGGTTTGGACCTGTCTATTTTTTTAGCAGCTCCCATGTCCTCATACATTACCCTTTTATCTTTCATTCTTTGGATAAAATTAGACATTAAAATTCTATATCAGATTGTTCTAATCTATCTATGACGTCAGCTCTATAAGCTGGGTCTGAGTCATAGCGTGGGTCTCCCATTGCTGCTACGAGTTCGGCTTGAGATCTGTACGCATTTCCACTACGGTTAGGTGCTTTGCCTTGTAGCATTCTACCTTCATAACCGTTAGCTTCATTGTATTCAGCTTGTAAGCCTGCGAAAGCAATTTGAATTGCCATAGTATTGCCAGAGTCTACAACAGAATCGAAAGCATTGATAGCTGCATCAGTTAAATTTTCAGCAGCCCAATCCACAACTCTATTGTAGTTAGCTTCTCCGCCTGCTGCATTCTGAACAGTGTTAACTTCTGACTCAGAGAGTTCAACAGTTTGCTGCGGAGCTTGAGGATTTTTTGCTTGAATTTCTAAGTAAGCGTTAACCAAATCTTGGCTGCTCATTTCAGAGAATCTTTCTATTGTTTCCTCTGATAGGGTGCCATCGTTAGAATAATATTCTTCTGATGCTTCGTTGATTAAACTGACCGCAGGAGCATCATCAAATACCTCTTCATCGCTTTCTTCTTCCTCTTCATATCCTTCGTCTGTTGACTCGTAGTCGACTTCTTCTTCTTCTGTTTGTCCAAGTTTCTTTTGTAGTGATAAGTATGCTGATTCTAATTCTTCAGCGTTTTTATATTTACCAGCTAGTAATTGTTCTTGGGCTTCTACTAACTGTTCTCCTACTTCCAGAGAGTTCTGTTCCTCTTCGGTTAGAACGTCTGCATCAGGAGTATTATCATACGATAAAGTTTCTGCCATTATTCAGTTGGTTGTGGTGGTTGTTGTTCTTGAGGCATCATGCCTTGTAAGTTTTCTGTATCAGCTAACTTTGAATTAGCAAACTGACCAGCTTGTTGTAATAGAGTAGCTTGCTGTTGCTTCTGCTCCATCTCTTCCTTCTCTTGTCCCATCTGTTCTTCTGTCTTAACAAGGTTCAACGTATCAATACCCTGTGCAGCAGCTAGACGTTTGATAGCTTCCATTGGATTAATAAATCGCATTAATGCCTCTGGTCCTACTGTTCCTGCAACTGTTTGCATAAACATAGTCAAAGCCTCTCTGTCTTGACCTCTTCCTAAAGCATTTACACCAGCTACAATAGATGGTCTAACAATATCTTTAGGTAACTTAGGTAGTTCTTGTGTTCTTTGTAAAACTAATAAAGTTCTATCGAGATAAGGTATAAGGAAAGATGTAGTTAACAAACTAAAGATGCCACCGAGCTGTTGCTCTAGTTCTAACTGTGTTAGTCTGACTTCTTCTGCTGTTACTCTCTCTGCATTTCTCACATTCATCACTAAGAATGCTTCGAGTAATCTTCTCTCTATTGTTTGTGCCATCTGAGCAGCAGTTGAGAAGTCGGCTGTCTTACCAACCTGTACTACCTGTACGTCTTCTGCCCTGCCCTGCACAATGGCTCCGTTTCCAGCCTTCGCAATTACTGAAGGCTTTGTTGTAGAAGATGGACTGACTAGAAAGATTACCTTACTAGCAGCAGCAGCTCCTTCGACAAGAGCTTGTGATAAACCTTCGAGAGATTTGAGATCGCCAAGGAACTCTTCTACTCTACCACGTCCGTACTGTTCTCCGTCAACAGAATTGAAAGTAAGAACGAGCCAAGGGCTTGCATTCTTAGGAGCTGTACTACGTGTGCCGGGTATTATCATATCATCTACTTCTTGATACCATACCCATCTGCCGTTTTCTAGTTTCACGCACGTGTAAACTTCGACATCATCAGTATGTGTACCAGCATTTGTTTCGTCGATGCCCGTGTTGGGTTGCTTCTTTGGTATATCGTAACCGAGTACGTCTCGACTTATCAATTCCTTTGTAACTATTTCTAGGACGTTACCATTTCCATCTCTATTGACGACATACCTAGTAAGAGGGTAGTTCTTGATACCATCTTTACCCATAAATAATAAAGCATTACCACCTACAATTAAATGTTTAAGTGCTTGGTGTATAACAACTCTATCGTTTGAAGCAGCGATGTAGTCCATGACTATACGCTCCATCTTAGATAAAGATAGGTCCATTTCTGACCTAGCCTCTGGTGGTATATCTTCACCTATCTTATCCTCTCTTGGTTGTAGCTTAAAGAAGGAACCTTGTGGAGGTAGGATAGCAAGCATAAGTTTTGCTGCTAACCCTACCACACACTTGGAACCGACTGACTGCCACGGAACATTGAGAGTTTCGTGTGTAGGTCTAGAAGATGTATCGTCTTGAATTAAATAAGGTAACGTGAGTTTAGAACAATCAACGGCTTTGTCTAGGAATTGTCTTCGATCTGTTACCAGTTCATTGTATCTCTCACGAGCAGTCATTACTGAATGCCTCCGCTTGGAGTTGTGTTACCTGTATTTACTTTAGGATTTAATTTAATCCTTAATGAACCTGTACCTTTTGAGTACTGGTTTTTGTTTTTATTACCACGGTCATCCTTCGCTCTCTTCACCTGTGGGTTCACATCCTTCATTATTGGGTCAGGAGGTGGTGCTGTAGGTGTTGGAGGTAATGGAGGTGGTGGAGCTGGTGGTAATGGTGGTGGGGTTGGCGGTGAGCCTCCTCCTAAACACATAATTAAATTTCCTCGTCTTCTATGGATTTAATGTAATCAATTACACTAGCTTGTCCAGCTCTATACATAATTGATTCGATTGATTCTGTTGGGTGAACTGGTTTCCACCCGAAGTTATCATCTAACTTTTTAATTAACTCTTCTAGTCTATCGTTATGTAGCTTAAGAGTATTGAGGGAGATTGACATTCGAGTGCTCAAAAAATGCAGGCATTCTAGCTGCCTTGGTCTGAGAAAATTCTGGTGCTTTGCCTTCGTACATTAATCTGTCGCTGGCATCTAACCAAAATTTTTTGTCCAAATATCTATCGGAACTTTGTTTTAAGGGTTGCATCACCCAGTTAATAGTTGCCTTTCTTAGTTTATCTAATGACTGACTAGGTTTTAGACCTAGCTCTGTACATACCAATGAGTTAGCTGCCACATGGACTTGCTCGTCTCTGGATATATCTGCACTGACAGTTCTTAGACCGGCGTCACCACAGAATCTAAAGAACGGTAGTAATACAAAAAAGATTGCTCTCTCTGCTACTAATGCTTTTAGTATTGTGTGGTCTGGATGTTCCTCCCACGCTGCACGTAAGCGTAATGCTTCGGCTTCGGCTTTGTCATCTACGCCTAGTGCGTTGGTGATGTAGCCAAGTGCAAGATCATGTTTGATCTCGTCTTTAACGTTTGACTCTAGAAGTGCTCTGGCAGAGTCGGGAACTTCTTTATCAAGTGCTTCTGTAATGAACTCGCCAACTGGTAACTCCATATGGCGTATTGCAAGAGCACGGTAGATGGTTTCTTCTGCACCTTCTTTTAGTTTTCCTTTAGATGTTTGTACGGGTGTCCAAGATCTTTTCCGGGACAGTAGTTTTATATAGGGATTCATTGCTGACAATCACAAGCTATTTCGTCTGGTTTATTACTCATAATGTCTGCTAAATAATCTGCAACTTCAGAATCTTCTAGTGCTGCGTAAGCATCTGTCTTATCCTGTGTGTCACCCATTACTTGCAGGGCATAATATAAAGAAGTCTGTGGTGAGTTAAGCCACTCTTCTATAAAAGCCTCATCGTAAGTCACCATATCACTCCAAGAGTTGAAGCTATAGCCATGAAGCAATCCTGTTCTTTCGAGCATAATCATTATCTGATCTGCTACTAATTTATAAGCATCCCATCCAACTTCGGATGCGATCTCAACTTTTTCGCCATATTTTACCTGTTCAACACCAAACTCACCTGAATCCCTGTCGACTACTCGACTAATCGGTGGTGCTATTTCTGGTGTAGCAGTAAAGCCATGAATGTCTCTACTCCTGTAAGAACAACTGGCGGTAGGAGCTATCGCGAATGCTCGTTCCATGTTGTTCTCACGTGCTATGTTAGCTGCCTCTTGTATGCCGAGGAAGAGCTCACGTGCAGCTAATCCCGCGTAACCTTCGTAAGGCTCAGCGTTATTCGTCGCTGTAAGAGCCTTACCAAACTCGGCATATGTAATATTGTTGTTGGCTAGGAAGTTAGCTAAGCCAAGCATTCCTAATCCTACTTGTCTGTCGACCTCTGGTGCTAGATACTCTCCAGATTCACCAACACCTGTTTTGCCATGGAGATCGCACAGTTCCGACATACCTTCACGGAAAGCTGGTCGGAGGTCGCCGATACGACAGGCTGAAAGATTGATATGTTGTAAGAGGCATGTTCCGCGTGAGGGCAGATAAACCTCCAAGCAAACGTTCGATCTGATTCTGTTGTTGTTTTTGTCATATTTTATTTTGTTGAGCCAAATGTCTCCTCTTGCAATGCCTCTAAGTATTGCTTCCTTTGTTCCAGTTTCTGTATTAGACCACCACTCTGGGGTGAGGTCAACACATCTTTTAACCCATGGGAGCTCGGCTCTTTCTGCTTGCACGAACTCAAGAATATCGGGGTGATTAATATCAAGATGGAGGACCACAGCACCGTTCCGGTACGTGCCTCCGCGCCTAAGAATTTCATTTAATGTTGAGTAGATTTTTCCGAATGAGACAGGTCCTGATGCAACGAGTGAATCAGGTCCTTTATTTGTTGTAGTTCCTTTGGGTCTAAGGTCCGACAAGTGGACCGCAACTCCTGCTCCATACCTAAGAGCATGCGATACAAATCGCCAGCTTGCTTCGATTCCATCTGAGCCTTCCATGCTATCCTGCACGTTGAAGATTGTGCAGCTTACGGGTAGACGGTTTGTTGGATTATCAATCCATTGCTGAACTCGACCAGTTCTAGCTATCTTGTTTGGTAATTGTGTAGTCACTTGGTGGTGTCCAAAGTATAGGTTCTTTATTTGTGTGATCGTAATCACTTGTTTGTAGTATTCTTGCGAGCCTTGCATTTACAAGGGCATCTTCTTCAGTCAGTTCTTTTTCTACAAATGTTTCAACGACTGCCTGCCATGTGTATCCTTTCTCTTCAAAGATTTTCTCTGCTTTCTTTACACCAATACCGGGAACGCCTGAATAACCATCAGTATTATCGCCTGCCATAGATTGTATGAGATGCCACTTAGCTCCTTCTTCTGGAGAAATGTCTACAGTTTCTTTAAAGTCATACAGTTTACCGGGTATCTGTCTCATATCTTTGTCAGGAGAGACAATAATATTTCCGGGGTATTTTGTAGCGTAAATACCTAACGCATCATCAGCTTCAAGTGTATCCTTGAGGATAACTCGATAGTGTTTTTTCAACTCTGATATTATTCTTTTAAATCCACAGGGCTTTTTTCTCTGTCTATGCCCTTTGTATTCGGGCAGAATTTTTTTCCTAAAATTATTAGGGCTTGTAAAAAACAAGATTAATTCATCATTAAAAGAACCTAAGTCAGATTGAATACGGTCTAAATCTCTTTTAACGCATTTGTAAGCATCTGAGAAGTTAGAAGTGACAACTATAACGTCGTCTCCAAAATCCATTTCGGTTTCTGCTGCTGCACAGCATTTGTAGACTATATAGTCGCAAT
>VTLG01000849.1_pt1 | contig 28177 bp, 48 predicted proteins | sample 4694571 | NCBI WGS metagenome assembly VTLG01 (sample SAMN12604809, study PRJNA352737) | marine metagenome | biome: ENVO:00000447; feature: ENVO:00000209|ENVO:00000569|ENVO:01000036; material: ENVO:00002151; isolation source: viral sequences binned using virsorter ...
ACAAAATAAATTAAATATTCGTTATAATAATATGAAGATAATAGAACTAATTTTAGGAGATGGTGTTTTTTCAGGAATAGAAGCTATTTCTTTAGTCGAAGCACCTGCTATTGAGGAGGATTTTATTGCTTTAAAATCTCAAGAAGTTAAACTTGCTGAAGTATCTAGCGAGAAACGAATACTACTAGGAGCTTTACTAGTACCAAACAAACCTATTTATCGTAAAAATGGAGAAGATGATTATTATATTTACTTCTCTAAAAACACAATAGAGAAAGCATCTCAACTTTATTTAATGAATGGCAATCAAAACAATGCCACTTTAGAACATCAACACACTTTAAACGGATTAACACTTGTTGAGAGCTGGTTAGTAGAGGATGAGGTACACGATAAATCTCGTAAATATGGATTAGATGTGCCTGTTGGTACTTGGATGGGAGCTGTAAAAGTTAATTCTGATGAGGTTTGGGAGGAATTTGTTAAGACAGGTAAAGTAAAAGGCTTCTCTATAGAAGGATATTTTGCTGATAAAGCAGAAAGACCTAAAGAACCTATTAATGATTTTGAAAAAGAAGCAGAAGAAAAATTATCTGTAATTAGATCTATTATTAGAGATGGCGAAAATTCTTAATATTCAAGATTATAGAACAAAGTCAAGAAAAAGAAAAGGCATACATACGAAAACAAAAAGTAGTAAAGTAAAAACAAGTAAAAACTATCTGAAAAGATATAAGGGTCAAGGAAGATGAAAAAATTTAAAACACCATCAAGAACAAGTCCTAAAGGTGGTCGCAGAGCTTGTCTTTGTGAGGACAACACCTATTCAGTTAAATGCTGTAAGGGTAATTTAGTAAATCAAGGTATTGGCAATATATAAAAATGCAAATATAAATTTAATAACGTTATAGTAATATGAAATCAACCGAAATTTTAAACAAAATCAAGACTTTTCTAGGAGACGAGAAAGTCGAAGAAAATCCTGTAGAACTTCAAGAAGAAGTTAAAGAGGAAGTAAAAGTAGAGTTAGCACAGGCTAAACTTGAAAACGGAACAATAGTAGAATCAGAATCTTTTAAAGCAGGAGACGAAATCTTTATCGTAACAGATGATGAGAAAGTAGCAATGCCTGTTGGAGAATATGTAATGGAAGATGGTAAACTTCTGGTCGTTGAAGAAGAAGGAATCATTGCTGATTACAGAGTAGTTTCTGATGATGTACCTCAAAAAGAAGATGAGATGGCAGAAGAAGAATCAGTAGATGATGGCAAAGAAGCTGCTGTTGATGATTGGGCAGGTATGGAAAAAAGAATTAAAAATCTTGAAGATGCTATCGCAGATATTAAAAGTAAGATAGGAGAAAAAGAAGATTTTGAAAAACTTGAGCAAGAAGTTAAGCAGCAGTTATCAGAAACACCTGCTACTGAAGCTATTACTCACAATCCAGAAGTGGAGAAGAAATTCAATCTAAAGTATGCACAAAACAGAAAGCAAAACGCTTTGGATAGAGTGTTAAATAAAATGTATAATAATTAAAATTAATTAAAAAATGGCAAATCCAACTTATACTACTCCAACTTACGCAGGTGAGTTTAGTGGTAAAATTTTAGGGGCAGCTTTGTTGAGTGCAGCAACTTTAGATCAAGGTGCTATAACAATTCTGCCGAATGTCCGTTACAAATCTGTTTTACAGGTTGGTGCTTGGGCAAACGTAGTTAAGGGGGCTAGTTGTGGTTTTGATGACTCAACAACTACTTTAACTTTAACAGAAAAAGTATTAACAACAAAAGAGCTACAGAGTAACGTACAATTATGTAAGACTGAAATGGTAGACCAATGGCAAGCTGTAGAGATGGGCTATTCTGCTTATGCTGAAATTCCTGCTTCTTTCGAGGAGTATGTAATTTCAAGAGTTGCTGCAGAGGTAGCAAACGCTACAGAAACTTCTATCTGGGCAGGTGCTTCAGGCGCTGATGACTATGATGGTTTTCAAGCTCTTGCTCTTGCAGATGGAGATGTAGTAGATGTTACTGCAGTAACAGTTGATTCTTCTAATGTAATTGCACAAATGGGAGCTGTAGTAGATGCTGCTAGTAAAGCTGCATTAGGAGCTGAAGATCTTACTCTTTATATTTCAACAAATGTAGCTAGAGCTTATATTAGAGCTTTAGGTGGTTTCGGAACTTCAGGTTTAGGAGCAGCAGGTATTGATAACAAAGGTACATCTTGGTATTCAAACAACACTCAATTAACATTTGAGGGTATTCCAATTTTCATTGCCAATGGAATGGGTAACAATAAAATGATACTAACTCCAAAATCTAACTTATTCTGGGGAACAGGTCTATTAGATGATAGAAATGAAGTAAGATTTATTGATATGGCAGACAAAGATGGAAGCAGAAACGTAAGAGTTATTATGCGTTGGACTGCAGGTTGTCAAATCGGAGTAGGAGCTGATTTAGTTTACTATTCATAATAATTAACTAGAAAGGGGTAGTTAATCCTACCCTTTTTTATAATACTTTAAAACTATGGCTTGTTTATTAACTAAAGGGCGTACTGTACCGTGTAAGTCGGCAGTTGGCGGTTTAAAAAGTGTTTACTTCACAGATTTTGGTGGATTAGGCACAATTACAACTTCATCTTTCGAGATTACAGCAATTTCAGGTACTCCTACAGTATATCAGTTTGACTTAAAAGGAAATTCTACATTTGAAACTACTGTAACTAGCTCAAGAGAAAATGGTACTACATTTTATGAAAGTACATTAACTCTAAACTTTACTTTCCAAGAAAAAGATACGCAGGAAGAAATAAGACTTCTTGCTATTGCTCGTCCACATATTTGGGTTGAGGATTATAATGGAAACTACTGGTTAGCAGGTAAAGAGAATGGTTGCGAATTAACTACTGGCACATTTAGTAGTGGAGCAGCAATGGGAGATTTAAGTGGTTATTCACTTACATTTGTTGCACAAGAAAAAGCTGCACCAGACTTCACTCAAGCAAGTGTCGTAACAGGTGCTAATCAAGGTGCGCAAATAACTCCTAACTAATAGGGTTTTTATTTGTTTTCAAAAAAAGAGGGGGATATGTAAATCGTATCCCTTTTTTTTATATCTTTGTTTAAAGTTTTTCATTATATTATTTGAAGGGAGGTATTAGTACCTCCTTTTTTTATACACAAAATCTAAAGATTGTTCGTTATATTAATATGATACATTTAACGACTTCATCTTCTAGTCAAACTATTAAGATAATTCCTCGAGAATATGGTACTTCCGTTACACTTAAAGTAAGAGATGATAGTACGAATAAAGAATATTCCTATTCTACAACAGCATCAACAGTAAGAAATTATTTATCTATTCCAAATGTATATACAGATTCAGGGGATGGTATTTTAAAAGAGGGTAGATTTTATGATTTAACTTTAGATATAAGTGGAAAAGGAACAATATATAAAGACAAAATATTTGTAACAGATCAAACTATTAATCAAGACAACAACGATTATTATAGTGTTAATAGTGGAGAATACACTACGGAAGATAGTTACGATAACGATTATATTATAATATGAAAAATAAGACCGAATTAAGCATTGTTAATTTAAGCACTTACACTTCTCCTGTTGTCAAAGAGAAAGCAGGAAGGGAGTGGGTAGAATTTGGTGCAGATAACAATTATTTTCAGTACCTAATAGACAGATATAACGGTTCGCCTACAAATATGGCAATAATCAATGGAATATCAGAGATGATATTTGGTAAAGGGCTAGATGCGACTGATTCTTATAGGAGACCAGAACAATATGCACAAATGATAAGTTTATTTAGGGATGATGTAGTTAGAAGGCTATGTTCAGATTTAAAATTAATGGGTCAATGTGCAATACAAGTAATTTACTCAAAAGACAGGTCAAGAATAGTAAAAGTAGAGCATATTCCTGTTGAAACATTAAGAGCAGAAAAATGTAACGAAAAAGGCGAAATTCCTGCATATTTTTATTTTAATGATTGGGCTAAATACAAAAAAAGTATGAGAGGCAATCAATTAAAGCGTATCCCTGCTTTTGGAATGTCTAACGAAGGATTGGAAATACTTTATGTTAAGCCTTATAGAGCAGGTTATAAATATTATAGTCCTCCAGATTATGAAGGTGGTACTCAATATGCAGAGCTTGAACAGGAAATCTCAAATTATCATTTGAATAATATTTTAAATGGTCTTGCTCCTAGTATGTTAATTAATATGAATAACGGAACGCCTGATCCTGAACAAAGGGAGATTATAGAAAAAAGAATTTTCGAGAAATGGGGTGGTACTTCCAATGCGGGTAAAGCAATCATCTCGTTTAATGATGATCCTTCTACAGCAGCTACCATTGATCCTATTCAATTAAGTGATGCTCATAATCAGTATCAATTTTTAAGTGATGAGAGTTCTAAAAAGATAATGGTTGCTCACAGGGTTGTTTCTCCTATGTTATTAGGTGTAAAAGACAATACAGGCTTTGGTAGTAACGCAGATGAACTAAAAACTGCTTCTATATTAATGGATAATATGGTAATTAGACCATTTCAGACACTTTTAATTAATGCCTTTGACCAAATACTAGCTTATAACAATATATCGCTTCATTTATACTTTAAAACACTTCAACCACTTGAATTTACTGACTTATCTAATGTAACTGACCAAGAAACGAGAGAAGAAGAAACAGGAGTTAAATTATCAGACGATAAAGAGCTAAATAAACTAATAGATACAGAGATTGCTGATACTTTATTAGATCTAGGAGAAAATGAAGAAGATTTATTAAAAGAATATGAGTTAATAGATGAACACGAGGTAGATTATGATTTAGATGATGAATTAAACGCTAATATCGACCAATTAAACAATGAAGTAAAGTTAGCAAGAGTAGGAAGTGCAAAACCATATAGAGAAAGTGAACAAGATGAGGAAAAAGACGGTGTTACATTTTTAGTAAGATATATGTACACTCCTTATAGTGCTTCTTTTAGAACACGCAGACCAAGATCAAGAGAATTTTGTGTTAAAATGATTGATGCCAAAAAAGTTTATCGTAAAGAAGATATTTTAGCTATGGATAGAATACCTGTTAATGCAGGATTTGGTAAAAATGGTGCTGCTACTTATTCAATATGGCTATACAAAGGAGGAGCAAGATGTTCTCATAGATGGACAAGAAAGATTTATGCTAAAAAAGATGGTCAAAAAGGATTAGGAGAAAATATTTCTACTACTAAAGCAATAAGCGAAGGATTTAAGCCTGAAAAAAATGCTAAAAAGGTAGGTATAGCACCAAGAAATATGCAATATGAAGGTTATACTGCTGCATATTGGAAAAAGATGGGTTTCACTTATGGTAATTTAAAGAGGTAATTATGGCAACAGTATTATTTATAACAAGAACCGATTTAGTAAAAAATTCTATCATTGATGGAAATACAGATACTGATTTATATATACAATTTATAAAGGTTGCTCAAGAAATAGAAATCAAAAATTATCTAGGAAGTAAGTTATATAAAAAGATAGCTGATGAGATTACAGCAGGAACATTAGGAGGTAATTATTTAACATTAGTTAATGATTACGTTCAACCAATGCTTATTTGGTACGCACAGGCAGAATATATGCCCTATGCTGCTTATCAAATTAAGTCAGGAGGTATATATAAACACACTAGCGAAAATGCAGAAACAGTTAGTAAAACTGAAGTAGATTTTCTAGTACAAAAGGCAAGGAACACAGCAGAATATTATACTCAAAGATTTTTGGATTATATAAACAATAATTCAGGTTTATTTCCAGAGTATAATACTAATACAGGAGGGGATGTTTATCCTGATACTGATGCAACGTTTAATGGTTGGGTATTGTGATATATAAACCGAAAGAAAAAAATATAGTAAAACTAAAAAAGTTTTTAAATATGAATTGGTATCAAACAACAACCTCTAATATAGAGGTACAATATAAAAATAAGAAATGAGTTGGGGTAAAGTATATGATTCGACTTGGTGGGGAAAAGATGGCGTTTGTGAAAACACAATCGGTTGGGGAGATATATATAAATCTTTAGTTGATTGTACTCCTACAGTTCTTTTTGAAATAGAAACAGAAGATGGTAACTATATGATTGCTGAAGGAGCATCAACAGTTTATCTAGTATTAGAATAATAAAATAAAATAAAATGGCAAACAAAAAATTTAGTGATTTCACATTAAAAACCGATACAGCTAACGTAGATTTTTTAGTCGGTTATGATGGATCAGACAACGTAAGAATAGCACCTAGCAACGTAGGGGGAGGTGCAACTAGTCTAAATGGTTTAACAGATTGTTTAGTCGACACAGATAGTTTATATGTAGGCGAAGTTCCAGCAGGTTTAAGTGGTAATCCACAATCTAATACAATTTTAGGTATTGATGCTGGTAACGCATTAACAACAGGAGAAAATAGTACTTATATTGGTAATGATGCTGGTTTAAACGCAACAGTACAAGGTAGCAATACAGCAATAGGAAAATTAGCTTTAAGAGATGGAGGAGATACAACAAGTTCTGAAAACACAGCAGTAGGTTATAGAGCTGGTGAACGTTCTACAGGGTCAAGTAATGTTTTTCTGGGGCTTGAAGCTGGTTTACTTTCTACTGGTGATTATAGTACTTTTTTAGGATATAAAGCTAATCAATTTAACTCTCCAAGTGGCGTAGTAGCTGTAGGTTATTTTGCTGGAAATGCAGCTAGTGGTTTGGAATCTATATATATAGGTAGAGAGGCTAGTATTAGTAATACAGCAAGTGGACACATTTCAGTGGGTTATAGAGCAGGGTACTCCCAAACATCTGGCTCTAACAACATTAACATAGGGTATGAGGCAGGTTATGACAATACAACCCAATCAGACAGAACTATGGTAGGTTACGAAGCAGGGGAACACAGCACAGGAGCAGCTTGTACTTTTATAGGGCTTGGAGCAGGTAAAGGAAGTTCAGGTAATAGTTTTGGTGCATATAATACAGCCATTGGAAAAGAAGCAGGTTTAGCAATTACTTCAGGTACTCAAAATGTTTTAGCAGGAGCTTCAGCAGGAGATAGTATCACCACAGGTACAAATAATATTGTTATTGGCTATGAAGCTGATGCTAGTTCTGCAACTGTTTCTAATGAAATAACACTTGGTGATGCAAATATAACTGCATTAAGAATCCCAGGTTTACAATCAGGAGCATCAGATGGGGATGTACTAACCTACGCATCTGGTACTGGATTAATAACTTTACAAGCTGCTGGCGGTGGAGGGGCTTCTAACTTAAATGGTTTAAGCGATTGTTTAATAGATGGAACTTCAAGTTATTTAGTAGAAGTACCAAGTGGATTATCAGGAAACCCAGTAGATAATACAGTAATTGGAAATGATGCAGGAGCAGGTTTAACAACAGGTTTTGGTAATACTTATATTGGATTTGAAGCAGGTAAATCTATAACAGATTCTGATAATATGGTTCTTATTGGAAGGCAAGCAGGAAATGATAGTGCTTCAGGGGGAGACAGAACAGTAGCAATAGGTTATGATGCTCACGGTAGTTCAATGAGTACAGACTGTGTTGCAGTAGGTTATGCAGCTTCTCAATTTAGTGGTGCAGGTTTTAATATAGCAATAGGTAGTTCAGCAGCTTTATTTAATTCAGGAGCAAATGCAACTTCTATAGGTTATCAAACAAATTATAGTAATACAGCAGCAGCTACTATAGCAGTTGGTTATCAAGCTGGTTATTCAAACACCTCTGGAACAGGAAATACTAATATGGGTTATCAGGCTGGTTATTCTAATACAACTGGTACTAGTAGGGTTATGGTAGGTTATGAAGCTGGAAGAAATAACACTGGTAGTAATAACGTATTTTTAGGTAAAGCTACTGGTAAGGGTACTGGTACTGGTGCTCAAACAATAGCAATAGGGCAAGGGGTTATGGAAACTGCAAGTGAGGCAAGTAATTCTGTGTTTATTGGAAACTATATGGCAGCTAACTGTACGGCAGGAGCTGGTAGCACAGTAGCAATCGGTACAAATTGTTTAGCTGCTGCTGGTTATAGTGCTGAAGGTAACACAGTAGTAGGCCATCAAGCTGGAAATAATTTAAGTAGTGGAGATAATAATACTTTAGTTGGTGCAAATGCTGGTGATGCAATTACAACTGGTAGCAATTTAATTATAATTGGGCAAGATGCTGCTGCAACTGCTGTTGATGCAACTAATGAAATAACATTAGGTAATTCATCTATTGCAACTTTAAGATGTCAAGTAACAACTATTACATCTCTATCAGATAAGAGAGATAAAACAAATATTCAGGATTCTAATTATGGTTTAAATATAATAGATTCTTTAAATCCTGTAACTTTTGAATGGAATCAAAGAGATGGAAAAAGAAAAGGATTAAAAGATTTAGGATTTATTGCTCAAGATTTACAAGAATTAGATGATGACTATTTAAGATTAGTTTATAGCAACAACCCAGAAAAACTCGAAGCAAGTTATGGAAGATTAATACCTGTACTTGTTAAGGCTATACAAGAATTAAGAGAAGAAGTAAGAAATTGCAAAAATTGTAATAATTAAAAATAAAAAAAATGTATAAAAACACAATAACATCAGACAATACTCCTGATTCTCATAAGGGAGTTATTACATCACAAATTGATTGGCAGATAGCACAAGCTGAAGCAAATGAGAATTTAGAAAATATCAAAACTCATTTTAAATGGGTATTGGCTAATGATTTTTACAAAAACGAATTAACAGCAGAACAGATTACTAAAATGGAGGGATTTTTACCTGCAAATTATGCTGATGATTACGAGGATTTACCCTCTTAATTTTCATATATTTGCTCATTATTAACCTTAAATTTTAAAAAATGAAAGTAACTGAAGATCAAATTTTAAGAGTAAATCAAGTTATTAATACTTTGCCTATTGCTTTTTTAAAACAAGCTCAAGAAATTGTGGCTATTTTAAATGAAAGTAAAGAGGAAGAAAAAAAGAAAAAATAATTATGAAATACAAATTTAAAACAAGAGAGGAATTAATAGAGATGTTTAATAGCATCTCTACACCTCACTCTCACAATATTCAATTAGATGGAAATTGTGCAGAGATACAATGGGATGGTCAAGCTCCAGAAGGTTGGTCAGAATTTGAAGAAAAGAAATCTAAAAAAGATGGCAAATCTAAATCCTGAAAGTAAATTCAGCTTATCTATTAAAGAGATTGTAGGAGCTGTAGTAGGTTTATCTAGTTTGTTTGGTATTTATTTTACTATGCAAAGCAGTATTGCTAATGCTCAAGAATCAATAGAAGATCTAAAAACAAATTCAGTTCAGAAGGTTGAGTTCACTTTTAAAGACGAACTTATCAGAAATTCCATTGAGAAATCTCAACTACAGATAGATAATATTGAGGAAAATGTAGAGGAAATAAAAGATGCTGTCAAAAAATTAGATGAGAGAATTTATCAATTAACTAAATAATAAATGAGATGTGTAACGGTAATTGCCCTTTTTGTAACATTTGCGATTAATTCGCAAGTTAAAGATGATATTAGTGTAGTGCAGTATAGTGCAGAATTTGTTAAATCTAGCGAAATCTCATTAAATGCTTTTAAGAATTATAATATTCAAACATTATATCTATCAAAAAATCAAAAAATATTTCAAAAAGAAAAAATTACATCTTTACCAACTATTATATTATATAATGATGGCGAAGAAGTATTAAAAATTGATGGTGGAATTTCAATGAAACTGCCTGATAATTGTATAGACCAAATAAACGAACATATTAACAAAATATTAGAAACAAGATTTTAAATTATGGCACGAAGAAAAAAAGTTAAACAATCAAAAGCAAAACAAGTATGGCAATCAATAAAAGATTATTTCAAAAACTGTTGGGATTCTGTTTGTTCTTATTGGTAATAAACACCAATGGTCAAGTAAACGAATTACCAGAAGATAAAACAAAAGAGCTAACAAAAGGATTTAAAACAAAAAAATTCTTTAATAGTATCTTTAAGTATAGTACATTTTACGCTGCTTATTCAGAAAACAACAGTATTCAGGATAATCAGAGTTTCTATGTAACTCAAGAAAACGATTTAATTGAAACAACAGAAAGAGTACCTGCTGACCAGACAATTACTTATGGATGGAGGAAATTAGCCAACTTTCAATATGAGGATAGAAACAAGTTTTATAGAGGAGATGAAAATAACGCATCTACTAAAAGCAATATAGGAAACGTAAAAGGGTTAGAATATTTATTTCAATATTCAAAGGGCAGACAACAAGGGGATGAATTTGAAAACCAAGAAGCGTTTATTAGATATCTAGCTAAATGGTGGCTTATAAAAGGAGAATATAAAAAGAATGAATTAGTTGATCTTAATTATAAAAGTGGAGAAGCAAGAGCTAGATTCCAATTAGGTAAAAAACTATCTTTAAGCATTGGTGCAATCTATAGATCTTATGACAAAGCCTATGGGCATAATCCTATACAACAATATTTAGAGGACAATATGTGGTGGAATTTAGCCTATGATGAATTTGGTTATACAGATTTATTATATCAAATGGTTAATCCATTTACAGGAGAGGTAATGGGTTATGATTATCAATGGTTTAATCAAGATGGGGAATTAGTGTCCGCTAGTGATTATGATTTTAGAAACGGAGCCTTTGAAAATCTGGTTAACGAATATAACCAAAGAGAATTAGCTAAAATTTCAGGCTTTGAACAAGTTTCCTTTATCGCTGGTTTAGACCTATATCATTACCGTAGTTCTCATTGGATTCATATTTACGGAAATATATTACCTTATCACGAATTACTTTCAGGGGATGAAAGATATTCTTATGGAAATTTTGCAGGGGATTATATAGATTATTCGGCAGGAGCAGTAGTAGGTGTTAAAATTACTAAAAATATAGGACTATTTGGAGAAATAAACCTCCAACAATATTGGGATAGAGAAATACGTTCAATTAAAGCAGGTGTTAATATTAAAATATAATAAATGAAATTTTTTAATTATTCAGAGTTTGATAGTCCAGACAAATTAGGTTCAGGTAAAAATATGTCTCCTGAAATATTAGAGATGCTAGATTTAGCAAGAGAAAAATACGATAAACCTATAAAAATAACAAGCGGTTATAGAACACAAGAATATAACGAGGGGTTAAAAGCAAGAGGCTACAAAGCATCTCCAAACTCAAGCCATTTAAAAGGACTTGCAGTAGATATACATTGTAATAATTCAAAGGCTAGATTTGAGCTTGTAGATATTTTGTTAGATGTAGGTTTTAATCGTTTAGGAATAGCAAACACTTTTATTCACGCTGATATAGATAAGGATAAACCCCAAAATTTAATCTGGACTTATTGATGGAATTTTTTATAATATCATTATTTCCGACTTCTTGTATTGCAGGAATTAATTATTATCCCTCCAATGAAGAATATGACTATAATGAATTAAATATTTATTTATTTGTAATACAATTAAAATTTAAGTTCTATGAGCAGAAAAAAATTTAAAGATACCACAGTAGGTAAATTGCTTTTCGGTGCAGCAGGAGTGATTAATCCTACGTTAGCAGGCGTGTTGTCAGGCGTTACTTCGCCACAAGAAGCGATTGCAGAAATAACAAAGGCAGATGTTAGCCAAGATGACAAGATAAAACTTCAGCAATTAATATACGAACAACAGAATAAAGAAATAGAAGAAATTAGCGAAAGATGGAAAGCTGATGCAATGTCAGATTCTTGGTTAAGTAAAAACGTAAGACCATTAGTTTTGGTTTGGTGTATATGTATCTTTTCTTTAGCAGGTATTTTAGATAGTATTGATAATGTTCCATTTCACATAAACGCTACTTGGAATGATACTTTTGAAAAAGTTATGATGGCAGTTGTTTTAGCCTACTTTGGTGGGCGTACGACTGAAAAAGCAACTAGTCTATTTAAAAAATAATTTATGTGTCCTCATTGTATTTTATATATTATAATAGCTTTTATAGTATTATATAAAAAAAAATAAATCCCTAATAATATATATATAATAATTATTATTATTATTAAATAATAATATATATATAATAATATATATAATAATATATATAATATATAAGAAAATAAAAAAATTTTTTATCTTTACAAAAAAAAAGTTATGAATATTGAAGCAAAAATTACAAAATTAGATCATACTAAAGACACAAAGTATGATGTTACTATTAAAACCTACAAAGAAACTATTTCAGGTGTATTTGAAAAGCCAGAATTAAGATATTTAATTCAGCAAATAGATAATGCTATAGTATAATGCCTCGCAAGATTTCCAGAAAAGGACTTGTTAAAAAACTTGATAGGGTTTTTAGTGTTTACATTAGAACAAGATATGCAATGGATGAAATGGTTAGATGCGTAACTTGTAACACAATTAAAAATTTCAGGGAGGTTGATGCAGGGCATTTTTGCTCAAGGCGACACTACTCTACTCGTTGGCATCCAACTAACGTACAAGTTCAATGTAAATCCTGTAACGGATTCAAAGCAGGGGAAAATTATTTATTTGGTAAATACCTAGATAAAACTTACGGCATAGGAACAGCAGACGAATTAATTAAACTATCTAGACAGATAACTAAATTCACAAATCAAGATTTAAAAGATATGATAAAATTGTATGAAAAATAAAATATTTTTGTATCTTTATATATCTGTTTTAGTGTTCTGAAAAGGGGGTTGGTTTCATATCAGCTCCTTTTTTTTATTAACAATAGTTAAATATTAAATATTTTTTGTACCTTTAAGAAAAATTAATAAATATGAAAACAAGAAACGAATTCCTAGAAAATTATAAAACTTATGTAGGCTTATTAGACAAACTGGGCTACGAAAAAGATTTATTAGATGATTTATTTAGAATTCAAATTAAAAATCTAAAAGAAAAGCAAATAAGAAAAATTAATAAATATGAAATCAAGAATATCATCAAGAATAATGACAAATAACGATAGGAGCTCATATAGGGTTGATATCATAGATAAAGGAGAGCTTACAAGTCACTACTTTACCACAGAGAAAGAAGCTAAAGAGTTTCAATTAAAAAGAATTAATAGATAAAATTAATGAACTTTTAAAAGATTACATGATGAATCCTAAAGACGAATTAATAGAATTGTATTACCAAAGAATAATAGTAATGCAAAATAGAATAGAACAATTAGAAACCAAATTAATAAATTATGACAGGAAAAATAAAATTTATAGAACCTAGAGGCGAATATACAAACGCATCAGGAACATTTAACAAGTATCAAGTAACTTTTGATGATGGTAGAGCTTTTCAGTTTCTCGCCAAAGGAGAATTTAAAAAGTCTATCGGACAAATTGTTCAATATAAAATTACGAGTGAGGAATACAAAACAGCAAAGCTCGAATATAATCCTCAACCTAAACAAAACAATAATAGGGAACAACTTATTATTAGGCAAAGTATGGTCAAGGCTTCGTGTGATTTTCACGCTAGCAGACCAACAAGCGATATACAAACGGTGTTAGCAGATGCTACACTACTTATTAATTTTATAAATAAATAACAATGGGAACAGTAAAAGGAAAAATCAAGAAAATAACATCTGTAGAACAGAAAAACGACTTTAGATTTAGAAAACTAATATTAGATACAGGAGGAGATTATCCACAAGTATTAAGTATAGACTTCACACAAAATAATTGTGGGCTTTTGGATGCTTGGAAAGTAGGAGACAGCGTAGAGGTTTACTACAATTTAAGAGGCAGAGAGTGGGAAAAAGAAAAGAAAATTCTCTACTTTACAACTTTAAATGGTTGGAGGGTAGTAGAGGACAAAGGGGAAGTGTCAGGCAATGACCAATCTCCAGACAGAGAGGACAATTTACCATTTTAATAATTAGAGGATAGGGAAACTTATCCTCTTTTTTTTTTATATTTATAGGATGCTAATAAACTTTGAAGAACACTCAAAAAAACTTAATGATTTTAGACAGGGTAAAGTACCTGAAGCACTTAAACTAGGACACGAAGAATTTGACAGCCACTTCCGTTTTGTGCCTTCAAATTTAGTGATGATACTTGGCTTTCCTAATATTGGCAAAACACATTTTACATTTTATTTAATGTTGTTATATGCTATAAAACATAATTTAAGATTCTTAATTTTTAGTAGTGAAAATGAGCCTTATACAAACATTAGGCGTTTGATTGAAATGAAAGAGGGAAAACCCTTAAATAAAATAGAACAACAGGATTATGAAGATTCTTTAAATTTTGTTTATGACCATTTTAAGTTTGTTGATTGTAACAGGCAATATACCTATAAAGAATTATTAAAACTGGCTAAATCAATAAAAAATGCTTGGGATTATGATTGTTTACTAATAGACCCTATTAACTCTTTAAGGAAAGATTTAAGAAATACAAATAGTTTTGAATATGGGTATGAACAATTAACAGAAATAAGAATTTTTTGCAAAGAACAAAATATATCTACTTGGATTTGCTGCCATACTGTTACAGAGGCATTAAGAAAAGTACATCCTAAAGGACACGAATTTGAATTTCAACCACAAGTTCCGACTCTGGGGATGGCGGAAGGAGGACAACAAAACGCTTCGCGTTGTGATGAATTTATTATTTTGCATCGTTATATTTATGATAAAAGAGATTGGATGTATACAAGAATGTATGTGGCGAAGGTAAAAAACCAAGAATTAGGCTTCAAAAATACTAGCTATGATTCTCCCTTAATGTTTAAATCTATTATTAATAATGTAGGTTTTGAATTAAGTGGAAAAAATTTCGTAACTTATAGGAGCAAGAAACAATCCAAACTACTTTGACACAATTAGAAAAAATAGCCAAGAAACATAAGGATTGGATTCGTATAGTTATTAGCTTTGGAGCTAAACCTGAAATAGCTAAAGATATTACTCAAGAGATGTATATAAAAATGGATGGTCTTTTAAAAAAAGGATTAGATATTTCTTATGGAGATGATATAAATTACTACTACATCTATAAAACCCTCAAAGCTCTTTATTTAGATCTTAATAGAAAAGAAAAAAAGATATTTAAAGTAGGAATCGAAGCATTAGAAAAATATATATTTAAAGAAGAACAAAGACCACAAAAGGATATAAATGCAAAAATTAGAGAATTAGACAATGTATTAGATTCGGTTTCTTGGTATGATAGAAAGGTTTTTAATATTGTAAGTTCTGGCACATCAATAATGGAATTATCAAGAAAAACAGGAATTTCTTATTATTCGTTATATAATACATACAGCAATGTTAAAAAGTTAATCAAAAAAAATATAGAGTGGGATTAATATGAAAATATTTATACCTAAAAAAATAAAAGAAACTTGTTGGGATTTTTTATCCAATCACACTTTAGGAAATAGAGGTATTGCAGATGGTAATAAAAAAGAACAATTTGTGGGATTAGTTGGAGAGGTATTAACTAAAAAAATATTTGGAATAAAACATAAATTTGAAAATGGTTTTGATGGAGGTTTTGATTTTGAATATAAAAATAAAAAAATAGATGTTAAAACTATGAGCAGAAAAGTAGATGTTAGAGATTATTATGTACATAATTTTATTGCTTTTCAGCAAAATTATAATTGTGATGCTTATATATTTAATTCTATTAATAAAAAAACAAACGAATTAACTATTTGTGGATGGGTAACAAAAAAAGAATTAAAAGAAAGATCAATTTTTTATAAAAAGGGAACTATAAGGAAAAGAAGTGATGGTTCTTCATTTAAAATGAAAGCTGATACATTTGAAATTAAAAACAATATGTTAAATAATATTAAAGAATTATTATGAAACTTGGAGATCTAATAGAAAAAATAACAACAATTACAGGAATTAAATGGCTTGTTAAAAAGATATGGAAGGATGATTGTGGTTGCGACAAGCGAAAAGAAAAAGCAAATCAAGTAAAACTATGGTAAAAGAAGATTTAAAAAAGTGGAAAGAATTTCAGCAAAGAAAGGTTAAAAATACTATTCAAAGAAAAGGTATTGAGTTAATTTGTCGTTTACACTCGGAAATATTTGAACATAAATATTATGAACCTTGTACTTGCACAGGACAAAAATATAGAGATTGGATAAAAGAAATAGACAATCATATAACAAACAATTATATTAATAAAAATTAAATAAAATGCCACTACCAAAACCAAAACAAAACGAATCAAGAAAAGACTTTATGCAAAGATGTATGAATGATACAGTAATGATTAATGAATACAGAGATGCTAACCAAAGAGTTGCTGTATGTTCTACTCAATTTAAAAATAAATAGCAAAAAGTTTTTTTATTTATTAACATTTGTTTATATTTGTAGTAACAATAACAATAAAACAGATGAAAATAGATAAAATATATTATTGGAATAAAGAATTAAAGACTTACTTACCTTGTGTTTGGAATAAGACCTTTGAATGTTATACTCCAGACTTACAGAAAAAAATAGAGAAAGTATGAGAAATTTAATTAAAAAATATTTAGGCATTGAATTAGAGGACTTATTAATAGGATTATTTTTAATGGTAATTTTATTCTTTGCAACTTTATTTTTTCTAAAGTTAGAATATTTAATTGACCTAATATTATGAAAAGAGCAGACCAAAAATTATTATTCCTCTGCTTATTTTTAATTATTTCTATAATTAGCATAGTATCATACGAGCTAGGGAAAAAACATACTGAAGAAAAACCTCCACAAATAATAGTTGAATACATAGACGATAGGTGCTTATGTATTAAATGTGGTAAGCGAATAAACTTTCAGGAGGTACAACACTTAATACAGGAAATAAAATGAGAAACCTAACACAATTACAATACAACGCTGATATGGATTTGGTACTTAATTTAATTAAGGACAATGACAAGTACAAGGATTTAGAAACACCATTAATTAATATATTCTTTTATGTTAATCAATTAGAGCTTGAAAGAAGATCTTTTGATAATGTTATTGACCAAGCAATAAACGAAAAACACAGAGCTATTAAAAGAGCAAGAAGGGTAGAAAAACAATTAGATGAAAAAAAGAAAATTAAATAGCAAAAATCCAAAGTATTGGAAAGAGGATAAAAAAGAAGAACCTGTAATAAGGGAAAGAAGATTTATCTGCCAAACAAAAAAAATAAAAGTTCACGCAATATTTTTACAATGATTACATTATTAAACGGAGAAACTTTTTCAGAAAAAGACCTCCTAGAAAAAATGAAGGATGATGAGTTCTACTATGGATATTTAGGCAAGAACGCATTAAGTTCTTCATCAATTAAACTATTATTAGATAGCCCAAAAAAGTATAAGTATGTTACAGAGTATGGCTCTGAATCTACAAACGCTTTAGCTGCAGGATGGTTATTCCATACTTGCATACTAGAGCCAGAGGTTTTTAATTCTCAAATCTTTGTAGATGTTCAAAGCAAAAACACGAAAGCATATAAACTAGCTAAAGAAGAACACGGAAAAGTATTTACTATAAAAGAGAAACATCAAGCAGAAAGATTAGCAGATGCTTTTTTAAGAAACGAACACGCACTACAATTAATTACTGATTGTAATTTTGAAGTTCCTGCAATAGGAATGATAGGAGGTTACGCATTTAGAGGTAAAGCTGATGTATTAGATAGTTATAGAATTATTGATCTTAAAACAACAAGCGACCTAAAAGCCTTCCCCTATTCAGCTCGAAAATATGGATATGATGTACAAGTATATTTATATTGTGAGCTGTTTAATAAACCTTATGAAGAATTTAAGTTTATTGCAGTAGATAAAAGCTCTTGTGATATTGGGATTTATGATGTATCGGAGGAGTTTTATAATCAAGGCAAAGCAAAAGTATTAAAGGCACTAGAAACATTTGAAACATTTTTTATTAACGGAGCAGATCTAGATAGTTACTGCATAAAAGGCACTTTATAATTATGGGAACATTAAGACAATATTATTTTGAAAAAGTAAAATCATCTCCTCATTTATGGAAAAATAAAACAGGAATAGAAAGAGGTATAAATCTTTTTAGGGAAAATGTAATAAATGAATTTATAAAACTTAATGATATGAATCTATTAGAATCATTTGATTTATTTACACGAGAAACAGGTTTTTGGGGAGTGTACACTAAAGAAGATTTTGCATTTAACTTTTTACATTATTACGATTTTATAGGAGAATGTAATTATTTTGATGCACATCCTATAGAATTAGATAATTGTTACAAAAACACTATTAGAGATTTATGGGCTGATGGTTGTTATAATTTAAGTTTTGTAAAAAAATTACTAACAGAATATAATAGATGTGATACCCTTCACATAGATGGCGTTATAGATAACATTTTACACGCTCAAGAAGATTTTATAGATTTTTTACCAAGCGCAAAAGCTCTTAAGCATTATGATATAAATGAAATGAATTTAGTATGTGAAAAAAATACTTTAGAATATTTAAAACAACACGATGAATATGAAACAAGCAAATAAAATAGCAACACTAATTAAAAAACAAACAGGCGTAGATATATTTGAAAATAAAAGAACAAAACAACACTCCGAATATAGATCTTTATTTTGTTTTATATTAAGGGTTTATTTTGGAATGACTTTATATCAAATAAGAGATTATTTTAAATCCAAAGGTAAAAACTATGATCACTCTACAGCTCTTTATGCAATTAATAAATTTGAATTTTATCGACAATTCAATAAACAAATAGAATCATTATTATATTATATTACAAAAAAATATATAGATCCAAATGCCAAAAACTTCAAAAGAGGAATATTATCTCATAAGATAGAGTATATAGAAGATAAATATGTAGATAGTTTATTAGATATAGTTGAAAAATTGCCTTTAAAAGAAATGTATGGAGAAGAACAAACAAAAGAGAAAGCAACTGCCAATATATAGTGGTGTGCTTAAATACTTTCCTGATGCTTTAGCGGAGGTATCTAAAGTTTCAAGAGCAGGAAACGAACAACACCACCCAGATAAACCACTACATTGGGATAGAAGCAAATCAACAGACGAACTAGATGCACTCACTAGACACCTACTAGAAGCAGGTAAACGAGATACAGATGGAATAAGGCATAGTGCAAAAATAGCTTGGAGAGCATTAGCAAACCTCCAAAAAGAAATAGAGAATGATATACAATAAAGTTTGAAAAATAGAAATTTAAAGCATAGCGATAATTGGGAAACACCCAAAGAACTTTACGACAAATTAAATGAGGAATTTGATTTTAATTTTGATCCTTGTCCAATAAACCACGATACGAATAAATGGAATGGACTAGAAATAGATTGGAAAGAAAGAAACTTTATCAATCCTCCATATAGTAGAAAACTTAAAGAAGCATTTGTAAAAAAAGCAATAGAAGAAGCTAACAAAGGCAAAGTATGTGTTTTACTTTTACCTGTATCTACAAGCACTAAACTATTTCACGATTACATATTACCAAATAAAAAAGAAATAAGATTTTTAAAAGGTAGAGTAAAATTTATTGGATATAATACATTTGGAGAAAAAGTTACAGATAAAGCAGGTATGCACGATAGTATGATTGTAGTTCTGAAACAAAATCCTGAAAACTAACGTTATATAATTGATTAATCAATCTTTTTCAATTATGGATAAACGTATAAATAATGGAGGTGCAAGAAACGGAGCAGGAAGAAAACCAAAAGCAGATGAACTCAAACTAGTTGAGAAGTTAGACACTTTAATAGATAGAGATATTGTTGTTAAGAAACTAGGGGAGCTGTTAGCTAAAGGCGATATACGAGCTTTACAATTATACTTCAATTATAGATATGGCAGACCAAAAGAAAAGATAGATATTAATTCTTCTGAAGGTCTTAACATCAACTTTAAAGACTTAATTAAATTTAAGTGATTGAATTAAATCAAAAATATTCTACATTAGGTAATGATTCTAGGTATTATGTAATAACAGGAGGTAGAGCTTCTGGTAAATCTTTTTCAGTTAATTTAATGTTAGTCCTGCTAACATACGAAGCAAACCACACAATCTTATTTACTCGTTATACATTAACTTCTGCTTATGTTTCTATTATACCAGAGTTTATTGAAAAGATAGAAATGCTAGATAAGTTTGATGATTTCCATATAACCAAAGATGAAATAATAAACATAAGATCAGGAAGCAAGATAGTATTTAAAGGAATTAAAACCTCCTCTGGAGATCAAACAGCAAGTCTTAAATCTATTACAGGGGTTACTACTTGGGTATTAGATGAGGCGGAGGAATTAACAGACGAGGAAACATTTGATAAGATAGACCTAACAATAAGAGAAACTAAAAACCAGAATAGAATAATATTAATTCTTAATCCTACTACTAAAGAGCATTGGCTATATAGGAGGTTCTTTGAGGAGAAAGGAATACAGGAGGGAAGCAATACACAAAAAGATAATGTTACCTACATACATACTACTTACAAAGATAATTTAGAGAACCTATCTAAATCATTTATAAAGCAAATAGAAGATATTAAAATACGCAGACCATTAAAATATAAACATGCAATAATGGGAGGTTGGTTAGATAAAGCAGAGGGTGTTATATTTAAAAAATGGAGTGTTGGAAAGTTCAAAAAAGTAGGGGTAAGTGTATGGGGTCAAGATTATGGTTTTAGTAATGATCCTACAACCCTTATAGAGACTAATATAGACACTTCTAATAAACGAATTTATTTAAAGGAATGCTTTTACTTACCCAGCCTTACAACAAGCGAAATAACACGCTTAAATTTAAAGCACACTAACGGAGGTTTAATAGTAGCTGATTCTGCTGAACCTAGATTAATAAGCGAGATACGATCAAAAGGATGTAATATTAAACCAAGCATAAAAGGACAAGGCAGTATAACATACGGAATATCACTATTGCAAGACTATGATTTAATAATAAGTGAGGATAGTATAAACCTTATCAAAGAATTAAACAACTATGCTTGGCTTGAAAAAAAATCAAATACTCCAATAGATAAATTTAATCATTTAATTGATGCAGTAAGATATGCTGTGAGCTTTCAACTAAAAAATGTTAATAGAGGAAAGTACACAATACAATAGTTTCTAAAACTTTTTATTTATACGTTATATTAATATGAAAGTAGATGTATTAGTTCCTAATTCATTAAAAGAAGTTTCTTTAGAACAATACCAAAAGTTTTTAAAGATACAAAAGGATAATGAAGATGAAACATTTTTAGCTATCAAAATGATAGAGATATTTTGTGGAATAAGAGGCGATAATATAATGAAAATGAAAGCATCTAGTATTAGAAAGATTACAGGCATATTAGCTGATATGTTTAATGAGAAACCTCCACTTGTAAAAGAGTTTACTATGAAAGGTGTAGAATATGGATTTATTCCAAAATTGGAGGATATGAGTTTTGGCGAATATGTAGATTTAGATACATATATGGGAGATATTGAAAACCTACATAAAGCAATGGCAGTTTTATATAGACCAATAACTATAAAACAAAACGATAAATATTTAATAGAAGAATACGAAGGGGAGGACACAGAAATTATGAAAGATATGCCAATGGATGCTGTATTAGGTGCTATTATTTTTTTTTATCATTTAGGGATGGACTTATCGAAATATATGCTGAACTCTTTACAAGATCAGGAGAACAAACATATTCTGGAGCAGCTAACTTTGGAAGAAAATGGGGATGGTATCAATCAATTTTCGAGCTCGCTAAAGGGGATATTAGAAGGATTAAAAATATCACTAAATTAAGTTTGCACGAGTGTTTATACGCATTAAGTTTTATGAAAGAAAAAGCAGAGCTACAATCAAAACAGATAAAAAGTAAAATGAAAAGATGAGCAATCAGGGAGCAAGAGGATTTTACCAAATTACAGAAACATTAAAAACACAATTACTTGCTGATGAAAATGTTAATACTGTAACAACAGGGGATATAACTGAAATAGATCTATCTAAACAAACTATCTTTCCATTATCTCATATTATTATTAATAATGTTTCAATCCAAGAACAAGTATTACAATTTAATATTAGTGTTCTGGCTATGGATATTGTAAATAAAAGCAAAGAAGCAACAAGCGATTTATTCAGAGGGAACAACAATGAGCAAGATATATTAAATACTCAACTTGCAGTAGTAAACAAACTTATAGGCATATTAAGACAAGGAACACTTTATACAACTCAATATCAATTAGTAAGTGATGGTTCTGTAGAGTTCTTTTATGATAGGTTTGAAAATGAAATGGCAGGAGTTGCTTGTACCTTTGATGTATTTGTAGCAAATGATATAGACCTATGCGATTAAAAGAAACAAGAAATACTTTAAATAAATTTGCTAAATATGTAATCCAACAAGCGAGAACAAATTTAACAAAAGGGAAAAAGAATGTTACTAAAGAGCTTTATAATAGTTTAGATTATAGTATAAATACAAATCCTGATAGTATTAATGTAATATTTGAAATGGAGGATTATGGTACATTCCAAGATTTAGGAGTAAGTGGAACAAAGAAAAAATACAACACTCCATATAGCTATACAACAAAAATGCCTCCTACAAAAGCATTTAGCCAATGGGTAGTTAGAAAAGGATTAGAAGGAACAAGAGATAAAAAAACAGGTAGATTTTTAAGTAGAAAGTCTTTGCAATATGCAGTAGCTAAAAATATATTTAAGTATGGTATTAAACCTAGTATGTTTTTTACTAAACCTTTTGAAAGAGCATTTGAAAATTTACCTATTGAATTACAAGAAAGTTTTGGAATTGATATAGAAAACGCAATATTTGAATAATGGCACATATTTTATTAAGAAGTCCGTATTTTTTAAGTGTAACTACAGGTTCTCACTTATCTGCTAAATTAGAATTAACAGTAGATAGCACATTAAGATATACAATTATAAAAAATGCAACCTCGAATACAACAGTATTTGAAATAGCTTCTTTAGCAAGAGATTATTACGAAGCTGATGTATCGACTTTAGATACAGTTAGTATTTCTGCAACTTGGTATGCTTATGATGCAGTTGATGGAGGAGGTAGTCAATTAGCAACAGGCACAGATACTCATACAGGATATGAAGGTTATTCTAAATTTTGGTTAGGAGTAAATCAAGATATTGACGCAGATGATGAAGAATTAACCAACACAGGAGGTAGCCAAATAATATACCTACCAGATAGCACAGCAGGGTATGCTTATGATATGAATAGTGGAACAGCAACAAAGACTACTATAAGCACTTCTGCAACAAGTGTAGCAGCAGCATCAGGCAATTATACTTGGACTATTGAAAGAATATGTAGTCCAAAATATGATCCTGTATTATTAACTTTTATAAATAGGAGGGGTGTACCTCAAGAGCAGTATTTCTTTTTAAAATCCTCCAAAACATTTTCTACTAAATCAGAAGAATTTAAAAGAAATATATTTCAATATACAGGAGTAAGATATTCAGTAACAGACCATCAAAAACAAGTATTTAATAAAAATGGTACAACTAAATATACACTAAATACAGATTATATTACTGAAGCCTATGTGGAGGTTATGCACGATATTATGTTAAGTGAATATGTATGGATTAAAACAGGGGGTTCAACAAGTTTAACTCAAAATGCTAACAGACCTGTAAAAGTAGTTACTAATTCACTTGTTTGGAAAACATCCTTAAACGACAGGTTAATCCAATATACATTAGAAGTAGAAGATTCAAACGACTACATTAACAATATTGTCTAATGAAGCGTGAGATACAATTATACATATCTGATACTCGAGTAGATTTATTTCAGGATGAAACTATTAGTATTACTGATTCTATACAAAACATCTCTGATATAAGTAAGATCTTTACTCCTTTTTCTCAAAGTTTCAATTTACCTGCATCCTCTACTAATAATAAACTTTTTAAGCATTATTATAATTTTAATATTCAAGATGGATTTGATGCAAGATTTAGAGTTGATGCAAGAATCGAAATAAATTTTGTACCATTTAAAACAGGGCAAATACGATTAGATGGGGTAAGTATGAAAGATAATAAACCTCATACATATAAGGTAGTGTTCTTTGGGAAGCCTAGTAATATTAAAGATATATTTGGGGAAGAAGATTTAAGCTCATTAAATCCACTAAAAACTTATGATATTGATTATAATGGATCTGATTACCTAAATGCTTTTAAAACAGGATTACAAGCAACAGGTTCAAACGCTACAACACTTGCTAATAGAAATGTAGTTGTTCCTCTTATATTGCTAAATAATTATTATGAATATGATTCAGGTTCATATAGATTAGATACTACTTCTTGGACTAATTTAAGAAAAGAATTAAAACCTGCTATAAAACTTAAAAGAGTTATTGAAGCAATCCAAACTCAATATGATATTACTTTTAATATGGCAGATGAAGGTACTATAAAAACTTTTTTTGGAAGTGCTATGTTTGATGAGCTTTACTTGTGGTTACATAGGGAAAAAACACCTGTATCTGCTAAAGGCGTAACACCTGAAGAATATGGGGTTGATATAACTACCAAAAATAAAAAATTAACTTTTGCAGATTATAGTTATTTGTGTGGAAGTGGAGATGTACTTTCTTCAAATAAATTAACTATAAACGAAGGAGAAACATTTGATTTAAGAGTAATATTTGCTCCAAGTATAACTACAAATACAGGGGAGATAATTGTTAAAGATATAACAACAAACGAATTATTATATTATAAAAACAATATTGCTTTTAATTCATCTTCCACTAGCACAATTACTATGACCTCTTTAACAAGTGGTACTTTATCAACAAGAACATACGATATAGAGATTAGAATAAATTGTCAAACAGGACAAACTTTTCCTGCAAGAAATTCTTGTGGAACAGAAGCAATGAGAATAACCAAAACTGTAGGAGCAACTTCAACAGTTCACGATTACGGAAACGCAGGATTTTCTTTAGGCTATAATATCTATATACAGGATTATTTACCTAAAATGAAAGTGTTAGATTTTTTAACTGCTTTATTTAAGATGTTTAATCTAGTTGCTTATACCAAATTAACAAGTAGCACTATATATGTAGAAACCTTTGATGATTATATGACAAAGGGGGTTACTAGGGATATTACTAAATATATTGATATAAAACAATCAACGATAGATAGACCTGTTCCATTTAATCAAGTTAATTTTAAATATTCTGCACCTGTAACGCAAACAAGTTTAAGATTCTTAAATCAATTTGGTTTAGCTTTTGGAAATTTAGGTTATTCTGCACCTGAAAAATATGATGGTCAGCCTTTTAATTTAGATGTGCCATTAGAAAGAACAGTATTAATTAATTTAAAAAATAGTTCAGGAGTGCCAACAAATAACATACAGGGATGGTGGGTAGATGCCGAAGGAAAACCAACACTTGGAAAACCATATATATTTTTTAATAGAGTAGTAGATTCATCTAGCTATCCTCTAACAGCTTTAACTATAAACGAATATAATGCTCCCTCAAATGTATCTGATGATGAAAACCACACTTTAAATTTTGGGGCTGAATATGATGAGTTTAATGGAGATATAAACACCAATAGTATTTTTGAAAGATTTTATAAAGAATATATTATACAAACCTTTCAGCAAAATGGAAGAATAATAAAAGTATCGGCACACCTCCCATTAGAATTTATTTTAAATTATTCTGTTAATGACGTTATATTAATAAATGGGGAATTATATTATATAAATAGTATTAAGATTAATTTAACAACAGGCAAATCAGATCTTGAACTTATAGTAAAAACAACAACTTATACAAATAGTGTATTAACATAATGATAAAAAATATATTAGAATTATTACCATTAGTAAAAGGAGGAACGGAATTAATAGAGATTGCCAAAGGCAAATATAAATATCCTGAAAGCATTAAGGAAGCCTATATGCAATTTAAAAAAGAATTAAAACAGAAATAAGATGCCAAAAATAGTAGAAGCAGAATTAAAGTTTAAGTCAGCAAAAGCAGTTAAAGATATTGAATCAGCACAGAAAGAGGTTGAAAGTCTAAATAAAAGTGTAGAAGAAGTAAATACTACAGCCGAAAAATCTGGTAAAGGTGTTGGCAAGTTTGGAAAAAGTTTTAAATCATTAGGAGTAGCATTTAAAGCAGCAGGAATTGGAGCTGTAATTGCTTTATTTGGTGCATTGGCGACAGCATTATCTAAAAATCAAAAAGTGATGGATGCTGTGAATATTGTAATGGGTACTATTTCACAAGTATTTACAGAGGTTGGTAACGTCCTTGTTACAGTATATGAAAGTGTTTCTTCAACAACAGATAATTTTGATGCTTTAGGCAGGGTAGTAAGCAATGTATTTAAAATAGCAATAGCCCCTTTTAAATTAGCTATTGATGGTTTAGCTTTAGGTTTTTATTCAGCACAGTTAGCTTGGGAACAATCGTTTCTAGGCAGTGGAGATACTGAAAAGATAGAAGCGTTAAATTCTAAAATAGATGAAACAAAACAAAGCCTAGCAGATACTGTGGAGGGTGTAAAACAAGCAGGTTCAGCAATCGTTGATGATTTTGGCGAAGCAGTAACCGAAATAGGAAACATAGGTTCTCAAGTAGTAGAGGGTTTAAGTGATATAAGCATTAAGGCAATAGTAGATAATGTTACAGCAAACGAGCAACTAAAGAAATCAGCAGCAGAAGCAAGAATAGTAAATCAAGGTCTTATTGAACAATACGACAGACAAGCTGAACAACAAAGACAAATACGAGATAATGACTTAAAAAATATTGATGATAGAATAAAGGCTAATAATGATTTAAAAGCAACTTTAGACGAGCAAAAAGAAGCTATGTTAGCTAATGCTGATTTAATGATTGAACAAGCACAGTTGCAATTTGATTTATCAGGTCTTGAGGAAGATAGATTAGCTCTTTTAGAAGCAAAGAATGAAAAGAAAGCAATAGAAGCTCAAATAGAGGGCTTTATGTCAGAGCAAGAATCAAACAGGGTTGCTTTAGAAAAAGAAAGATTAGAATTAGAGTTATCTAATGCCGAAGCAAAAGCAATTAGGCAAAATGAAGAAAGAGCATTTAATGCAGAGATGGAGGAAAACGAAGTTAGAAGAATACAAATGCTATTAGAAAATCTGGAGATAGAAAGAGGTATAGAAGAAGAAAGATTAAGAATAAAAATAGATTCATACGAAGAAGGAACTCAAGCGTTTCAAGATGCTCAAAATGAATTACTAGATTATCAAGCACAATCTAATCAATCACAGGAGAAATTAGAAAAAGATTTAGGAAACGCAAAAGAAGGACAACTCAAACAAACACTAGGGAATATTGCAACCATAGTTGGTAAAAATTCAAAGTTTGGAAAAGCTATAGCAATAGTACAGGCATTACAAGACACTTATGCAGGTGCTAACAAAGCATTAGCACAAGGAGGTATGTTTGGGTTTATTGGTGCTGCAGCAGTAATAGCTTCAGGTATTGCAAATATAAAACAAATAGCAAAGACAAAACCTCCAAGCCCTCCATCTGGAATTGGTGCTAGAAGTACAGGAGATGCTGCAACCCCTGCTGTAAGCACACCTGCAGTAGCATCAGCACCTCCATCATTTGATACAGTCGGAGCAACAGGCACAAATCAATTAGCAAATCTTTTAGGTAATCAACCTCCTGTACAAGCATTTGTAGTTTCTAATGATGTTACTACTGCACAAGAGCTAGATCGTAACATTGTTCAAGGAGCATCTTTAGGATAAACAAAATAAATTAAATATTCGTTATAATAATATGAAGATAATAGAGCTAATTTTAGGAGATGGTGTTTTTTCAGGAATAGAAGCTATTTCTTTAGTCGAAGCACCTGCTATTGAGGAGGATTTTATTGCTTTAAAATCTCAAGAAGTTAAACTTGCTGAAGTATCTAGCGAGA
>VTLG01002505.1_pt1 | contig 28170 bp, 25 predicted proteins | sample 4694571 | NCBI WGS metagenome assembly VTLG01 (sample SAMN12604809, study PRJNA352737) | marine metagenome | biome: ENVO:00000447; feature: ENVO:00000209|ENVO:00000569|ENVO:01000036; material: ENVO:00002151; isolation source: viral sequences binned using virsorter ...
TCCCCAAAAATATCCGTCAACAATAGCCATCTGCATTTGTTTTGGATAAGTATGTAAAAGAGGGAACAATCTTTGTGCCGTTTGTATTTTTTCTTTTACGTCTAAATCAAACAACTGTTGAATTTCATTGTGGGTTAATCCTTGTCTTCCTTCCATTACAGCATCAAAATCTAAACTAGGATTTATTTTTGCAAATTTCTTTTTAGTACTAAGGATTGTTGATCGTACTCTAGCATCCATTGCGTGACCAATACCAAGTGTTTGAATAGATCGTCTACCTGCATCTCCATAAACATAATATTTATGACCCTTTTTGCCGGGAATGTTGTTTGGAGTTTCATGTTGTCTAATATATTCTTTTATTTCATCAATAGGATAGGCAGATAAAATTATTTTCGAAACCTCATTTGGTTCCATTCTAGTAAAACGTGAAGAAACTCTTTCGTTTTTAGGAAAACTATAAGTTCTTTTTTCGTTATTAAAATCTGCCGTATAAAATCTATGGGGATCCGGTGTCCCATCTAGTTCTCTTTCAAAAGCTTTTAATTGATCTGTTGAATAATCACTAAGGTTATAGGTTTCAGGTAAACTTCTTGGAATTGGAGAACGGAGATAAAAATCAGAAATAAAAGCTAAGTTTCTTGTTGGATGATTATCTCTTTTTAATAGCAGTCCTCTATTCTGTCCGCTGGGAATTCTAGAAAATCCATGTTCTCCCGGTAAAGGCCGATCAACATTAGGAAATTCTCTATAGTATTGGTTTAAAGAATAGTAATCATAGTCTGGTTTTGGCTGATCACTAAACGCCGCAAAACGTATGCTTTGACCTAATTCGTCAGCACTTTTATTAGCAAGCGTTTCTATTTCACCAGCATATTCAGATAGTTCTACTACTTCCTTAAACTTATTTTTATTTGTTTGGGTATTTAGTGAAAAAAATTCTGGAGCTGTTTCTTGATCTCTAGAAACCATTTCTTCAAACATAGCTTCTGTCATAGATAGGTGCTTATTATAGTCGTCCATAATGTTTATCTCCAGCTACGGCCTTTGCGTACAGACCATTTAGTTTCTTTGGGTTGTGGGGGACTAGATGGATGTAAACGCATGGCCCCAGAAATTTTATTTCCTAGTATACCATAGATTCGTTTGTCGCTTAACCAGAGATCAATTTCAGCTTGTCGTTCTTGTTCTCTGTTTTTGGCAACGGCATGATCTACATTTAATCCAAGCGTAGCTTCCCAAAAACTTACAGCGGCAGACAACGCATCTACCCTATCATCATGTCGTAGACTACCTCGTTGAGCAGTTAGTCTAGTAATTTGATGTTGTGTTTCTTTATCTTTAATAGCTTTAGAATTAAACACTAGACGGTGTTGAGCCATCACAGGTTCTAAAGCGTTTATCATTCTCATTTCTTTCAAGCCAGTTACACGGAAGTCTTCAATAGCTACTTGACCACAGGTTTCTCCAATAATTGGACGAAGTAACTGACAGAACATAGCATCGCCAAAGTTAGACTCTACCCTGATTAATTTTATTTTATATTGGAAAGCTAACATAGCAATTTTCTTTAGGGTGGCTTCACTATATCCGCCCTCTAATCCTAGTAACTCATGAATAAAAATAAATCCATTACAGGTAGAGGCAATACAAATAGCGGTTTCATCTTTACCTCGACCACTTGGATCTATAAACATAGCGGTTTGAGTGTATGGGACAAAATGAGAGGCTATCCACATAGGATCGTAGATTTTGTCTCCAGCCATACCAAAAGACGGAATCGTCTTATTTGGGGTAGAAGAAGCCCACACAACCTTTTCTGGGGCCATCTCAGGGTGAACATCAATCACTATTAAGTCGGATAACTTTAGAGGATACTTAGCCGAATCAGCTAATGTTGTGTCTAATTTATAGTGTAATGAAAACAACCGTGGGCCAATCTTAGCCTGTCTTTCCATTAAGACTTCTGTAGGAAACCTTTCAGGTTGAGTAGGTTGTCCTGCTTCTAATCCACTTTGTAAAACCCACTCATTAACATCCTCTACTTCGCTTTCAATACTTAAGTCTGGCATGACTGCTGGAAACTTAGTAACCATGTAGTTATCTTTAAGAGTATTGTAAATACTTTCTTTAATCTGAGGAGTACCTAGAAAGATAACCCTACCACCTACATTCCTAATCTGCTCAAACTCATGCACTTTATTCAAAAGCTTTTGTCTAGCGGCTGCGGTTTCACAGTTACCCTCAATCTCAATATCATCCCCAATAACATACTCAGCATGGGAGCCAGTTATCTGTGAAGAAATACCACGGGCAAAGCAAGACTTATCCTGACCAATCTTATCCCTAGCTTCAACATTAAAAGCAAAAGCATTATCGGTTGTATGATCGCCCGGTCTAAGGTGTTCGCAATATGGTACGAGGTCCATAATTCTACGAGTCATGGAAATAAACTCAGCGGCTTTATTTCCTGTAGCCGATACAACAAGAATGGTGGCATTGGGATCTCGCAAAAGAAACCAAGATGCAAGACAGGCTGTGATTACTGACTTACCAAAGCCTCGTCCAGCCTGTAACTGCATATCTTTAGGCCCGTTCTGTAGGGCATCAGCCATTGCGTATTGAGCGGCTGTGGGTTCCCCTAGTCCCAGATATTTAAAACAAGCCCAAAGATGATTACGAAAATCATCCACCATTTCTTGAGGTACTTTCATTTCGTTCTCCTAAGTGCCAAATTTAAATGGCGTATTCTCCATCATATCGGTTAACTCATCTAAAACTTCCGTAGGAATTTCATCAAGTTTATCTCGATTATCGTTCACAACTCCCCTGATAACTTGGTATAATCCCGGTGAGCATTTGCTCGGATCATGTAAGTCTTCTAGAAGTTGTTGAAGGAGAATATTATTTAATCGTGATACAAGGTTTTTATCTGCCATATATCTACTCCTTATACTATTATACCCGGTTATAGATCAATCAGGTCCGGGCCAACCTGATGCATTAATATTAGACCAAACATTTAGTCCATATCTTTCTGCGTAGTCTGCTGCTGTAGTACTTAAAGATGGTCCAATATTATACGGTTGATTATCTGCGGAAATACTTGTGCCAAGATCTTTTGTAGCATCTGCACAACCTGAAAAAACATTACCCACAAATATAGATTTTTGTACTTGTAAGGTAACTGTTCCTGTTAAGGATACATCACCAAAATTCATATTCTTAAAGGATGATCCAGCCGTATTTTCAAAGGATAAAATATTACCATTAAAAGTAGAGTTAGTACAACCAGTATCCCACAGATAAATATTATGTGCTCCGTCTACCGCAGCAGCAGTTCCTTGAACGTCAAAAATATTATTATTAAATAACCATCTTTTTATACTTCCCGGTCCTGTAGAATAAAAACCATAGGTATTAGTAGTACTAGTGCTAGGCAAGGAAACAGTTACGTTGTTTGTAAACATTAAATTGTGATCTGTTGTATCGGATAGTGTAGCAATTTCCCACCCAGTCTTAAAACCAAAAACTAAATTATTAGTAATCTGAGATCCCATTGTTTTTAATGCACTATTAACACGACCTAAAATAGAAATTCCCTGTGTACCCGGCCTTTGTCGAGAAGAATAAACCCTGTTACCGTGTATTTTAAAGCTTCTAAAAGGTATGAAATTATTAGTATCACTATATAAACTAGAAGTAGAGTTATCTCCCGTTAACACATCGTTTTGGGTTAACGTATTTCCAATCAATATTCCAGTATACATTACATTTTCCATATGATTATTTAATATTTCTGTATCAAAAGTATGTAAGTATATACTAAGACTATTAAAGTTCCCACTAGTTGTGTCACTAACATTTTCTAATAAGAAACGAGGGGCGTGAGAAAAATGATTTCCTTCGATTCTAGCCCTAACAAAAGTAGAACTAAGTTGAATGCCGCATCCACGAATACCAATAAAATGATTATCTTTAATTAAACAATATGCACCACCAGTATGGTTATATGTAGTACCCCGTCTTGCTGTGTGTCCGCTTGGACAAAATACACCATTGCCTCCTCTGCCGCCGTGGATTCTATTGTTGGTTATAGTTAAATAAGGAGTGGTATTACCTAAAAGAAATATATCTGCTTCAGGGTATGCTGGCCCCTCATAAACATTAGAATCTATATTACAGTTGTTAACATAATTTAACTCAACAATTCCTCCGGGGCAATCTTTAAAGTAACAATTGGAGATTGTAATATCAGAACAGTAATTAATTTCTAATGCTCTGTTTAATCCCGTTAAGCCCACGGCATTTGCGTCTCCATCAGTGCCTGTAGTTGTAGTACCAGAGTTAGTATACTTAAATGTTGTAGTATCTACAATCTCAGAAACTGTTCTTTCTCCTCTAACATGATCTTCAAAATGAAAACCATCTCCATCAGAATTACCATTACCAAAATAAACATAATCATTTACAACTAAACCATGAGTAGCCGAGCTTACCGTTACGACTTGATCTGAAGCATTTGAAAAACCATTGTTATCAATTGCAATAGATCTAAGTGCGTGTCCTTGGAATGTAACATTAATAATATTAATATTTTCTAATACACTAGTTAATTCTGTTACCTTAGAGCTTGTAGTTAACTTCCCCAAAATAGGATTAAGGGTTGTTAAATCTTCAGTAGAAGCATCATTAGCGGTTATTTTCTGCATGTCACTAAAGAATACGGTTTTAAAATTAGGGTAATCCATATTTTCAGAAGAATTACTAAAAAACGAAACGTAATCTGTTGCGTCTGTATTATGAGCAATTTTAACCCAATCTCCTACAGCAATTGTAGAAGAATCGTCAACCCTAACAACATACTCACCAATAGAAACTGACGCTGCTACATCTAAAACCGTAGTTGATGTATCAGTTCCATAAATCTTAAGAATACTAAACTGACTCTTACTGGTTCCGGTATACTTAATAGTACCGTTTCTAATCGTAACATTACTTCGGGTTAATGTTAGCTGCTGATTAGTAGCATAAGTTTTACCTGCAAGATCAATGACACTATAGTCTGATGCGTTTAATGCAAGTTGTAATTCTGGGCCATCGTCTGTAGCCCCATCGCCCGCTGCCCCGAAGTCGAGCGGCGTGATGAATCCAGTGTCCATCATACGTAAATTAGTTTTAGTAAGTGCCATTTTAAATTATCTCCTTAAGATAAAAATTAACCAAGTAAAAATGCAAAGGTATTAGTAATAGAAATTTTGTCTATATCATAGTAATACAGCTTATTACCATTGTCTGATGCTAATATATCAAAATATATTATTCCGTTTCCTGATCCATTTGAGTCTATGTCTTCTTGTGTTATAGTGTACATACCCTTAAGAGGATAAGACATTTTACCATGATAACGGTAATGTTCTATATACTGAACCATCCAATACTTCTCATCCAGCGTATCTGTTGCACTTCTGAGTTTCGCTTCTTCAGGATGATCGTCTGTACCAAAACGAGCAATATTATGATCTTCATCTGGTGTTGCGGTAGTAAAGGCATTTACCCCCCTTACTCCAGTTTGTTCAATATTTTTACCTATAGTACCGAAAACCATTATTGTTCTAGCATCTGCACCAGAACCTAAATTATCTATTGTGGTATCAAAATACAATTTATCACCAACTTCTACATCGGCAACAGGAACCTCAAAGCGTACTCCTGTTGTTTGCCAAGCACCTGTCAAATACTTCGCTTGATTAGAAAATGGGGCGACGTATATTGATTGATAAATATTACAAATACTACGTCTTCTGCCTTTACCAGAAGCTCTATTCAAAGTGCCAGCAATAGTTGTATTACCCGTTGCACCATCTACAGTAAATTTATCTTGATTGATAATAGTTGTACCTGTGTCTACAGCTACAGTAAATGTTCCAACACCGCTATCGTTAGTAACAGTTAAATTTTTTGTAAGATTTACATTACCAGTCGCAGTTATAGAACCACCTACAGTAATATCACCTGTAGTAGTAACCGAAGTTGCTGATAAGTTTCCAACAGTCGAGGTAAGGGTTGTTACTACTGATGCACCAAAACAAACAAAATAAAGCTCTGCTTCATCTGGCGGTGCGTTGCCCGCAGAGAATGTAACGGTTGTTCCTGAGATTGAGTACTTATTAGCAGGCTGAATAATACCATCTACAGTAATTAACCATGCCGTATTAATTGTAGAGTTAGGCGTTACGCCAACAACAAATGTTAAGTTTGAACCGTCAGCATTCCCAGTAATCGCATTATCTCCAGCACCTCCGGTGTACCAAATTTGAGGTGTCGAAACAATACTAGAGTTTGTCCATTTACTATTAGTATAGTCCCAAGCAATGATATCTCCATGAGAGGGGGTAGCCGAAATATTCTCATTACCAAGATGCTCCATGCCAATGGTTCCGCTTACCCATGCACTGCCGCTGTACTTAAGGATATGGTTGGCTGCCGGTGTTCCGGTAAACCAGCCGGTATCAACATAAGCTTTAGTTGCAGCATCGGTATTGCCCGTAGGCGTAGCGAGAGCCGTAATCTTGTTACTGCCTAAGTTAAACTCACCAGTCGCAGTACGAGAACCGTCAGTTTTAAAGTACGAAGTATCATCCAAGGTAGCCGTAGCTCCTGCGTTGTACCATGCTGAACTTGCGTTGTATCTAAGGTCTTCACCTAAAGTTACTTCAATTGCAGTACCGCCGGTAGGAGTAACAAAGCCAGACCTTGTGATAGTATCTACAGTATCTCCAGCAGCAAAGACTCTACCTCCGGGTGTAGTTGGGAATGAACTTTGAGTAATGCCTCCGGTAAACGCAGAAGGTACATTAACACTGGTATTTGAATTCCAATGAGAACTATCGTTTACCGCAATTGCGGTATTACCCCCTGCTCCAGCCGAGCCTGCAACTAAACTAACTTGTCCTGTTGCGGGATTAGTTGCTACAATATCTAAAGTTCCTTGAGCATTAATTTTAGCTACCAAGTCTGCTGCTGTTCCTGTTGCTCCCCCTCCGGCTGCTGCAATGCCATTTACAGCTACGTTACTTCCAGAAGCTCCGTTGTTTTCGTTATCAATTTCAAAAACAATTGCAGTGCCATCAGCATCCGTTAAAGTTATAGTTGATCCTTCGTTGGGTTTATCAGAAAAAGTAAAGGTTGCGGTGGCTTTTACGCCCGGTGCTACGCTACCAAGGTAAGTAACCCCAGTACCCTGAGCATCTATTAATCCCTTAAGGATTTTACCTTGATTAGCCGTAAGTGCTTTAGCTGTAGACGTAGAGGTCACACTGTCTTCAAGGTCTACATAGACCCCATCAGAATCTGAAAGTAAACCTCCGTTACCCTTAGTAATTACGTCTAGACCGGAAGATCCTCGCTGTACAGTTGTATTGGTTTTAACTCTAAGCTGGTTAGCAAAAAACTCAAGGCCACTATCGGTAGCTAAGTCTACCGCAAGTGTAGGATTAGATCCCACAGTTCCACCACCAGATAAACCATCACCAGCAGTAATAGTATTGGTTTCACCTTGAGCCATAATACCGCTAGTATCAAGAGTCGCATAACCGCTAGGTGTTCCGTAGTAAGGATCTAGGTCACTAGCGTAATAAACCTTATCTAATAATTCTTGAGTTAAATATATAAGCTGAGTTGTCTGGTGATTAAGCTGAGATGAGGTAAGCTTAGATCCAGAAGACCATGTGACGAAAGGAGCAACGCCATAGGTTTTTCTAGCAATAATTATAGTATCAGTTGAAGGATCAAAAGCAGGCAAGTTAACCGTAGTGCCGTCTCTATCCCACGCATAGTCACTTGCAGTTGAAGACATTGTTATTGTTTTATTAACCGAATCAATAGTATACATAGAACTACCAGAAGTAGAAGTATTAGGCAGTGTCCATGCTTCCCACTGTTCTGAAGCAGCAATCTTTGTACCACCCAAACCATCTGGAGCAGCAGCAGCTTCAAAGGTTGAAGAAGGAGTAAACTTACGAATAACAATCAGTTGATCCTGATCGGATACTGATGAGTTTAAAGAAAGGGTATTGTACGAGTATGTATAGGTACTCGCACTTCCTGAATATTTTACAAATGATCCATAAGAATCATTCGTGTTAACGTAAGTCATGTCTTCTCTCCTTAATCTAAGACTGAACTATATGTAGGTCTAAACATGGCTTTTATTTCCATGTTTGATATATTTACTGGAGTGGGATAATCACTCTTTATGAAAACTTGAAGTTCAGAAGCAAAGCCCATAAGTTTAGCTGTCATTTCTCCTTCAGTTTCAAATAACTGTAATGAACCAAAAGTTTGTTCGAATTTATTTAATTGATTAACATCAAATGTTGTCACCATAGGCGAACGTCCTCGTCTTTGTACTTCAATTCTATAATTACCTGTATTAGAATGACGTACAGACATTGATTTTAAATTAAGGACACCATTAATTATGTTATTTTCATCGTCCCTAACAAATTGTTGGGATAGTTCAATATTCATAGTAAAGGTTTCACCAAAATAGATACTTGTATTATTTGTAGTATAGTTACCTTGTACGGTTACCCATGTTTGTCTGTTTTCTGGTTTGACTTCAACAGTAACTGGAGTAAGTCGTAAATATTGATCTTCTCCCCAACCATCATCTAAAATAACTTCATTTATATTAGGGTTTAAAAACGGAACAGAAAACCGTGTTTGATCGGTTTCTGGTAAATAGGTTGCATTATACGTAGAATTAACCAAGTGTTTATATCTATGGTCTATTCTAGGTTTTTCAAACTCTTCGTCTGTTAGTGCAATTCTTTCTAAATACAAGATATCTGTACCATCGCCTCTAGGCTTTCGAATTACAGTATATAATCTATCATCAAAATGCTGCATAGTAAGTACTTCATCTGTGGAATTAAGTATCCATTTATGAAAAGCATTTTGAACCGCTCTATCGCCTTGATATCTATTTGTATATATAAATATTTCGTTTTTCTTATCTTCGTTTACAAAGAAAATAGAATCTCTTGCACCTGCGGTGGCAACAGAACCAAAATTTTCTGGTAAATACTCAGGGCAATGAGAACTAACTTCAGAAGCAGCGGATATACTAGCTGCTTGAGACGAGTAATAAATATACATTTTTTGTTTAGCAAAGAAATAAATTTGAGATCCCATTAAAATTGGATCAACAAGAGGAGCCGTAGCATAAAAAGCCGTTGGGGCTAATTCCGCAGTAAACGGTGTAACTGTGTTTTCTGATCCAAGTAATTCAAACTGTGTATCACTGTCTGTATTAATAAATAAATAATCCGAGAAGGGAATCATTGCATTGATTCTGGCGTATTTATTTGAAGATGCTTGAAGATCAATAGGATCGCTGTCTATAATTTTAGCCACATCATCAAAAAAGAAATTATCGGGATCACCTATTTGTGATGTAAACAAAGTATCCGCAGCACTAAGAAACAAACGTCCTCTATAGAAAGCCATTGAATTAATTTCTATCTGTCTAAGTGTTCCGTCCTCTTTAGTAAAGATATCTGGACCCGGATTTGTTTTCCTATTACCACTAGTTCTTGGATCCCACTCAATCTTTTCAAAACTAAAATTATTAGAAGTAATTAAAGATAGTTTTACTGGCATTCGTTTAGAATCAAACATACAATGTCCGTCTGCGCTTCTAAGTTTCTGAGTAAATGGCCTGCCAGATCCACCCTCGTCTGTATTTTTTGAGATAATCCTATAGTAGCCTGAAGTAGAAGTTAAATAAGAACCGGCAGCAAAATAAACTTTACCGCGTCCTGTTGCATCACCATCAGAAGTACGATAACCAAAATCTGGATATAAAGCTCTTAAAGTTTCTGAGGTTCTACTAACCCCCTTACCATCACTCCAAACAGCATCTAAAGATCCATTATTAGCTGACATATCTGTGGGAGCAGGAGGAAACTTTATCTTACTAAAATCATCTAATGCTTGTCCTAAATAAGCTTCGTCCGAAACCGGATAAGACCAATCTTCAACCTGAATCAATTTAGCATCCCGAACATATGTATAGTTAATATTACCATCTCCGATATTAGTTACGGATGGTAAGTCAGCACTTCCTTCGGGTAAGTTTTTTAAAACCTCAAAGATTTTGGTTGCATCTCTAACAAAATCTCCAGCCACATAAGTAACATTTGCCGCCCAAATTCTTGCTAACCCTTGAGGATCTTGTTCCATTGTTGTATAATATGCTATTGAACGACCTTTTAAATCAATATCATCTATTGGATTACCATCTAAATCAAACATATAATTAGCCGGATTAGTTAAAACAAAAGTATTACCATTTATAACTACAACATCGTTTAGTTTATATCCTTGACCAACATCGGTAACTGATTGTACTGCGTTTCCTTCAAAATTTAATGTCACCCTTAAACCCGCACCATCTCCTGTTATTGATTTGGCTTCATAGCTAAGACCCGGCGAAGCTGTTTGTGTACCAACAGTGTATTTAAAAGAAGCTCTTCGCAATGCTTCTATTGGACCTGCTCCTACCCCAAACGGCCAAGCTGGACCTTTATCTTCACTAGTAAATCCTGCTTTAACCGCCCGGTTTAGAATTAATAATGATTGACCAACAGCAACAGCCCGTAGTGCTTCTCTTGCTGTAGAGTATTCAGAATTACGGTGAGTTAAGTAACGTCTTTCGTCTATACTAATAGAATTAATTGAAGGAGATATATCTCTCCAACCTGTTTTTAATAATCTAAAAATCCAAAGAAATTGCTGGTTACTATTGGTGGCATTAAAATCAATTATCAATAAATAACGAGCATTACTGGCTACATCAAACCAATGAAACCAAAGATCTTTGTTTTCTAAATCATCTATTCCTAGATCATATTCGTCCGAACCCTTTTTCCTAAAAATTTCAAATCCAGATCTTTTACTCACTGATCTTTCCAAGGTAACGTAACAATTCTCAATTGTTTGAGCTTCCGATGGAAGACGTTTACTAGGTGCTTGTCTACCAACGCCGCCTGACAATGTTAAAATAGGTATTCGCCTATTAGTGGTTTTAACTGGTCGTCTTTTAGCCATTGATCACTCCTAAATCTTTGCTCGCCAGAATCTAAATCTAGCAGGATCATTAGTAAATAAATTATGTTCTCTTCTTATTGCCCTTCGTCCTAAATCCCCATCAAAAATACTACGAGATTTAGTTACTGCATCTGAAGCTCTACCTTTGGACAAACTAACCGCTTCTTTCTGAGCTAAGTAAGCATCTGCGGCATCGTCTCCTTGCGTAATCATCTGATACCAACGGGCGGCACTTGTTACAACAGCTTTTTGACTAGCAGAATCCATATCTTCCCATCGTATACTTTGAATAAACTCTAAAGTATACTCTGTATTAGCATCCCACTTATCTGTTTGTTCAGTTATGTTATAAAGATATCCGTTAGGTTCTCCTCTAATCCCAGCTTCAATATTGTAACCATCATATCCGTCTGTAGTATTATCACTAGTATGATTACTCAATAAGATAACATTAATAGCGTCGTTAGGTAACATAATTTTTAAATTAGAATCAGGCTTAGTCTTCTTAATATAAGTATTATGAGCTAATCCTCGGAACTGATATTCTTCTGAAACCTTATCTAAAATAAACTCTGCAATACTCGTATCTACACCGGAGGATTCATCAAGATCAGACACCAGTGTTTCACCTGCTGCCAATAGCATTTCATTAATAGCATCAAGCCTTGTAATATATCCCATTAGAATCCTCCTTAGTTAAAATAAAAGGCGAACCTCCCCCGAAAGGGAGGCCCACCGTATGTACAATCACAACGAAGATCAAAGATCAAGCGTCATCATACTCAGCAGTCATGTCAAGCTTGGTTCGCATATCCGAACGACCAGATATTGAAGTCTCGCCACTATGGAAGCAAGCACACTCTGGACGCAGAACGCCCGTGCCAGCCATCATCGAAGCAACGGTGAATACCGTATTACGACGAATATCGTCTACAGTATCAACCTTAAGACCCTGAAGCTTAAGAGCAGCAACAGCATTCTTCTGCCACGTAACGCCCTTAATCTGTGCGGTATTAAACTTAAGAGAATACTTAGCCTCACCAATAGTTGGATTGTCTCCTAAGTTTTCTGCGACATGGTTAGACTTAATAATAGTCACACCCATATACTCCAGAGCATCTCCAAGCTTATTCATACCCTGAGTGAATGGCGCACCCAAGCCACCGGCCTGAGCAACTCCACCAAACATAGGCTGAGCATCGACAGCTTGAGCGGCGGTTCTAGCCACACCAAGCGCACGAATATCTTGGAAAGCACGCGGACTTACAACACTCGTAACACCCTCTGTTGGGATGTCATTTTCCTGAAGATGTACCATGAAATCTTCAAGATCCTGTAAGTATGTAAGAGCCGCCACGTTTCGGTCACTGGCAACAGCAGTACTTAAACCAAAGTTATCATAGGGGTTTCCAACAAACCCTCCATGTAAACTTAAACCAGATCTAGGATCGTGGGTAAGCTTAGCTTCTGCGGACGCACGAACAAGATAAGCATAGATCTGCTTGTCTCTGGTGTTAGCCAACGTCAGACCTGCCTGACGAGCCAACTCGGAACGGAATTCCCACTGCGTAAGCATGAGATCAATGTTATCAATCTCAAAGTGCGAAGCCATAGGTCGCTTATCCAACTGAACGCTGAACGTACCCGAAGTTGACGCACCATCACCACTGAGTTCCTCACCTGCGTCCCATGCGGGATTTAAGGCTACGGTTCCTGTGACTGGGAATTGCATTTCACGACCACTTGAGATGGTCTTAGAATCGACGAGTGATTCCAATACGTTGTATTCATCGTATGCATGGATCACTTCGCCTGACCAGATTGGCAGCCACATTTTACTGGCTGCACCAGCAGTACCTGAAGTAGCTGCTGTAACATCTGAACGATATACCATTTCGCCTGCTACTAAATTATGCAGTTCACCCATAGTAATATCTCCTTTTATAAAGGTTAAACGAAAGGACGATTAACGATGACATACTTTGGATTATTCCTTACGGAGTCCTCCATATGTGGTTTAACTAGATCTAAGACATCCATTGCCATATAGGGGGATTGTTCTTAACTTAAGTATCACCAGTTTTCCAAAGTTGTCCCTCACTCTGGAATATAATTAAAATCTGTTTTCATCATACGTTCTTCGACAGCCGCTCTAAAGTCCGGTTCCATATTAAACCTAGGATTACTTCGGTCCTGTCTAAATTCACGCATGGTCTTATAGCCTGTTAATGCTTGCTGTGTTGAAGCAACATTAACTTTATTCTGTACCTTGGCAGGCTCTTGAGCCTTCGGGGAATTACCAGTAGCTTCCATATATCTAGCTTGTAAACCACGAAGAGTTGTTTCTCTCATAGCCTTATTAGAAAAGCCATGATTAATTGCAAATCTTTCCTGTTCACTTAGATTCTGTGAAGCCCACTGAAGCATATTCTGTAAGTTTTCCTTACCACCAACGACCTTGGCAGAGTTACCGTAAGATTCTCTCATCTTGGCTTTCTGCCCAGCAACGAAATCCTTAATCATTTCAGGACTAAGACCAGTCTTGGTCTGAATTTCCTGCATGGTTTGTTCCATGATTTCACCTGTCGTGGCAATCTCATAAGCCCATTGATCCCAATCAGACTTTTCAATTGATTGGAATAAAGGTGCTGGTTCCTCTTCTGGAGGAGCTTCTGCTTCTGGAATCCTAAGCTCAGCATCTGGAGTATCTACAGGAGAAACTTCAGGCTGAACTTCAGGTTCTGGCTGAGTTGTTGGCTGTGCGTTTTGCTCTGCCATTTGTCTTCTAAGTTCAGCATTCTCTTGCTGACCTTGGGTATAGTTCTTTTGAGCTTCCTTTAAACTTGAAAACCAACTATCTACATCAGAAAAATTCTCTGGAACTTCTACATTATTTTGGTTTACATAAGTCTTAAAGGCTTCTTGCTCTGCAATTGCATTAACATCATTAGAAGATGCTGTCATCCCCTGTTGCATTTCCTGAATCTTATCTGCTGCCTCGTTAACTTGTGGCTGCTGATAATCAAATTCTGGATTGGTATCGGTCATACTACTTTCCCTCTATCTTTCTAATTCTATGTTCGTGGTCAGATATCATGTCGGAGAATCTTCGCATCTCCGCAGCTAAACTGCCCAACTGTTGATTCATTTGCCACAGCATTGTAATAATGCCTGTGCCTACAATAATTTCTATTAACGGAAACACATCTATCATTTTTAAGACCCCCCTTCTCTATAGCTAATCCTTTGACCAAGGAAGCTTCTTTGAAACCCACTTATACATAGGCTGGCCCATTAATGCACCAGCTACAAAAACTACAATACAATAAAAAACGTGTGCAAGAACCGAACTAAACATTAACTATCTCCTTAATTTTAATATCATCATCATTAATTATTCGGACAATGATACGCCATCCCCAAGCTAAACTGATAGCCCCCGTGATGACAACCACAGGAATAAATATCCATGCGGCATATAACGCTATTAAATAGTTGACTATGATCATGGAAACTCCTCCAATGACCCCACGCCAACCCATAGATCCCCTTGTCAATACGAGTAAAACCATACCCGCTAACAAACAAAACCCACCAATAACACTTAAGATTGATAGATTGTTAAATCCTTGAATTTGTTCAATAGTAGAAGCAGCAGTAGCCGACACATTTTGTGGTACAACTGTCGATATACTAGGCTTTACAAAAGGTGAACATCCCATAAGAAAAAAACTACTTAGTACGCTTAGCCATAGGCTTTTTATTTTTACCATTACCTACTACCTTTTTCTTTGGGGGTCTACCTCGTTTACTTCCATACGTTCCTTTTCCATACGGCATTTTAACTTTCTCCTTTTCATGAGTAACTTTATATATTAATTGTGGATTACTATCCATGAACGTCATCATAACGAGACGAAGCATTTCAATCAATAAGAACCCCCTATCTTAAAGTAATATCTTCCTTTGTCCAAACCGTGTCCCATCTTTTGGGGGTAGCAAATCCCCTAGATTCTAACATTTTATTTCTAACATCTAAACAGTTTTGTAATGTAGTTGGCCCAATAATATGTGTATTATGATTAGCCTTTAGACTATAATTAGCATCGCTTTCTGAGGCTTTACCTAAGTTTGGAGGAAGCTCTACAACAGCTAAGAATATATCAGTACATTCAACAGCCTCTTCTTCGTCAGCATCTACGTCTGTTTTAGCTAACTCTAATTTAAAACTAAGTGTATTTCCAGCAGAAACAGTACTTAGTGTAGACGGAGGGACGAAAGAATACCAACCAACATTGTTATCATAATCAGCACTTAGCGTATCATCACCCTTCCACCTCAGAGTACTAATGTTGTATTGATCTGCGTCTCCAAATCGAGCATAAGCTCCGCCGTTTATTTTCCATTGGACATCAGTAAGAAGCCGCTGTTTGTTTCTCCAGTTACCTGTATCGGGAAGATTTGCAACCCCTCCTTGAATAACTAAAAACTTAGGAGAGGTATACTTAACAGGAACAGAAGTGAGTTCAATCGCGGTTGTTTTTGTATCATTAGCGGTGCTGGTGTTTGCAGAAATATCTGAACTAAAGGTGGTACTAACAAACCTATCTAAACGAAGACCCCAAACCTTACTGTGTTGTGTAATGTTTTGAGTTGACCCTCTTCCAGAAGCAACACTTTCGTCTGATGCGTATGCTGCTATAGTCCAAGAAGAATCACTTAAATCATTATTAACAACAGTCATAAAGTTCAATACATTTTCCTCATCAGCATACCTTGGATCATGAAGAACAGATTCTGAATTAAAAACATTACCATCTTGGTCAGAAATAATTGTTGCAAAGTTATAATTATCACAGCTAGAGTGTCCTGCTTTATATTGTAGACTGGTTCCTAACAACCAAGCACCTTTATTATCCTTAGTTAAATTTAAAATACATTCTTCTTTCTTTACAGCCGATGTTGTATTAGCACTGTCTGTCGCATCTTCTTCAAAAAAGTAATCATTACCTTCATTTAAGTTAGTTAAATCAAACAGAATCATCTGGGCATATCCCTGAGTAATATCAGCAGTTCCGCCTAATCTTTCTAAATGAGCGATAGGACCATTTGTACTAGTAGCACTAGCAGTAAACTTTGTAACGTAGTTGTAGGTCATGTAATGATTTGTATCTGGAGCAGAAGCTCTTCTTAAATGTCTTAACATACCTCCACTCATTTCTACATTAACGCCGGTACTTCGTTCTAACATCCTTATTTTAATTTCATCATTAACATCATTAATTGCATATCGCAAGGTAACTAAAAGTAAATAACTTCTTCCTGCTTCAATCCAACCATCTCCAACTGAAGTAGTAGTAGCAGAATTACCAGCCGTTACAGTATATGTTGTGTTATCTTCTTCGTACTTCATAGGTTCAGGAATTGTTTGTGCAATTTCTAAACGACACAGAGGTTTATCTATAGGCCAAGGTTTTCTTGGTCCTGTTGTACTAGTTGAACTAGGAGTATATGTACCCATAGAATCCTCCTATCAAGCTGGTGGTAATAAGTAGAAGAACGTAAGTGTTCCGCTGTTACCCCAAGTTAATCCACTTGCGTTTGCTACAACCCTAAAATAAGGAACATCGGTACTAGTAAAGTCTGCTAATGCCATCTTTAATCCAGTAACATTAGGAGTAATATCGGATGATAAAGTAGCAAAGGTTCCGGTAAAGTTAACACCATCATGTGAAAGCTCGATTGTCAGCGTAGAAGCTACATCAGAAAAGCCGCTTTTTACATCAATACCTACCATGATTTTCTTACCATTAAACGCAGTAGTACTGATTGCAGGAGAAGCAAGAATATCACTGGTTCCACCACCAGATAAAGTTGAAATGGCGGGAGAAGTTGAAGTCTCATACTTAGTATAAGTATTGACTGTTGAGGTTCCCCATTCAGATTCTAATGTAAAAGTTGCCATCTATAATCTCCTATGTACTTAAAGCATAAGCAGTTTTAACAGAACCGCCTGTGTATGAGCCTGCTGAAATCGACGCAGCACTCTCGTTAATAATAAATCTCCAATAAGGAGCATAAATGTCAGAAACATCGGCAACAAAAACCTTAGTTGCTCCACCCGTAAGACCAATACCTGCGGTAATAGTCTGGGCGTTAACCCAATTTGTTCCATCAGGGGACACTTGTATTTTTAGATCCGAGTCTGCATTAAACCTAACTACTATTTCAATAGCTACTACCAATTTCTTATTAGCTAAGGTATGGCTGACTGTACTAGTAGCTATATTATCATCTGCTGCCGAGAGTGCAGACGTTCCAGCACTTGAGGAATACTTAGCATAACCGGAAGGCATTCCTGCTGTTGTTGTAGTATTTATAGTTGATGTTACTGTTGCCATTATATCGCTCCTCCTGAAATCTGAGCCACCTGTTCTGCAAGTTCAGGATTCTGCTGTAAAACTTGTTGGATACCTTGACCTCCAGTTTGTTGTAAATCTTGAGCAGCCATTTCTCCAACAGCACCGGCTGATTGTTGAGCAAGTTGTTGCTGAATTCCGGCTTGTGTCTGCATATCCTGTTGCTCTTTCATCATAGACATCTTTTCTTCTCTAGCTTCTTCAGGACTCTTAATCCAATTGTTTGAATCAAATCCAATAGATGTTATTAATGACTTAGCATACTCTTCCCACCTAAATAATTCTAATGCTTGAGGTGGTAAGTTCTTAACCATTTCACCCATTTGAAGTAACTTATTTAAGTCCGTATCTCTACTAAGGGCTTGTAACCCAGTCACAATTTCGACTGTTAATAAACCTTCTTCAGAAAATTGTTCACCCAATCGTGGGTCAATTTCTTCATTATCTAACATTAAGAAAACGGTACGTCTGACAATAGGCTCCATTAAATCTCTGGAAATAGCTGAAAAAGCTCCGCCTAATATTGTCTCTAATTCTGAACCGATCATTCTAACAGCCGTTGCCGTTACTCTATCTCCACTTGGTATAGCGGATCCACTTAAAAGAAATGCATTACCGACTTCTCTCCTCATGTTTTCAACACCAGCTTGAGTGGATTGAATCTGTGGGTTCATAGTTCCAGAGGGGGTTAATGTAAATACATCTTGTTGTCTTGCAGAAACAAAACCTCCATTAGAAGTTCTAGCAATATCATCTAGTTCTGTTAAACCTGCCGGATCAATTCCAATCCAGAAGGCAGATCCCGCCGCAGTACCTTCAATTAAGGCTTCCGTAAATGACTCTAAGGTTTGGATATCACCGATAATATCTTCGCAATGAGATCGCCCATAGTTTTCTCCAGCAACCATAGCCCATCTTAAAGGAATAACTGGAGAAACTTTATAGGAACCAGAAGTTATTTCCTTTCCCTTTTCGTCTTCCGAAACTTGATTCCAGCTTCCATCCTCATTTACAGTAAGTCTAACGTATAAAGTATCATATCCTTTTTTACTATGTTGACCGCTATGATAATAACCATTCATGATTGCGTCGTCGTTATCTTTTGCTATAAACTCTAGATATATTATTTCTTGTACGTTACCATCTACATCTCTTCGTAAAACAAAGTGATCTTTCCTAATAACTCTAAAATTAAAATCGTCTTCCTGTACAACTAAAACGTCGCCTGTAACCAATAGATGTTGTAAAGCTAAGTAAATAGTTTCCCTAAGATTTTTACTTGATAACTTATTATACGTCTGATATGAAAGGGTTTCAAGAAAGTTTTCTATTTCTTGGGAAGGTTCCATACCCGTGGATAACTCAAACTTAAAAAAAGGAGCATCGTTTAATGGTAGCATTGCGGAAAGAATTTTACTAGCCATATTAGTTACCCCACGGGCAGGAACCGACGAATACGGTTGGGGGAGTTGATCTTCTTCAGTTAATCCTTCTGGCGGAAGCAACGAAGGAATTGTGAGTGCTGCGCATTTTCTAGCACGCTCTAGTCCCATTGTTCGCTGACCGTCTAATAGTCGCCAGCGTTCTAAATTAGTTTCTTCAGCCATGATTATCTCCTAATTAATCAATAATAATCGTCTTCATCTTCATCGTAATCATCATCATAATATTCATCATCATCTATTAAGCCATAGAAGCCGTATAAGAAATCATCAATATCTTGACCGGGAGCAGTGGGATCTTGTATAACCTCTGCCTCTTGTTGTGCTTCAGTTTCTTCTTCAATAACTTCTTCTTCAAGTTGATCTTCTTCGATCATTTCTTGTTCTTGAACTTCATCAGCCATCTGCTGGAATTCTTCTTCTTGAAGCAATATTTCCTCCATCCTATTCATCCAATCTTGCGATTCCTGATCCCTAGTTTGATCCATAAGATCAGCAAAAGCTTGTGTTTGATCAATAGGTTGAGGTATATTAATGGCTGGCATATCTCCACCACCTCCCATAATCAGTCTCCTTTCAATTAGACCGGACGCTTACCCGCAGCGGTATATTTACCTGCTCCACTACCCGGAGTTGTATAAGATCTTACAGGTGCTGTTCTTCTAGATGCTCTAGATACAGCCTTTGCTCTCCCCGGCTTTCTTGGTGCTGCTTGAGAAGCGGATTCGGCAGCAGCCATCGCAGAAAGACTTTTACCTTTAGTTCTGGCTTCGTGTCTACGATCTTGTCTAGTTGCTTGTATCATTTCAAAACCTCTTCGTTCCTTAGCAGCACGGGCGGCTTCTTCAGCTTTCTTAACTCTTTGCTGTTCGTTAAATATTCTTTGTTCTTCCGCTCTTGCATTTGCGGCTGCAATAGATTGTACCTGTCTTTCGGCTGCTTCCGCAGAAGCCTGAAGAGTGGCTTCTCTATTTAGTCTGTTTTGCTCTCGGGTTTCGGCGGCCAATTGCCAAGCGAGATCTCTTTGTGCCATTCTTTCTGACTGTTGAAACTGCTGTGATTGCAACTGCATTTGTGCTGCAAAGTATTGATCATAGAATTCAGGATATCCAGTATCAGGATTAATACTATTGGCTTCGCTTCCTACAATGTATCTATCTATATTCATATCATAAGAACTAAAGGCATCTTCTAAAACTGCCATAATTTCTGGATCTTCAATCATTTCCCTAGGAATTACTAATTCTCCCGGTGTAAGATGGCCCATTACAACATCTCCTCCTCGGCCTTCCTCGGCTAACATCATAGCCTCTTCTTCCGTTGGCATTGGCATCTCACCTTCCATTGGCATCCCGCCTTCCATCATGCCCATATCCATACCCATAGCAGCATCAGCCGCTGGAGGGGGCATGATGCCCATATCTGTTTCAGCCGCTGCCGCAGCTTGCTTTGCCTTAAGTTGTTCGTACATAGGATCAGCCATAGTATTCCCCTTTCTTCTGTTGTTCATAGATAAATCTAAGTTTTGATACTACGTCTCTTTGTCCACCACGAAATGCCCAAGACTCTTGGGTTTCGTCTGGATTATATTCAAGTGGAGGATAGAGATTCTCCAGCATCTTTACGAGTAGCTCGTCTATTACTGGAAACTTTTGTTTCTTTTTCATTAACTCCATCCTCTAAAGTTTTAATTCTTTTATCCATATCCCGTAACATTTGGACAACTTGTAATGTATTAAGTTTTCCATTAATTTGTAATTGTTTATAAGGATCTAACATATCAACTCTCCACTAAATCTACTACTTCACAAGATCCACCAGAACAAGCAAGAGTCTGGGTTCCTTTAGTAGTATCTTCTTCTTCGTATTCCGACAGCTTAGTAAAATCAACCAGAGGCATTCGGTCGGCCATCATTTTATAACGAACTTCGTCGATAGACTCAAACGGAGCTTGTTCATAAACATGATCTACCTTTGGTAGGAAAGAGATTCCTTGAATGTCATCGAAGTTTTCCCAGACCCACGCACCTACAGACATGAACTCCCAGTCTGTATAGTTCACAGTAATAGATGGATTATGATCACACCAATGGCTCTTATATACACGCCATAATTCTAAATGATCTAATGCGGACACCTCATCGGCAGTCCTACCATACTTAGGGGCTTGCATCGGGAACGAGAATACTGCGGTACTTGTTGGATTAAGAACACAGTCTTCAACAGGTACTCCTTGGTCTTTTAAGAAGAAGAATAAAGGATCTTTCTTATCTATCCTAACCCTTCTAATGTAGTACTTAGAATATCTTGGATGAATACCAGAAGAGGTATCACTAAGACAAGACACCGTACCGCTAGGTTTAACACAAGTAATTGCAGCCGAAGCATTGATACCAAGCTTCTCAGCCCACTTAGTATTAACCCGTCTAGCAAACTCACGCCATCGGTTAAGACGAGCCGCTAATTTATTTCGTCCGTCTTTACCCCACATAATAGGATTATCATAGATGCCTGTAAAAGACACGCCTAACAGTCTTTCTTCCTCTACATTATCCTTCCAATCAGTTGAAAGATAAGGAAAGTAAGTAAAAGAAGATTGAATAGTACCGAGAATAGTAGCAGCCTCGATCTTCCTTTTGATATCAGATATCTTATCATCTGGCCTAATTATAATCTCCGTTAAATTACAAAACTGCTTAGGTCTAAGAAGGATTTCAGCACATGGATTAACTCCATAATTACAATCAGAGCTTCTACCTAACCACTCACACTGTTCCTGCGCCCCGTTTCGATTAAAAATACCCCGCTCTCCAGAATGAGAATCATACAAGTCTCTCCATTCAGTCATGAACTCAGTAAGCGATGGTCGTCCATTATAGACAGCGGAGTTATTAGCTAAGGATCTATGTCCTGATCCTTCCCACCATGCACCGCTTTTACACTTAGCCATTTCTCTATCCCCCAAGTCTGACAGAGAAATCATAGCTGATCTTCGTACGCCGCCTACAATAATAGACTTAGCAATAACACAACAAATATCATGACACTCAAGCGGCGTAAGCTTTCGACCTTGAGCATTATCAAATACCTTTACGATGTATTTAAAGACAGCTTCAAGCGGCTCTGGACCCGAGGCACGGCCTCCAAAAGTATTAAGCCTGCTACCTGCTGGCCTGATTTGAGAGAGATCCCACGTAGGGTGTACTCCCTTTAGCCAAAGGTTTTCTAGCAACTCATTACAAGCATTAGCCCAGCCCTCTTTAGAATCCTCCACTACAATTCTAACCTGCTTTACGCGAAGGATGTTTGAAGGAATCTTAGGAAGCTCTGCAACAACATCGCCCTCAACGGAATAACCCACTCCAGTTCCATTCATGAGAATATACATTAACTCACTAAAAGAACGAGGACTATCCATCTCCAAGTAAGAACAGTTGTAGATACAGGTGTTGTCTCTATCTGCCGCCTCTCCAGCGGTCATCAAAGCTCTCATACTAGGCATAATCTCATGCTTAAGAATCATGTCTCGAATGTATTTATGGTCTATAAGAACAGGATGCTTATCTTCCATCCAATTCCAGTATCTATCTACGGTTTCTGTCCATGTCTCCCTACGCTGCTCATCTTCAAGCCATCTAGCATAACGAGACACGGCTATAAAATTTCTAAATGTATCCATCAGTCTAACCCTGTACTCCCAAAGCCGCCAACACCTCTTCCTGTGTCAGCGAGTTCAAACATATCATGTAATTCAGCCTTAGCAAAAGGCACAATAATAAGCTGAGCAACCCTCATACTAGAGGTAATCTCAAATGGCTCATCTGAAGAATTCTTCAACAGTATAGCTACCTCTCCTCTGTAGTCACTATCAATGACTCCGATCCCATTAGCTAAATGGATTCCTGCCTGACCCAAGCCAGATCGAGAGGCCAACAAACCGAAGTAACCCTCCGGTATGCTGATGCACAATCCTGTATCTACCTTAACTACTTCTCCGGGCTTGATAGTTTTCGCACCCTTTATAGCAGCCCGAAGATCCATTCCAGCGGCCCCATCTGTAGAATAGGTGGGTTCGGGAACGTAATCTACGGTAGTTGTATAGTCGATTATCATACTTGCTCCTTTTTGATATACTATTATACCCGGTTATAGGGCATATCTATCGGGAAGATCCCATAGTTTAATTTTATTGGTATCTTTATCGTACTCGCCATCTCTTAAGATACGTAAACATCGGGCTTGAGACAGGAAAAAGTCCATATCATTTCCCGCTTCCTCATAAGCCCACCATATTTCCCACCACCAATCCTCTGGATCAAAGGGTAGGATATTCTTTTCAAAGTAGTGCTTACCTTTTCTAAACAATCCAGTAATATTATCGGATACATCTCCAGTAATTAATTGACAGGCAAAGAACTTATCAGCTTCTTCTTCTGATATAAAGATTGGCTCTGCTTCTTTCTCAGGATTCCAGTGCCATCCCGGTACACCCCTCAAATCTTTATCAATAGTCACGGCTATTGCTTTACCTGACGATGCCCCCATACCCATTAGATCGTCGGCCTCAATACGAGACACATTACGGGTGGGTCCAATATCTTCTAAGATTTCTTTAGCAATTTCTAGGCTTTCTGGTTCTGGTTTTGTATCTCGATTAGCTTTATATGACGGTAAGATTTGTCGTCTAAAGTTGTCATACCTACTACAAGATCTAGCCAGATATATTTTCGACACGCCATCAGGTGTCCAGTTTTCTATATCAAGTTTTAATCTACTTTCTAAGTCTTCGATACCTTCAGTGTCGGCCCAGAACGCCGCCTTATAAATTAAAATATCTCCATCGAGAATAGCAATATCAGGTTTCTGCATCATCTTCTTCTTCACTTTCTTCGAACTTATCAAATAAGTCCATCATTTTTTCCCATACATCATCATGAGACTCTATAAACTCAAGCCACGTTTCTCCTTCATCCTCATCCATAGGACTAGGCTCAAGGCCACACCACATAGGTAAAGCTTTCTTCACCCGTTGGAGTAATGATTCCAATGATTCGTTATTATACACGATCCAGTCGTAAAGTTCTTGATATTCTTCCTCTTCTTGCTCAACTAAATTAGCTAACTCTTCTGAAGGATCCTCTCTCCACTGAGCATCATCATTAGGAAGGGTTCTTTCTCCTCCGACAATAAAGATTTGTGTTGCGTCATGGTGCTTACCATAAGCTACTTCATTAAGATATCTACAATCATCTACAATAACTACGGTTTCCCAGTACTTAACTCCATTGCGAAGTAGTTCTATTTCCTGAGCCATTACTTCTAATAGGTCTTGATGAAACATCTTTACCCAATGGTCTGGATCTTGTTCTCGTTTCTCTCGACCAATTCGTTGACAATATTCTCTATATTTTTCAGGTTCCTTATCTTTAGGAAATCCTAATTCTTCTGCTTCTCGTTTCAACGCTCCCGCAAAAGACATAACCTTGGGACGAAGCCCATTGTTAAAAGCATATTCAGCGATGTGATTAGCCAAAGTAGTTTTTCCAACTCCAGCTTTTCCGCTTAAGATTACTAGGTGCATTTAGTAGCTCCCTAAATAGTGTGTTAGGCATAACATATTTTGAAATTGGTAATCCTCTATCCTGTAAAATCTGACACACAGCCATAGTACAAGTCTTAGGTTTACTTAAAAATAAAAATCTCTTAAAGAAATACCATTTATATAAGTCCCACCGATTACCACAATACTTAGGAAACAAGAAGTAATCTATTTTAGAAATATCTAAATCAAAATTTCCTAGGGGTACAATAGTATTTGGCTTACCAAATAACTTGTGTACAGAATCAGTTTCATAAAAGCATACTTGTTTGTTTTCTACAGCAAACAAAGTCATATCTATTTTATCATTATAGATTCTAATATCGCAGTGTACGATAGGAGAAAAAGCAAAGAACCGTAAAATAAATCGGCATACTTTTTCATTAAAGGATTTCTTAGTTACTAAAGCTGGGTTCTTCCAATGAAAGAAACCAACATCTATTTTAAAGTTCATATTGAATTGACATACCCAGAGCTACAGCCAGTGCATGTTCCATTCTCGCTCCTTCGCTTCTTTCCCAACCCCGAAGCATATAGATACAATCTGATTCAAAGACAGCTTCTATATCACGAAGAAGGGCATCACGAAGTTCTTCCTTACTCATTTCCTTAGAAGGATCTAATCCATATTCTTTATCAAGCTTAGCAGGATTGATAGGATCATAGATTATCTTACTCTTTAAATTCTTTTCAGCCCTATCAAACGCTTCATGATTAAGGTTCTTATAACCACGCATGGGGCCAGCAATATAAATCTTCAGTTTTTCGTACTCGTTTCTAGGTACTTCCATATGTTTCATCAATGACATTCTGACCAATTCCTCCCGACTCTAAAGTCTCCATCTAATCTGATCTTACAATCTAGTCTTTCTCCTGCTTGCTTAATACTTTCACAGCCAAGTAAACCAACATCATTTGCAATATCAGGATGCACTTCCAACTGCCACTCATCGTGGACAGTAGCCATAAATCTAGCTTTATCTTGATACCCTCGTTTCTTAATTTCTCTATCTAAAATACATTGGGCAAGTTTCATAATAATAGCACCGTCACCTTGCAACTGAACATTTAATGCTGCATGAATAGAGCGACACGGTACTTTCCTACCATCAAGCAACTCAATAGTCCCTGACTTATTAACTTGAAACTTACAGTTCTGAATAACTTTGTTTAAAGCTGGTAGTTTTTGTAGGAATTTCTTCTTAAGATTCTTGCCGATTGCTGCGGATTGTCCCACGATCTTTCCGATCTTAGCATCACCAGCGCCATATATAAAACCATAGAAGAAAGTTTTTGCCGCATTTCTACTGGGCAATCCAGCAAGCCTTTGATTCTCATCGTGAATGTCCTTCTCTAAAACAATCTTAGCATAACTACCACGGTCATAGGGATACATTCGATTAGCAAGCATTCTTGCCTCTAGTCCCTGAGCATCAATACCAACCTGAACCCATCCCTCTTTAGGAATAAATAAAGCTCTGGCTCTCTTGTCTCCACTAACCTGTTGTAAGTTAGGTTGACTAGCAGTCATACGACCTGTAACTGTACCTTGAGGATTAATAGAACCATGTATTCTACCATCTCTAGACGTACTTGCTCTTGTAACCCAATCTGTTACTTGACCCATGAGCTTAATCATGTAAAAGTATTCCACTAGTTTCTGTGCTTCAGGAAACTTAAGCTTCTTTAACACAGCTTCATCAACCTTTGGATTACCTTTCTCCGTCAGAGGAGCCTTCCAACCATACTTATCAAACAAGCGTTCAGAAATCTGTTTACGAGAACCCGGATTAAATATAGTTATCTTATCCTTCAGTCTCTTACCAGTCTTATCTGAAAACCTTTCTTCAACTATAGGCGGAAAGATATCTCCTAACTCGTCTCGAATAAGGTCTGTCTGTGTTTCAAGTTCTTCAAGTAGAATAGTTCCCTTCTCTAAATCAAAGTTAAAACCGTTTGAGGTTTGCTCTGCAATGATCTTAGAAACTATATGCTCGAATCGAATTACCTTATGATTCTTTTTAATAAAGGACTGTTGCTCCTCAAAGATCTGTGCATTCAAAGCCACATCGCCCTTACAATAAGTCAACATAGTTTCACTAAAAGCATCCCAACCGCCATCATAATCTATCTTAGGAAACCCAAGATGAATTCCCCAGCACTCAAGAGAGTTTCCATTTAAAGGATGCTGAGACTTGTCGGGATACATTAGCTTACTAACGATCAACGTATCCAGTACTTTTGTTTTAATGGGACCATAGAGACGCTCCAGTAACGGAACATCATACATCATAACATTATGACCAATAATTAAATCAGCGTTCCGTAGCTCATCAACGGCATCTTCAATTTCACACGGTCCAAACTCTTTTGTTTCTCCAGTATCAAGATTAGTTGTTACCATACAATGTACGGTATCAGCTTCCTTGGATGCTTGACCTTTGGAGTTTAGAATAACTTCTGTTAATCCATTCGCTTCAATATCAAATACGATCCGGTTCATGAGGATCTCCTAAAAGTAACGCCACATTCCCTTTCTTTCCCATTCATGCGGGGACTCTGCTTCATTACCCATGAACCTAACATGGGAATAGCTTCTTCCATCGGAATGTAAAACGTATGTGTAGTGGTGTTCATCGTGTTGATAAGAAATCTTAATCTTATCTAACGACCTATCAACTTTAACAGGTACTTCGAACTTATTATCTCCAATTGACATAGGGATTTTGTGATCTCCATCTGGCAAAACAGTGATATCATGATCGAAGTTGACTGTCATATCATTATCTACTAGTTCCATCTTAGGTGTTGGAATTTCTTCAGCCATTACTATCTCCATTCGTTACAGGCTGGAACATAGGTTGACCACTATCGCTGTCAATAGCGTAGTCAATTTCCTCAAGTCTTCCAGTCTGTCTATTGTAGAACAGGGCAGTAGCAATACCAGCCCGTCCAGTAAGTCTATTCTTAAGTACACGAACAATAGTAGTATTAGCTACAGCTTCATCAGGATTCTGACGATCCCTCTCAAGACCAACAACCACATTAGGAACTGAAGCCAGACTACCCGATCCTCTTAGATCCTGTAGTGTAATACGATCACCCTCTTCGTAAGCCTTGTTTGTCTTTCGCAACTGAGACACGACATCAATACGCACTCCGGTACGAGACACCAAAGACCTAAGTTCTTTCATGATGTTATCAATCAAGAGCCTTTCCGAGTTACCGCCTTCGAAATCTGTATCGGCATTCATAAGACCAGCAGCCGCAGCGGTAATATGATCGAGAACAATCACATCAACCTTAAGTGACACAGCCATATACTCCATCCTAGCACACAGGTTCTTCAAAGCATTATTGCCAAGATGATCATAAATATAAAGCGACGTTTCACTAAGCCGTCGTCTCGCAGAAGCATACTCTTCGTCTGATAGCTCATCAATTACATCCATATGAATAGGAGGCTTGCCCATCTTTTCTCGCAGTTCATTCATAAGCCGAACAGCCTTAATAGCACGAACGGGTTTATTAATCATAAGCGAAATCATATCGTCCATAGTTTCCTGTGGAGATTCTTCGAGCATGATCGCTCCAA
>VTLG01007793.1_pt1 | contig 28165 bp, 17 predicted proteins | sample 4694571 | NCBI WGS metagenome assembly VTLG01 (sample SAMN12604809, study PRJNA352737) | marine metagenome | biome: ENVO:00000447; feature: ENVO:00000209|ENVO:00000569|ENVO:01000036; material: ENVO:00002151; isolation source: viral sequences binned using virsorter ...
AGTTGTACATGCAAAAGAACCATCTTTATTCATGTTCCAACTCATATTGGATATTATACCAATCAATCCACCCCAATCTCCGTAGTGTTGTTTCCATAACATTTCCCATGCAGAATCTGCAGACTTAAAAATTTTCTTTTTATCATCATTTGGAGATACGTAAGTTTCTATTTTTGGAGCAAACAGTGCTTCGTCTAATGTAACTTTTCCATTTCCATCTGTTGTTAATATCTTAGGAACTTGTTCCATTCCTTTACCACTTCTAACCCAACCCCAGTCTAATATTACATTTCTACCAGGAGACAAAAATGAACCTTCGCTATATTTTTCTAAATCATTTAATGTGTAACATGTCCAATTTACAGTTGCTTTTCTAACTGCTCCACCATATTTTACAAATTGTACTTCTGCATCAATTATTCCTGGAATTGGTTTTCCAAAATCGCTTGTACTATAATCATCCGTACTGGAATCTTTATAATTTTGAGAAAGTCTATATTGCTCTGTATCTGTAGGTCCAATTTTTTCAGCTCTGGATTCAAAAAAATCTTGATCTAATGCTGCTCCAATCTGTACACCTTCCACTGTATCATTAAACATTCCGTATAATATTTCAGTACTAGATTCACCAGGAGAAATCATCCTAATAAATGGTGTCTTTGACATTTGTGCATCGAATGTTAAATTAAACGGTTTTGTATCTTCACTGACAGGTCCTAGTAATTCAGAACGTAATCCCTCATTACTACCACCATAAGATGATGCAGCTCTGACCCTTTCATCCAATGCCATTCGAATGTTCTTATGAATATTTTTTCTAAAACCAGCCATTGTTACTCCACGTTTACGGCTTTATACTTACGAAGTACGTCTCCTATATCTGTTGGAACTCTTAACTGTGTAGCAGCTTTAAGACCAACATCTGAAGGATCAAGTCTATTCGCTCTGCTTATCACCCACCATAAACCCACATCTCCATAATATCTGTGAGCTAATAAGTCTAACCTTTCCCCAGGTCTAACGACATGTACAACATCTGAATCTTTTTCTTCTATATCTGGATATAAGCTAGGTTTAAAATATCTAACTTTGTTATCAGAGTTGACCTTTATTCTTGCTTCTTTATACCTATTATACATTATCTTGTCCGTATTCTGAAAATAGTTTACTTATACCTGGTATTGCAGTTGTTGCTTCATCAGGATTGCTTGCTTTTGCTCTGTTTGGATAATCTTCAAACTTTACTCCTTGAGCTGTATAGTCTTGACCATTTAACCAACTTAGACCATAATGTTTTCCAGTAGATACAGGAATGTATCCACCAATATATGTGAATTCACACTGAACGTTTATTCTTTTTGTAAACCTTAATCCCTTATCTATTTCCCATGGACTATCATCTGGGAATGTAACTGTAAGTGAAGTTAAAAATCCTGTTTGTGCTCTAAGTATATCACCAAGTGTAATCTTAATTAGTGGTCCATTCATTCTTAAAAATCTATCAAGATTTGGGTAACACAATCCAACAAGATAATTTAATTTTTCCAACAATACTGGAAATTCTTGTCTTGTTTTTGGGTAAATGTCGAAATCAAATGATATTGACCTTTCTGTTCCACCGTATGTATGTGATTTAACTGGTCTACCAACATATTCTTGCTCTTCCCAACTTGGAGTAACAGTATCAGTTATTGCACCTAAATTCATTCCTCTAAACGTAATAGACTTTTCATTCCATACATCATAAAAAATTAAAGGAATAAAATCTAGATCTTCTACGTCTTTATCATTTGCTCCACCAGTTCGTTCTCCATAAGGAATAGCATTAACTTGGTCAACGAACTTGTTACCCTTTAATATTTTACCATTATCTAAATGAATAACAGCTTTTCCATCAATTGAAACCACTTTATCTTTATCTGCAGATCCAATTACATCGACTAAACCTTGTCTTCCAATGGCGTAAATTTTACCCTTTCCAATATCTCTAGCACCAGCTCTATCACCTTCTCTGGACTTTCCGCTCAATGCTAACAAATCTTCTGATCGTTCTGCATTTCCTAATCCACCCAATTCTTTGTTTACTGTCTGATTCATCTCAGATGGAGATCTTAGTGTCTCTTCATAGACCATTGATTTCGCTCCACCAGGATCGTTTTGATCGTTACTATCGTCAGCTCCTAGAGCACCATAAGCTAGGGTACTGTATCTGTTTATCAGTCCAGTTGTGTCAGTAGTATTCTCTATATTTGTGTTTAGCTCAGATGTAGTTTGTGTTAAATCTGCAATTGTTTGATTTGTATCTATTACACCTTCTTGTTTTCCTAATGCCCTTGCTTTTATTGGAATATTAACACTAGCCGATGGCGATGAAAATTGATCTGTATTTAATATAGAATTATCTGGAAGAGTTTCAACAAATCCAGTCTTTTCTAAAAGTTTATCTTCTCCTTGTGGTCTAACATTGAATACTGAAGATTTATCAGTAAGCTTAGAGAAGAATTTAAATGGATCTTGAGATGGAGATGTAGTAGCTGCAGATTCTCCGTATTCCCTTCCAGCTATATATGGCTGTGATTCGTTATACTTTCTACCTTGAGTACTTGTACCTTGAGGATGATCTAATGAAGATTTCCAAGGTATTTGATACTTGTCAAAATCTCCAGTACCCTTCATTAGATGATCTTTTAAATTTGTAGTAAAAGTTGCACTATCTGCAGAGTCTAATATTATAGACTTATATAGGAATGCCAATCTAGGTGCTGTACCATCAAATTTAGTTTCATCAATATTATAATCTTCTGGTATAAGATGTTGTCTTTCATCGTATACTGTTTTTATACCTGGCAATGCTGACTCTGATCCTAATTCTTTAGATTCATCTACACCCTTTCTAGACATATAAACTGCTTGAGTATGAGCATCTAAAGTTCTACCTCTCATACTGTTGACCACATTAACTGTTGGTATTATTGAATTATCATATCCTTGTAATGCCCAATTTACCATACTATTCCAAGTACTATTTGCCCAAGCACTAGCATTGTTTAATTGATCTTGAGAAAACTCTATGCTTTTCCATTTAAAATCTTTTTGAAATTCAAATGCTTTACTAGCATAAGAACTACCGTCATCTCCAGCCAATATAAATGAATCATATAGGTGTAATATTTTTGGCTGTTCTTCGAAATCAAATCCATCACCTCCACCACCAAAATCTCCAGCTTTTATACTTTTTAAATCTTCAATATTTGATTGAGGTACTATTTCAGTAAATAATGGTTTTGTATTTGGTCTAAATGGACTACCTATTCTTACTGCTCTTGTTCCAGGAAAAAATCCCATTTCAAATAAAGTAGAGTCAAAAGAAGTAAAATCATCCCATGGATAAACAGAATCTAATTGTAAACTAGTTTGTTTGTTAATAAAATCCTGGTACATATTTCCACTATTCTTAACAAGCTCAGTATAATTTTCTGTTATATTGTCAACTAAATTACCTTCAACTGTTCTTGCTCCATAACCACTAATAGTAAATCCAGTTTGAGCAGGACCAAATCTACCTGGTTGTTCATCTGGGCTACCATTACCAAAAAATCTCTGAGTAGGATACATGTAATTTGTTCCATGTGTTTCGCTTCCTCTTTTGGCTTCTGTCAAAATATAGCTATCGAATATTGGATAATTATCTGTGCCTTCTATTGAGTTTTTCCAAAAATTCATCGGTAAACTCTTCTCAGCTAGTAAATCTATCTCACTAATTCCAAATTCACCCTGAAGACCCGTAATTGTGTATTCTCCAGCAGCATGATTTATTGTAAATGTTTGTGGATTTCCTAAACTACCAACACCATCTGGTTGACTGACTGTTCTTCCAGCAATATTTCCAGGTATCATAATTTGAGACGGCCAATCTGCATTGTCTCCATCTATAAATTTAGTTTGTATAGGATCTTCAACTCCCAAAACAGTGTAACCATTATAAATAAATGTTTGTGAAGCCTTTATCGTATCATATAATGGAGGACCATCCAATCCAGAATGTTCGTGTTGATGATGAGGAGTTGCACCGTTTATACCTGGTTCTGTTCCTCCATGACGTCCACCTATAATCCCATCAGTTATGTATTCTGAGTGACCATCTCCAAACTGTTGTGGAGTTTTAGAATCTGCATCAAAGGTATCATACTTAAATGACTGTATTTTGCTTATGTCAAAATCTTTTAGTCCCATTACGCCGCTGATCCTATCTTAGTTTTTTCTGCTGCATTAGCTCCACGTGCTGTGTTAGCTGCAATCTTATCTAATTCTGTTCTTAGAGCCCTTAATTCTGCAACCAAATCTCCACCTGCACCTTGAGCAGCACCACCTTGAATCTGATGATTTGGAACAACTGTAGATCCTCTACTTAAATGAACAAGTTCTGGCCCTCTTTCTCCGACCATGTACGTTCCACTCTTATATACTGGTCCTCCAGCTGCTTTGAATCCCATAAAATTAGCTGCAGCGTTTAGAGCCGAAGATGCAGTTGATTTAGCAGAACTAGCTAAACTTGCTGCCTTTGATTTTATACTGGACATCATACTACTAATTTTACTTTTAGCTTTTCCAACAGCTCCTACTAAATTCTTACCAACAGCACTAGAAAGTTCGTTTATTTTACCTCTAGCTGTATTAAGTCCAGAAGAAAGTTTGTTTTTTACTGTACCTCCAAATTCTACAACTTTACTACCAAACTCAGATGCTTTACTCTTTATGTTTGATATATCATTTCCCAAAGATACTCCAAATTCTTTTGCCTTATTCATCGCTTGATCCATCTTAGGACCAAGATAATCCATACCTGCAGAAATCGAACCTCTGATGGGATTGGCTACAGCTTCTCCAAATTTACTACCTGCTACGTAACCAACTGCACCACCTAAGACGCCACCGACTGCTGCTCCTAACGGACCGGCCATGGCTCCAATAAGTGCACCAGCTTTAGCACCGCCTGCAGCTCCTGCCCATCCACCTGCAACACTTCCAACAGCTTTTGTTTTAGATTCTGTAGTTGCATTTTCCTTTGTCAACTCAGATCCCAAAAATAATGCATCTGCTGCTGCAGCTAACGGTAATGCTACCCTTCCTAACATTTTAAATGCTGAACCGCCTATTGCACCAATACCACCCTTTACAGATTGTATAGCACCACCTGCAAGTTTAGTTCCCTTACCTGCAATTTGAGTAGCCTTTGTTGCAAACTTACTTTGACTAAGTCTTTTCATCAAGTTAGAACCACGACCTTTCATCTTGTCTATGATTCCAGGACCTCTAGGTGCTCTCGCTGCTCTACTTTTTTTCATTTGCATTGCTCGATCAAAAACAGATCTTCCGCCTCTAGTTCTTCTTGCTCTATCTCTAAGGAAACCTCTACCTCTTCCACGGAACATAGTTGCTATATCACCCAATAAACTCAAGCCTTTTCCAGCAAGTAAAAACGATAGGATACCACTGACTAAGCTTGCAATCTTTGCTAAGTAACCATCCTGTATTGCAGCAGATTTTTGTAGATCTCCTAATGTTTTTAATTGTTTTTCAGGAACAGATCCTTCTAATTGTGCTCTTCCACCCTTCTTCATCATTTGTGCTAACTGATCAGTGGATAATCCAACAGCGTCAGCTAAAGACTGCCTTTGAATAGCATTCATTTGTTGGAATTCAGCTTCGCTTCCAACCTGTTTTACAATCTCCTTCATAGCACCTTCCATGTCATTATTAAGTGCTAATGTACGAGCTCTATCTAAATTTAATTCTTTACCCAATAATACCGATGCTTCAAACTCAGAAGCTATAGAAGATTCTAAGTTTAACAATCCATCCATAACTTGACCAACAGCACTCAATTCTAAACCAAGTCTAGCTGCTTGAACTGCTGCTCTTGCCATTCCTTCCGCTGTACCGTCTGAAAACTTTGCTAACACCTGAGCATTTTGTGCCATATCTTCTAATACCTTTTTAGGTGCTACCTTATTTTGTCTAGCAAATTCTGCGGTAGCATTAAGTGCAGCTGAAGCTTGCTCCCTAGTTAAGTTTGTAGTAACGAATAAATTATCTGCTAATTCTGCTACTTGAGAAGCTGCCACTCCATAATCTAAAGTTGCTACTGCCTCATTAATTCCTATAGTCATATTTTGCATTAAAGCTAAATCACCACCTACAGCTGCTGCTGTCGTTGCTGCTTCTCTTGCTCTCTTTGCAACCTGTGGTGCAAGACCCATAGATTCCATAATACTTGAAGCAGGCATTGCAGCCATCTGTTTACCAGCTTCCTTAACAGAATTTACAAGCCCAATACCAACCTCTTCATTCATCGACCTCGCCGCTGCTTCAACCTTTCCAACCATTTTTTCCATGACACCCATAATACCTATAACAACGGCAGCAAGCGGACTGGCTTTCAGCATTTCGAACCCATCTTTAATCTTGTCTACATATCCCGACAGATCGCTATAATTATCCTCTAACTTCTTAGCTATGGATTGCTGAGCTTTCATAGTTTTTAACTGTTGAACTTGTTGTTTTAATAAATTTTTAGCGTTTTTACTCAAACCCCTTGTTAACATTCCATTTTTTAAGTTCGTCTTAGCTTGTTCAAGCATCGTATCTAAATCGGCGGTCATAAAAGCAGACTTAGATTTCATAACATCCAATATTTTGTTTTCACCGTCCATCATTTTATTGATAAGTTTAGTCTTAGACTTATCACCAGAAATCATTGCATCGGCTAATTCATCACCTAATAATGCAAACTGTTTACCAGCTTTTGATGCTTCCTTTGCCATGTCCCTAAAGAATCCACCCATATTTCCAGCTTCAGCACCAACCTTACTAACTTCTTTTACAGACTTAGCTATACCCTTAACCATATCATCAGTTGACGATACGATTGCATCCATTTCCTTTCTGACTTCTTTTAATTTAGAACGGTATTCCTTTATATCGCGAGTTCTCTCACGAGTTTTAGCAGTATCTTTAAGGTTATCGTTTTGAATCTCTTTAACTAATCGAGCTTCTTCTTTCTTTAACTCATTATATTGCTGCTGTAAACTTACGTCGTTTTTGCTTATTTGAGGCACACTAGTTTCCTAGTAATTATATTATATGTTTTGATTCAAAGGCTTTGGCTAATTTTTCAATTCGATCGCGTTTTTCCTTTGGAAGTTTAGAAATTGTTTTCTCAGCTTCTGCTGCTCCCTTATCAACTAATTTTTGAAGTTTCTCAAACTCTTTAGCAACCGATGGATCCATTTGACTGGCTTGATTTTTTATTTTGTTAGCCCTTGACTTCTCACCCCTCAATGAGCGATAAAGAAAACCAGCTAACGCACCAGTTAGTGCTCCTTTAAATTCTCGTACGAGTTTTTTAGATTGTGACATGGATAACTCCTTGGATTTTACGTATTAATACATGTATAAATATGCAAAAACGGAATTATGTTTAGCGTCTTGTTGGCGGTCTAGCGACACTACTAGTTGTTTTTTTCGAAGCTTTATCCATCTGTTTCTGTTCATTTTCTTTTTGCTTCACTAGTTCGTTAGTGTAAAATCTACGCAGATAGATAGGCATATCGTATACTTCAGAAAACGAGAATGCTCCTTCACTGAAGTAACAAAGTTGGAATATGGATTCGTGGACGTTGGGCTTATATTCCGGGGCTATCGGGAAGGCCAGAAGAAATTTGTTGATATAGGAAGATCCATTTCAGAATTTTCCCCACAATTAGGACATCCATAATATGTTGTAAAGTCAACATCTGGCATCTTCTCTATCATGTGATCTCTTAAGGCTCTGGAGTCTATAGCGAATAATTCATTCTTTATAAAGTTAGCAACTGTCTCTGTAGAATCATCTCCGTCTACCGATACAATCTGATAGCGAAGTCTAGTTGTCATTTCAGGACTAATTCCACCTGATATTTTTGCCAATCTAGTTACTTCTTTATCAATTGCTTTTTCATCTTTGTGTGTTATGAATCTAAATTCTACTTTTCTGTTGGAGTTTGGAAGTGTAAATTCATACTTGTTATCTCTATTCAAGTACCCTTCATCAATTTCCTTATACTCAAACGACGTCAAATCAAAAGAACAATCTTTTTCTGTATTACCACACTCCGGACAATCAACATCTGTGACATAATCTTTACCGTAGCCCAGTACCCTAGCTGATAACATTACTGCATTTTTGTCCCCAATATACAGGTCATCGTAGTTTACATCGGAAATAATCATAGATTTTAGTAGTTCATCTATTACTACACCTTTCTTGATTAGATTAGCAGACGTAAGAATGTCTTCTTCCCTAGCTGTCATATACTTTATTTCTATTGTACCCTTTGAAAGAGGATGTCCTTCTGGATACATTAGTCCCTTAGTTGGGAGATCTATGATCTCACTAGGAAATTTAGGTTGTTGTGGTTGCTTCTGATGAGTCGACGTAGACTCCTTCTTGGGCGCAACTTGCTGTTTACTATTTTCAGGCATTATAACTCCTTAACATTAACCTTTAGTAATATATATGCAGTAACACGAATAAAACGCAATTATTCTAGCAGGTAGTCATTTGAAGAATGCCACAACTTCTAATCACTACCGATATTTTTAGTAGTCTAAATTAGAACTGTAGTATTGCGTAGTCGTATCTAAGTGTACATGTGATTTCTACTGGATCTGTTGTACTCCAATCTAAATCACCAAATGTAGCTGACTGTATATAAGCACCTACTAATTGCCATTCTTCGACGATGTCTCCAACTGGACCTAGTAGATTAAATGTTACATTCTTCTTGTAAAAATCTGAGTATCCGTCTCTACCTGTTACGGATTCGTGTGATAGTCTTACCCATTCCATTACTGCTTGTGCAGCTGAAGGAACAACTGGGTCATAAAGTGTTATGTCTAATGTTTGCCATTCCCCTTTACCCTTCACATATCTTTTAACGTTTATGTGATCTAAAGCAACTTCTTCAAACTCAATGCTTGGACGAGATGCAGCTTTAATGGTATATGCAGGAATACCTTCAACATACATGATGAACCTATTTTGGACTTTAGGTTCAAATTGTGTGAACATTATATCGTTCGGATCGATCAATTGTGGCATTCTATTTCTCCTAAATAAGAATTTTTATATTCGATTATAAATATCGTTTTAATCAAAAAAATAGCATATAAAACAAAAAAGCCCAGCGTATTAAACTGGGCTTTTTCATTATATACCTAATTTGAATTAGCTTGGGAAGCTAGCTCCAGTAGGTTGTACTACGAAGTCGAGTACGATGAACTCAACCGCTCTAGCAGGCTGAACAAATATTTGTCCAACTAACTGGTTACGATCGATCACATCAGGTGTATTATTAGAATCGTCCATAACAACTCTGAAAGCAGTCAAGCCTGAATTTGCTTGTACTGATTCTAAGTAAGGATTAACGATGTTCAAGAAACGATTTCTAGTAGCTACTGTATTATTTTCAAATATCAAGTAGCGTGAAGAACTCGCGATGAACTTCTTGATTCTAATTAACAATCTACGTACATTGATTCGATCTAACGCTGAAGGCTTTGCCTGCAATGTTTTCTGACCAAATACAACGACTCCTTGACCTGGGAATGAAGCAATAGGATTAACTCTATCTTCGTAAAGAAGATCACGTTCTGCGTGAGTCAACCTTGTCTTGGCTTCAATTACATTTGTCAATCCACCACGATTAAGACCAGCTGGTGCAAACCACTCATGTGCTACTCTATCGTTTTGTGAATAAACTCCAGGTATTACCACTGAAGGTGGTACCCAAGTTGGTAGATTAAGACTATCATCTAACACTTTAACCCATGGATAATATGCTGCAGCGTAGTTTGTATCTGTTGTAGAAACTGCACTTGTTGTAGCACTTATTCCATCAGCGTAAGCAGAAGGATCGAATACGAAGAAAGCATCTCCTCTATCTTCAACCATCTGAATACCATGGTTAATTGGGTTTGGATGTAGTGTATAAATAAGACCAGGTGTCGCTAACATGTTAATGTCAAATTCATCCTGGTTACTAACTGCATTCATAGCTCGCTTATAAGCAACTGATCCACTAGCTGTAGAAGTAGAACAATCAAATCCCTGCTGGTTAGTAGCAGAAATATCAGATCCTGTTTTCTTCTCTATAGCTGGATTAGCACCATCAAATCCACCTTGGAAAGGTACAAAGAACTTATGCTGAGCAACGTTTGAGGTTCCTAAAGCTAAGTTACTTGCAGATGTTGCGAATGTAGAAGATCCACCAAAATCAGCAGCTGATGCCGATGGGTGACCTATTTGATCGCTCAAACTGAATGATACGTTGTTATTAGCAGCTGCACGGGTAGACAATGCATCCAAAAAGTTTCTATTTTGAACTGTTGCAAAATCTAATCCGTAGAACACTGTAGTGTCAAACGCGTTAGTAGAAGGGTTGGTCTGCTCACTAATAAAAGAAGCAGCTGGAAATGAAGTACAATTTGATCCAGTAGCAATAGGCATTTGAACTGCTGAATGACCAAAAGGTACTAATGCAGGTGATACTGCACCCTTCTTAACTTGATCATAATTGCTTATGTAAATGTACTTAGACATATTTGGCCAATCGCCATTATATGTTAGTTTTCCGTTTGCATCGATTGTTACAAACCTATCACCAATCTTTCTAACAAAGAAGTTCGCAGATTCTGGGTCTAAGTTAAGATTGTCAAACTGTTCAACGATAACATCATCAGCTGGTTTGAAAGACTGTTCATCCATCTCTCTAACCTGAATTGAGAAGCTACCATAATCTGAACCTGCTATAGTTCCAGCTTGCTTGACATTCAATATACCAATCTTATATTTTTTATGAGTTTCAACTTCACCATGTGACCTTAATTCTACTTTAAATAAGTTGGCAACTGAGCCATTTATTTTTTGAGAATTAATGTATGGTGTTTTAGCATTTTGATAATCTTGACCAAATGCTTGACCTGCACTGACAATATCTATGTTTACTGCAGCACCACCACTACCTTGACTTGATGCAGCACCCTTAAAAATTTTATATAAGTAGAAAGGTGTTGCAGCTCCAGCCGCGGTTGTTGTTGAAAGTGGGTTGCTACTTAAGACATTCTCAACGTAGCTTGCGTCCGATGGGTCTAAGGATGCAGAAAGCGTGTAAGATCCGGTTGCCACGCCAAAGTTATTGAATACACCAGAAATGGTACTACCACCAAAGGCAGCTTCTCCATTAACAGTTGCGTTCGGTGCCAATACAGCATACCCTGTATAAGCTGAACCAGATGATCCTGATTCATGAGCACCAACAATTACATGACCGGTCGAATAGCCTCCTAAACCTAAAACCCGGACAATAGTGACCGTTCCAGCACTACGTAGATACTCGCGAACGGTAAATGGGACGTATAAATCTTGATCAAGACCTCCAAACATCTCCACAAATTGATTGAAATTTGAAACTGTAGTAGGAACAAAAGCTGGACCTTTTTTGGTTGGTCCAATCATTGCCGCTCCAATTTCAGCAATACCTTGTGGAAGAAAGGAGAGATCTTTTTCTCTGGTAAATACACCCGGTGAGACGATTCTCTCAGCCATTATTTTTCTCCGGTTATTAGTTTAAAATTTTAAACAGCGCACAGCGATTCACAAATAAATATATTGTGTAACGCTCAAAACGCAGTTATCTTTTTATTCTTCTGTATTTTGAACTGACGGCGTAAAAACTCCAGATTCAGGATCTAAACTTCCTGCTCCATATTTTTCATTTAATGAAGCAGCAGTTTCCTGTTCCTTTGTATTCAGGTCTTGTAACTCAGCCATTAATTGGTCTTCCAATTCTACCAATCTTTCTGCTTGTCTTTCGTGTGCAATTTGTTGCATCTTCAGTCCACCCATACGAAGTTGTATGTTTTGATAAGCAGCCTGAATTTCCTTTAGACCTGTTAGTTCTTCGTCAGTAAATTTAACATCTTGTGCCATTTTACTCTCCTATGTTTATTTCCAATAAAGCCAATTATTCCATGGTGGTCTACCAACTGGCTTTCCTCTTTTTAATCCGTGTCTATCAAGATTAAAATGAAAACTTATTGATATTCTGTCTTCTAATGCTAAAGCGTTGTGATACTGAAAACGTGGAATATATAGTAAATCTCCAGCTGACAATTCGTATTCTGCCATTACTGTGTATTCTCTATCTTCAATTTGACTTACGCCTCCATTACGTTTGTTTTTATGTTTAGGGTTTCCAAATTCATTGTATAAAGTCCATTTTACAGATCCTTCAACATGTACTAAAAAGTTATCTGTACTATCAGCATGCGTTGGAAAACTTACAGAATCCCGTACTGGAGAACAATATAAGTTTGCAGTTCCTCTACCGTAGTATTCTTCTATTGCATTACAAACCTTAATCATTCCTGGAGTTTGGTACTCTTGTAATGCTAAAATAAAAGTTTTACCCTTTTTCCATAAATCATAAACCTGTTCCTTAGTAAGTGGTTCTTTATCATACATTTTTTTCTTACACCACTTATCTCGTAAGTTATCGTTATATGCTATTATTTGTAAATCCCCACAATTTTTTGGAAAGCCATTCATATACTTGTCAAAATCATTCCAATTATATATCCACTCATACCTAGACTTATCTCCTCTTATAACAAAATGTTGCTGTGCATCATAATGCTTTTGAAAATCTTCTACAGAGATTGGATCAATTATGTCTTTAAAATTTAGCATCTAATAATTCTGCTTTTCTTTTCTGTACATTAATATATGGATCTCTATTCCAAACTGATATTTCACCAACTTCGATATGTGGAGGTTGATTTATACACCATAAAATTATGTCTGCCATTTCTTCATAAGATAAACTTGGTAAATCAGAATCTAGTAAACCAGGATTTATGTCAATTATTCTACATTTTTTATCTGTATTGAAACGTAAATTATTTGATAAATGAGATAAAGAAGCTTTAGAAGCTGAATACATAAATCCCTTTGATATATTATCGTATTTTGCTCTACTGATTATATTGACTATTGTTTTGTCTTTATACTGCCATTCAGTAAATACTTCCATCAAAAGTTTAGTTTGATCGAAATGTGGATGAGCATTGTTTATGAATAAATCAAAATGTGGTAATTCAAATATAATTTTTGCTCGTTCATAGTTGTTAGAAACATCATAATCATTACTTGATGAAAAGCCCTTTACGTCGTCAAATCGACCATATAGTTCCTTTCCTAAACCGCTAGTGTGTCCCGTTATCGCTACTTTCATAGTACTCATTAATTAAATCAAAACTTGGTTGTCCAAATAAAGTTCCACCAACTGAACATTTGTTACAAGGACTTGAACTCCTATCTCCCTTAGATAATCTGTCCCTAATTTCTTTCATCTTATCACTCATCCATACATCGTATAGGGATTGTTTAAGAAGGTTTCCAATAATTATTTCTCTTCCCCAATCGTTGGAACAAAATAAAACGTCACCATTCCAATCTACAAACATTTTGTAATATGGATAATAACATTTAGAACCTTTAAGGTTTTCTACTTCATCTTCATCTAAGTCTAACCATGTTATTGTTCCACTTCTATTATTTAATTTAAGACCGTAATCCTCTATTGCTCCAACCCAATGTGCTCGCAAACTATATCTACTAACTGGAACCTTAGCATCTTCCATTATCTTTGTAAAATCATCGGCTTGTTCTGGTCCATCGTATAAATTAATATACAACATATCTAACCCTGCATCATATAGAGAATTTACATTCTTAGAAGTTAAAACATCACCGTTAGTATTACACTCCAACCAATTTTTGGGTAATACCAACCTAAAGTTCTTAATAATTTGTGTAAACTTTTTGTTTAGTAAATTTTCCCCAAATCCACTGAATGATATTCTTCCAGTATAATCTGCATCTTTTAATTTTCTAGCGATATTAAAGGCATCTTGTGGAGTCATATTTAAATTACGATTAGGATAAACCTCTGGATCATGTCGTGGACAAAATACACATGTCCTATTACATAATTCAGTAGCATTAATTTCAACCGTTAAAATACTATCCAACGGATTTTTGCTATTTTTTATCCTATCTAGATGTATTTTTTCTTGTTGCTTTCTGTATTCTAGAAAGGAATTAGCATCATGTAGAGTCATAATTTATTTTTTTCTAGGAACTTCTATGTACCAATTTTTATAGCTATTTCTAGTTTCACGTATGAATTCCAGATACTTATCCATTTTCAATCTCCAATTTGGATCTATTTGTGGACAAAATACTCCAGATTTATAACTAGAAAACGTTTTGTTTATCCAATCGATTCCTTGACCGCTTGCTGCATATTCAAAAACAAACTTATTTATATGATAAAACGATGACATAAATAAGTCTTGCCATACATCAGTCGTATCTATTTCCTTTCCCAAACAGAGTGCAGTTGTTGCTGTTTCACTTAGATGCGTAGTATGCACAACTTCTGATTCCATAATATATTGATAAACGTCTGCTTCCCTAGGTAACACGCTTTCTTGACCAAACAAATCTTTTATTTCTCCAATTATTGTATGATTCGTAACTGGGTGGGGTTTAAAATAAACGTCATCAAACCAAGTATCGTGAATATATCTAAGCTTATTTAAACACTGTCTTTCTTTTATTTTGTTAGATCCAGCTAAAATTACTATGTGTTTTCTAGGTGGGTATTTGTCGAAAAAGTTTTCTCTATCTTGGTATTTGTTTCCCTGACCAGCCTCAACACGCGATTTTATATATCCAGCGTAATCTAGAACTTCGGAATCATCATCATTAAAAAATGCCTGTTCCATTTGCCAAACTCTAAGCATACTATTTAATGGGTGGACAATCATAGTGCCCGCATGTTCCGTATAGTTTAATGTTCTAAAATATGGCATTTCTTCTGCCATTACATCGTAACTGGTTTCAAACTGTTCTTGTCTAATCCTTCTAAGAAGTAAACTTTCTACGTCTTTAAACGCAGTGATATTATCGTTTTTCTTTAGATCTCTAATTCGTTCATCTAAAACTTTTTTGTTAAACATTTCTGACATACGTAACTCCTTAATATTATAACATTGTACAGAAATATATATGCTTTATAATAGTCAAAAAGCTTAATTACTTTTAAAAAATCCAGTTTCCCTAACAGTTATAAACGACGTAGTAGTAGATCTACTAGTAGATGTAGACCTTGTTGTATCTGTTGATCTTGTTGTTTCAAAGGTCGTAGTTGTAGATTTGCTTGTCTCATACGTTGTAGTTGTAGTTTTCGTAGTGTTAAACACGGTATCAGTAGACTTGCTTGTTTCGAAAGTCGTTGTGGTAGTCTTATTAGTTATACTACTTGTATTAAACGTCGTAGTAGTTTCAAACGTTGTAGTTGTAGTAGTCGTTCTGTTCGTGATACTACTAGTTTGGAAAGTAGTCGTAGTATCAAATGTTGTGGTTGTAGACGTAGTCTTATTAGTAATACTACTAGTATTGAAAGTTGTTGTAGTAGTAAATGTCGTAGTCGTACTCTTGTTTGTTATACTAGATGTATCGTATCCAGTTACATACGTTGTTTCTGTTGTTCTATTAGTTATACTACTTGTGTTGAATGTTGTAGTTGTATTAATAGTCGTTTCAGTAGTAGTCGTTCTATTTGTAATACTGCTAGTATTAAATGTCGTAGTTGTAGCGTACGAAGTTTCTGTTGTTCTATTAGTTATACTACTTGTTTGAAATGTAGTTGTAGTTTCGAACGTTGTGGTTGTAGTAGTCGTTCTGTTTGTAATACTACTCGTATTGAATGTTGTAGTCGTTTCGTACGTAGTTTCTGTAGTAGTCGTCTTGTTTGTAATGCTACTAGTTTGAAAAGTAGTCGTAGTATTATATGCAGTCGTAGTGCTAGTAGTCTTATTGGTTATACTACTTGTGTTGAATGTTGTAGTTGTAGCATAAGTCGTTTCTGTAGTAGTTGTTCTGTTTGTAATACTACTTGTGTTAAACGTGGTCGTGGTAGCATACGTAGTTTCTGTAGTGGTTGTCTTGTTTGTAATGCTACTAGTTTGAAAAGTAGTTGTTGTTTCAAATGTAGTTGTAGTGGTAGTCGTCCTGTTTGTAATACTACTAGTATTAAATGTAGTTGTTGTAGCATAAGTCGTTTCCGTAGTAGTCGTTCTATTTGTAATGCTGCTAGTATTAAACGTTGTAGTAGTGTTAATAGTCGTTTCTGTAGTAGTCGTTTTATTCGTAATGCTACTTGTATTAAACGTAGTGGTCGTATTAATTGTTGTTTCAGTAGTAGTCGTTTTATTCGTAATGCTACTTGTATTGAATGTTGTGGTAGTATCAAACGTAGTAGTCGTAGACGTAGTTCTGTTCGTGATACTACTAGTTTGGAAAGTTGTTGTAGTATTAAATGTCGTAGTCGTACTCTTGTTCGTAATACTACTAGTTTGGAAAGTTGTAGTGTACTGTGTAGTTGTAGATCTATTAGTCGTTCTACTTGTTGGAAAATACGTAGTGTACTGAGTCGTAGTTGTACGAGAAGTTTCGAAAGTAGTTGTCCACGAAGTAGTATATTGAGTCGTAGTACTTCTAGATGTTCCAGTTGATCTTGTAGTTGCAAAAGTTGTAGTGTACTGAGTAGTCGTATTTGTAGATCTGTTAGTAGTTCTACTAGTTGCAAACGTAGTCGTATATGTGGTAGTAGTATTTGTAGACCTACTTGTTTCATACGTAGTTTCAAACGTTGTGGTTCTAGATGTGTTAATCGTAGTTTCAAACGTTGTAGTTGTAGACGTAGTCTTATTAGTAATACTACTAGTATTGAAAGTTGTAGTTGTGTTTGTAGTTCTATTCGTAATACTACTTGTATTAAATGTTGTTGTAAATACAGTTGTAGTAGTCTTGTTTGTTATACTACTCGTATTAAATGTTGTAGTTGTAGAAGTAGTTCTGTTTGTAATACTACTCGTATTGAAAGTAGTTGTAAATACAGTTGTAGTAGAATGATTTGTTGATCTACTTGTTGCGAACGTTGTGGTATACGTTGTGGTTGTATTTGTAGTTCTACTTGTTGCAAACGTTGTCGTGTACTGGGTGGTCGTATTTCTATTTGTAGTTCTACTTGTTGCAAAAGTTGTAGTATAAGTAGTAGTTGTATTAGTACTTCTGCTAGTCTGAAATGATGTTGTGTACTGAGTTACAGTATTTGTAGTTCTACTAGTTGCAAACGTAGTTGTGTACTGAGTAGTTGTATTTCTGTTTGTAGTTCTGCTGGTCTGAAATGACGTTGTGTACTGAGTTACAGTATTAGTCGATCTACTCGTTGCAAAGGTTGTAGTGTACTGAGTCGTCGTATTTCTATTTGTAGTCCTACTAGTTTGGAAAGTTGTTGTATACGTGGTCGTAGTGTTAGTAGATCTACTAGTTGCAAATGAAGTTGTATACTGAGTCGTAGTGTTAGTAGTTCTGCTAGTTGCGAACGTAGTTGTGTACTGAGTTACGGTATTAGTCGATCTACTTGTCTGAAATGATGTTGTGTACTGAGTTACAGTATTTGTAGTTCTGCTAGTTTGAAAAGTTGTCGTATACTGAGTAGTTGTAGCCCTATTAGTCGTTCTACTTGTTGGAAAATACGTAGTATATTGCGTTACAGTGTTTGTACTTCTAGTAGTTTGGAAAGTTGTTGTATACTGTGTAGTTGTGTTTCTATTTGTAGTCCTACTAGTTTGGAAAGTTGTTGTATACTGTGTAGTTGTATTCGTACTTTTACTTGTTGCAAAAGTTGTAGTGTACTGAGTAGTTGTATTCGTACTTTTACTTGTTGCAAAAGTTGTTGTATACTGTGTAGTTGTGTTCGTAGACCTAGTAGTTTGAAAATACGTGGTGTACTGTGTATTTGTGTTCGTAGACCTAGTAGTTTGAAAATACGTGGTGTACTGAGTAGTTGTATTGGTAGATCTGCTAGTATTAAAATACGTCGTGTACTGAGTAGTTGTATTCGTACTTCTACTTGTCTGAAAATACGTCGTGTACTGAGTTACAGTATTGGTAGATCTGCTAGTATTAAATGTCGTAGTGTATTGTGTTACGAATGTTGTAGTTCTACTAGTTTGAAAATATGTTGTATATTGAGTGGTCGTATTTCTGTTAGTACTTCTACTAGTTGCAAAAGTTGTAGTGTACTGTGTATTAAATGTTGTAGTTCTGCTAGTTTGAAAATACGTAGTGTATACAGTGGTCGTACTATGATTGGTACTTCTGCTTGTATTATATACAGTAGACGTACTCTTATTCGTTATGGTACTTGTCATTCTCTGAGTTTGCCAAGTAGTTGTATAGGTAGTAGTCGTATTTGTACTTCTAGTGGTCGACTTACTTGTTTGAAATGTCGTAGTAGTAGACTTTGTAGTTTCAGTTGCAAACGTAGTACTAGTTGTATACGTGGTCGTAGTGTTACGCTGTTCAGATGTACTTCTAGATGTGTTAATAGTTGTAGTTCTACTCGTACTCCTACTAGTAGTCCAATAGGTGTAGTATACAGTCATCCTAGCTGTATTCCACGAGGTATTAAAAACCGTAGTTCTAGACGTGTTAAACTTGGTCGTTCTTGACGTATTTCTATTGGTTTGTCTACTAGTTACTGGCACACTATTTTCCTGAATTGTGTGTAATTATACCATCTGCAATGATAGTCTTATACTTTGTATCTATAAAATTGTACGTTGTAAATGCTCCCTCTATTGGCTCGAGCTTCGTGACCTTTACTCTCTCGGGAACTCCGCTCGATACATCGTATACTTCATCCCCAACGTTTATCACTCCTGTTCCACCACCATGGTTTAGCTCATACTTGTCAATCGTACACCAACCCTTTCCAAAAATTAAGAATGGGTGGTTACCAGTTGGTTTTAATTTCTTTCCGTTTGCTAATGTCATTTCATATACATCATCGTGCATCTTTGTTTGTATTTCACAAACTTCACTTTCTTTTACTGAATTGCTATCTTCATCCCAAGCAAGTATCATTTCTCCAACATCAACATATTGTATTTCCTTTAACTCTCCATCTGCCATTGAAATCAACTGATCTGGCATGAAACACTTGATTCCATTATGGAATAAAATATCTTCTACGAAGTAAACGTCTTTTTCTTCAACGTTTATTTCCACCATGTTTATGGATTCAGATTGAAAAGACATTGAAGTAACATCAATCAAGTTCTTGTTTATGTCCATTACCTGATCTGATGTTGTTATATCTTGTGCTAATACAAATCTATATTCTCCATCTCGCTTAATAAATGTAGGGTGATCCCAACTAAATTTTATCTCTTTACCGTTTTCCAAGAACATAGAATAATATACATCAAATGAAGACTTAAATACTCCCTTTATAAATGCTGGAGACATAGAAGCCGAATCTATTTGTTCTTGTGTAGCTCTCCAATCCTCATAATTTTCAAATACATCGTCTGCAAAATTTGAGCCAGTTGGTAATCCAGGTAACCGTATACTTTTTACGTATCGTAAACTTGCAGATATTGGGTAAGCATCATCTCCAGATCCACTCCATAATGTCATGTCATGATCTTCGTCATTTTGTGCCGTTGTCCACTCTGTTGCATTCACAAGTTCGACCTCGGAGTCATCTTGCATTTGTAATAAATGACCCTCCCATAAACAGCTAGATGTATTCCAAGACGTCGTATAGTACGTTTTATACGTTGTAGTTCTAGTCGTTTCGTACGTAGTCGTTCTGTCTGTGGATCTACTCGTAGTAAAGGTGGTGATTGTCATTGTCTCTTGGCTTGTTTGATATGCCGTATTAAACGTAGTGGTATACGAAGTTTGAAACGTAGTAGTTGTAGTATACTTCGTAAGAGTGGTCCTACTCTCTGTCGTATTGCGAGATGTACTGGTATTATACTTTGTAGTAGTAGACCTATTTGTATTATAAGTAGTAGTATAGGTAGTACTTCTGCTAGTAATACTGCTCGTACTATAGTAAGTTACCCATTGAGATGTATACTGAGTAGTTGTATTTTTACTTGTTTGATACGTAGTATTAAATGTTGTGGTTGTAGCATGATTAGTCGTTCTACTAGTTTGAAACGTAGTAGTTCTTTGCGTAGATCTATTTGTTATACTACTCGTATTAAACGTAGTGGTGAATGTGGTCAACGTAGTTTTATTTGTAATACTACTGGTTTGGAATGTAGTAGTTCTGGACGTAGATCTATTTGTAATACTAGAAGTTTGCCACGAAGTGGTTGTTGACGTAGTTTTGTTGGTAATACTAGCAGTTTGCCATGATGTAGTAGTAGAAGTAGTTTTATTCGTAATGCTAGAAGTTTGCCACGAAGTGGTTGTTGACGTAGTTTTATTTGTTATACTAGAAGTTTGCCATGATGTAGTCGTAGACGTAGTTTTATTTGTTATACTGCTAGTTTCAAATGTAGTTGTAGTAGTAGTCGTTCTGTTTGTTATACTACTTGTGTTAAATGTAGTCGTTGTAGAAGTAGTCTTATTTGTAATACTGCTTGTGTTAAACGTAGTAGTCGTAGACGTAGTTTTGTTTGTTATACTACTAGTTTGGAAAGTAGTGGTAAAAACAGTATTAGTCGTTTTGTTTGTAATACTACTTGTGTTAAACGTAGTTGTTGTAGAAGTAGTCTTATTTGTTACACTAGAAGTTTCAAACCCAGTGACAAAAACAGTTGTCGTAGTTTTGTTGGTAATACTACTAGTTTGAAATGTAGTAGTCGTAGAAGTAGTCTTATTAGTGATACTACTGGTTTGAAATGTAGTAGTCGTAGAAGTAGTCTTATTAGTAATACTACTAGTATTGAACGTAGTTGTTGTTGACGTAGTTCTATTGGTTATACTAGATGTTCCAAAAGTCGTCGTTGTCGAAGTAGTTCTATTCGTAATACTTGATGTTTGAAAAGTAGTAGTGAACACTGTGTTAGTCGTTCTGTTTGTAATACTGCTTGTGTTAAACGTAGTAGTCGTAGACGTAGTTCTGTTTGTAATGCTACTAGTTTGGAATGTCGTAGTAAACACTGTGTTAGTAGTTTTATTTGTAATACTACTTGTGTTAAATGTAGTCGTTGTAGAAGTAGTCTTATTTGTAATACTACTTGTTTGAAAAGTTGTAGTCGTAGACGTAGTTCTGTTTGTAATGCTACTTGTATTAAACGTAGTTGTAAAAACAGTATTAGTAGTTCTATTAGTAATGCTACTGGTGTTAAATGTAGTTGTTGTTGACGTAGTTCTGTTGGTTATACTTGACGTATTAAATGTTGTGGTAAACGTAGTAGTTGTAGCTCTATTTGTAGTCCTACTTGTTGCAAACGTAGTAGTATAAGTCGTAGTCGTATTTGTGCTTCTACTCGTTGCAAATGTAGTCGTATACTGTGTAGTTGTAGTTCTATTAGTGGTTCTACTTGTTGCAAACGTTGTTGTGTAAGTTGTAGTCGTATTTGTGCTTCTACTCGTTGCGAACGTAGTTGTGTACTGAGTTACAGTATTTGTAGTTCTACTTGTATTGAATGTTGTCTGGAACGTAGTAGTTCTAGACGTCTCAATGGTCGTATTAAATGTTGTAGTGGTGCTAGTAGTTCTATTTGTTATGCTACTCGTATTAAATGTAGTTGTAAAAACAGTAGTAGTGGTAGTAGTCCTGTTTGTAATGCTTGACGTATTAAATGTTGTAGTAGTTTCAAACGAAGTCGTTGTAGTTCTGTTTGTAATACTAGAAGTTGTTTTACTTGTGTTAAACGTAGTTGTAGTAGACTTATTCGTAATACTTGACGTTTCGAACCCAGTAACAAAAACAGTTGTTGTGGTTCTATTTGTAATACTACTCGTATTAAAAAATGTAGTATATTGAGTGGTTGTAGATCTACTAGTAGACGTATTTTTACTTGTTTGAAACGATGTTGTATACGTCGTAGTTGTATTGGTTGATCTAGATGTTGATGTCGATTTACTAGTTGCGAACGTTGTTGTATACTGAGTAACTGTGTTCGTTTGAAACGTTGTTTCAGTTGTTCTACTTGTTGCAAAAGTTGTGGTGTATTGTGTTACAGTATTAGTTTGAAATGTTGTTTCTGTTGTTCTGCTTGTTGCAAACGTAGTTGTATACTGAGTCGTGGTATTTGTTTGTATAGTCGTAGTTGTAGATCTACTTGTTGCAAAAGTAGTAGTGTACTGAGTAGTTGTGTTTGTATTTCTACTTGTATTTGTACTTCTACTAGTTTCAAAAAATGTCGTATACGTCGTTGTGGTATTCGTTTGAATTATTGTATTTGTTGATCTACTAGTAGCAAATGTTGTAGTGTATTGAGTTACAGTATTTGTCTGTATAGTCGTAGTTGTAGATCTACTGGTTGCAAAAGTAGTAGTGTACTGGGTAACAGTGTTCGTTGTTTTACTTGTTTCTGTAGACCTAGATGTCTGAAAAAATGTTGTATACTGAGTTACAGTATTTGTTTGTATGATAGTATTTGTTGCCCTACTTGTTGCAAACGTAGTGGTATAAGTAGTAGTTGTGTTTGTTGATCTACTAGTATTCGTAGATCTACTCGTTTCAAACGTAGTTGTATACGTTGTAGTAGTATTAATTGTTGTATCTGTAGATCTACTAGTTTCAAACGTTGTTGTATACTGCGTAATTGTATTAGTTTGAAATGTTGTAGTTGTTGTTTGTGTAGTTGCAAACGTAGTTGTATACTGAGTAACTGTTTGTATAGTTGTCAGCCTAGATGTTGGGAAAAACGTAGTATATTGAGTAGTTGTAGATCTACTAGTAGACGTACTTTTAGACGTTTCAAAAGTAGTAGTGTATTGGGTTACGGTATTTGTACTTCTACTAGTAGACGTTGAGCGTGTAGTTTCAAACGTAGTTGTATACGTTGTAGTAGTATTAGTAGATCTTGTAGTTTCAGTTGTTCTGCTTGTTGCAAACGTTGTTGTGTAAGTAGTCGTAGTAGACTTACTTGTATTAAATGTTGTAGTAGTCGACCTATTTGTTGTATACGTTGTAGTTGTCGAAGTAGTTGTATTATAAGTCGTAGTAGTAGACTTACTAGTATTAAACGTAGTGGTAGTTTGAAACGTAGTGGTAGTCTGAAACGTAGTCGTTGTTGATCTAGAAGTCGTATAAGTTGTGTTAAACTTAAACTCTTTAAAAAATCCAAATCCACCTGGCATTACTCATCTCTCCTACTCTCTAGCACTATGAAAAATTACCCATGTAGTTGATAGCGACGTTAGATCCATCAATTACGTAGTAAGAAATAATACTTATATCGTTTGATCCAGAAGTAAAAGCAATATCATCACCCCTTGGAGTTTTGAAAGAAGAAGGCAAAGTCACGGTATGACCACCAGATGCATCTTGAACTAAAACAATCATACCAGAAGAACCAATTGAATGGGCTTCATTACTAGAACTTATCGTAACATCATCAGTTAGTGAAACTTTAAAATTATTTGAATCCTTAAAATCTATAGCGGTTGTAGATGTACCAGTTATGGCTTTCTGACGAGGAGTTAATGGTTTTTGACCATCAACTAATAAGTGACCAAAGGAGCCAGTAGAAGCACCTGAACCACTTACATTACCGGCGAAGTATGCAACGGTATCATTTAAAGTCAATCTAATAGTATTAGAACTATTACTACCATAAAACTTCATTGTACCTGAGTTATTTTTTATTCCACTTTCAATACTATTACCATCGTCATTAAAATTAATTCTTTGTTCATCACCAGCTCTTAGATTTAAATCAGGAAATGATTTTCTGATTTCTACATTTCCTTGTGCTGTTAAAGTGCTACCAAGTGTAAGTGCACCTTGTGCTGATAAAGAACCTGTAAACTGATGTGTATCGTCACTTGTATCTCCAAATACTGTTGAACCACTACTGAATGATTGTGTCAAGTGAGTTATTGAAGAACTTACAATATAATTCTGGGCAGTTATGTCTCCAAGAACGACTAAGTCTGTATCTATCTCAGCATCTCCATCACCATTTTGGGATATAGTAAACGATGTTGATCCTACATGAATAGCATTAGAGGCAGTAAGAGCACTAAAAGCAGGCTTAGAATCTGTACCCAATTCCTGATCTAAACCTGTAATATTATCTGCAACAGTTTTAGATAGTTCTGTTCCACCAATAGATATTGTATTTGCGTTAACTTCTACTCTTCCAAATGAACCAGTACTTGTACCAGAACCACTAAGAGAAGTAGACGTTATTTGAAATACATTTCCACCTGCAGATAAATCAACCTGATCATTTTGAAATCTAACGTATGTGTTAGAGTCTCCATTATGGTAAATGTACTCGTTAACACCCATATTTCCAGCAACATCTAACTTGTAATCAGGAGCTAGAGTATTTATACCAACTCGACCTGAAGAATTTACTATAAAATCATTTCCAGTTTCTATTTCATTACTAACAGATAATGAACCAGTAATCTGGAAACTACCAGAAGCTTTTATCTGACCAGATGCACCATCTTCAATTTTTAATTTTTCATGAGGATTAGAACTATCAAATGTTTGAAAAAGTAATGCATTGCTATCAGCTTCGAACACAATTGCTGAACCAACGGAACCATTCTGACCTTGGAAATCAATAGAACTTTTTTGATTATTATTAGTTCTTTGTAGAGTTATTACTGGAGTATCAGATTTTATATGAAATTCTGTATCGGGTGATGATGGTGCTGAGTCTCCAATTCCAATTCTATTATTACTATCATTTATTACAATAGTATCGCCGATATTCAACTTGTCATTAGATGAATCAATTATAAGCTTAGCGTTAGGTGTACCAGATGTTCCTGTTAAAAGTAAAGAACCAGTAATTCCTACACTACCTGAAACATTTAATGAACCATTAGCTTCTACTCTTCCAAACGAACCAGTTGAGGTTGCTGAACCACTTATGTTTCCGCTACCATCACCTATTGTAACATTACCACCAAATTTAACACTTTGTTGTTCTGAAGTACCAATAACGGTTTCGTTACTAGTAGTTGCTGATGAAGCATTAACGCCCTTTCCAATAAGAATATTGTTATTTCCAGTCGTTGTTATACCACCTGCTCCAGCACCAACAAAAACTGAACCACTTGCAGTTGTAGCTACACCACCTGATCCACTTCCCACCAGAGTATTATCGATACCCGTGTTAAGGCTATAGCCGGAATAATAACCAAGTGTAGTGTTACCACCTAAACCATCCGAGCCGGCTTCAAATGTTCTTAAAGATTTATAACCAATTGCTGTATTATTGTCTCCATCTACATTTGTGTAGAGAGATTGAAACCCTAACGCCACATTTCCTAAACCAGTGGTGTTTGCGGTTAATGCGTATGCTCCAATAGCAGTGATTTGATGTGCGGTATTAGATTTTGCTGCGCCCTCTCCTATAGCAACTCCTTGATTTCCAGTCATTGCTTTTAGAGCTTCTCTACCAACTGCGACATTACTATATGATGCGCCAGCACCACCTAAGGCCAAATAACCAATAGCGGTATTTGAATCGTGAGCGGAAGTGAGCTTTCCTGCCTGGTACCCCACAAAGGTATTATAATTTTTATCGGATACTGCATTTCCAGCTTCAAATCCGATAAGCGTACTTCCTACTGCTGTGGTAACCCCATTAGAAATACCAATTATTGTATTTGTATTTGGTCCTCTATTTTGATTATAATTATCTACTAAAAGACTACCAAACGAACCAGTTGAGGCGTGAGAACCACTTATGTTACCAGTTATTTCGATTGATCCAGTTGTTTGAGAGTCGGATGTTACAACATGTTTTATAGCGGCAGAACCATCATTCTTCTCGAAGAATATTCTACCGTCATTGGTGTTTATTGCTAATTCGCCTAAATTTAAATCTGATGTAGTTGGAACTTTACCAGCCGTAGACGAACGTCTAAGTTTAATTATTTGTGCCATTATATAACGGCTCCTCTATCTAAATGGGTATATACCCGTTACTACTACAAAAGCTTATATAGCTTTTTCAACTCGCTAAAAAAATTTTTATATGCGTTTGCTGCTTTACCGAATTGCCTATTGGTTTTTCTATCGCCTTCATTTGAAGCCTCTTGAACCAACCTGGAAAACTTTCTACCCATTATGGCAAAATCATCCATCATATCCTTGGCATCTCTGGAAAAGTTTTTATCCATTAGAACGATCCACCGTCAATAGTTTGAGACATTTCAAATGCAGATCCATCCCATCTTACATATTCACCAGCAGTATCTCCGTTTGTATTTGTACTTGATGGAGCTGCGACGAAGTCTACAGTTTCATCCGCTGCTTGGAAAAGTATACGAGGAACTGTTGTTGTAGAATAATTTAATTTTAAATCATTTCCAACTTCTAATGCTGAAGCACTAACTTGTAAACCTGCTTGAGCGTGTAATCCACCTGCAAAGTCTGCGGCTCCTTCTACATTAAGTGTTCCATCAATATCTGCATTTCCATCTAAGTATAAATCTGAGAATCGTTTAGAATCTGTACCAAGAGTATCTGCATTGTTAGCATTTGGTACAATATTACCCTTGGTCTCAATTGTATCAGATGCACCCATGTCGATAAATGTATTTGCATCGACACCTTCTAACTTATCTATACTTGTAATATCTACATCGTTAACATCAATTGTGCTACCATCATCAGTTATATTTGCAGAAGGTTCTATTCTACCATTAGAATCTGCTATTAGAACTTTATTATTTGTTAATGCACTATTTGATGTTTGCTGTGGAACTCTATAATGTGTTGATCCACTAACTCCAGAATACCAGTAATCATCTGCTGCATTCCATAACATCGATCCAGTGTGAGCTGAACCAGAAGCGTCTACAACTTGTATACCACCATCTGCTGCGTTACCAAATCCGTTAACAGTTATAATATTATCGCCTATATCTAATTCACTAGAACTTACATGTGTGGTAGTTCCTTTTACTGTAAAGTTACCTGGAACTGTTAAATCATTACCGTTAAATGTAGATCCTTCAACTAAAACACTTCCATTATCTGAACTAATTGTTAAGTTTCCTGATGCTCCAGTATGCTGTATATTTGCGCCATCTGTTTTATCAATAGTAATATGGCCAGCAATATTCGCTCCTCCGTTAACATCTAACGTGGTTGTTTCAGTTTCACCTGCAACTGTAAGTTTGTTCGTAGCTAATGTTAATAAATCAGTATCGGAATCATTACCAATAGTTGCTCCATCGTCTACTCTTAAACTACCGTTTATTGCTAAGTAAGCACTCTGTAGATCTAATAAATCTGTATCGCCACTAATACCAATATTTCCACCAGTAAATCTAATAGACTCGACATCTACGTATCCTGCTGTAGAGGTTATTGCTAATCCTGTACCGCCTTGGTGTGTTATTGCTGCTGTGGCATCATTTAAGAATGTTGAACCAGTAATTTGTATACCAGCTTCGGCATCAATTGAAGATGCAAAAGATGCAACTCCACTAACTGTTTGTGCTCCTGTAACTACTAAAGTACTTCCGTCAAATGTAAGATTAGATTCACCTCGTACTTCATTAGCATCTACAGATGTAATTATTCTATTGTTGCCAGTATTGCTATAAGTTGAAATTGCTGCTGATGTAAGATTTGTAATTCCACCACCATCACCAACTAAGTATCCAAAAGATCCAGTTGATAATCCAGAACCACTAACAGTTCCTTTATCGTCTACTGTTAAGTGAGGTCCATCAACTTCTAATCTACCAAGAGAAGCAGTAGCTGCAGATCCTGAATAATCTGTTGCATATACTGTTCCCCATTGTTGAGCAGAACTTCCCAATTCATGATTTTTGGCTGTTCCATCTGGTATTATAGAAGAACTAACATCAGCTGTAAAAATAATGTTATCACCTGCAGCTGAACCAAACGTAATATTTCCACTTGATCCTGCTTCGAATGTAACACTTCCTACTGCGTGTAGATTTCCTCCAACCCAAACATCAGAGGATGCGCTTAATATCCCGGAAACGCCCAAGCTACCGGTTATGTATCTA
>VTLG01000095.1_pt1 | contig 28141 bp, 37 predicted proteins | sample 4694571 | NCBI WGS metagenome assembly VTLG01 (sample SAMN12604809, study PRJNA352737) | marine metagenome | biome: ENVO:00000447; feature: ENVO:00000209|ENVO:00000569|ENVO:01000036; material: ENVO:00002151; isolation source: viral sequences binned using virsorter ...
GATACCGGCCTTAATCCAGTCCTTTAGCTTCCAGTCACTCCACTCTTTCAAATGTGCAACTAAATCTTTTAGTAACTTCATATTTTCCTCCTATTTACTTCGTTTCAGCCCACCCTTACGGTATGACTTTTTCACCTTTCCACCCTTCTTCATTTGCATTTTCTGTCCTGTTGAACGAGCATGCTTTTGTGCTTGTGAAACACCACTCGAAGTGTATGGAAAATTTCTTTGACCTACTTTTGGCATTATTCCTCCTAGTGAATTGTGGGCCTTGCATTTTTGAAGGCCTGTAAAATTTTATCATGTACAGAAAAACTTTCTGCTACAGCTAAAAACATTTGTTGTGTCTGCTCTGATCCTAGAGCTCTTTCATACATATTCCTTGTGACTGCCATTAAAGCACCACATACTTGTAAATAATCTTCACTACTCTTTATTTCGCCTTCCGCTGCTTCTTCTATTTTAGTCATAGCGTCACTTAGCTTTCTTAGTAGTCGTTTTGGATCCTGTTCCATTACCCCTCGATTTTGCAACTCTTTCAGCTGTTTGATTTTTCATAGCTTCCCTAGTGGATGCCATGTTTTCTTTCAGAATAGCCATTGCTTCTGCTGAATCTTCCTTACTAGTATCTCTATTAGCATCAGCCGCAACTTTCATCAAGTCAATACTTGTATCAGCTTCTAGCTTATCTCTTTCAAGATCCATCTTAGCTGAATCAACCATTATATCTTTTTGCATCTGCATTTGAGTCTGCATAGCTTTTAGATCAATTTCTTGTTGTTTTAATTTAACAAGTGGGTCTTGTTGTTCACGGCTTATTCTAGCTTCTTCATCTTGTGCTAATTGTTTAGTCATTTGTGCTTCAATTTGTGCTTGTTCAGAAGCTTGTTGATTAACTAATTGATCCATCTGCTGTTGCAACTGTTGTTGTAACTGTGGATTCTGTTGTGCTTGTTGTAACTGTTGTCCTAATTGATCAAACTGTTGTTTGTATTTTTGCTGCATCTGTTCACTTGCATGTATAGAAATATGCTCTGATACATGTGATTGTAACATTGCGTATAACTGTGGATTGATCTGTACCATTCTTGTAAACATAAATTCAGCATGTGCTTCTATATGTGACATATGATTTTGCATTGGAAATGCTTTAGGTTGTTTTCCACTCATAGCACCTGAATTTTCCATTGCTGGACTTATAGGTTCTGGCATTTCTGGATCCGGTTTTAGTATTGCTTCTACGTTATCAACACCCATTGCATCATACATTCTTCTGTATGCTTCACGTAAATTATGTAATTGTGGTGCAGCTGATGCTAATTGTAATTGTTGTTGTGCCAATGTAACACGTTGTGCCATTGAAAATATATTAGGGTCAGATACTGGAATAACATCAATACGATCATCAAAATCTGTCTGTTTAATCATTTGGTTTCCACCAACAACCATATATGGATATTGTGGTGGAAGATAAATTTGGAATACTTTTGCAAGTAATTTAAATTCTATTTTTTGTGCATAATGTAATCTTTTGTGTATTGCACTCATAACTTTTGTGCCACGTTCAATTAAAGCAAGTGTTGTTCCAACAGGATTTTGTTCATTACCTTCACCCATTTTCATATCTGCTATTGCTGCAAATGATTTACCTGCATCAACTGCAAATCCTAATAATTGAAATAATGTTGCACTTGGCTCCTTATAAGGAAGTGGTAATAGTGATTCTTTAATAGATGTACCTGTTACATCTACATCTCTAAACTCTCCTGGTTGTAAAGGTTCGTCATGATCACGTATACGCATACCACGAGCTTTAAATCCTGCAGGTAGGTTAGCGAGTGTACCAGCATCAATTAACTGCCGCAAAACACTTGTTGCTGTTCGCGATAACCCACCTAACATATGTATTAGACCAAAGCCGTAAAAGCCTAGGCCTGGGAGGAATTTGTAGTGTACAAAATAATTGTTCTTTGCAAAGTTTGGATCTCCTTCTTTCCAGTTTCTTTTTATTGATAAAATCTCTCTTGAGTATTGATCAATAGAAATAATATAAGGAAGTTTAACTCCAGTATCATCTTCAAATCCTGGAACATCTGCATTGATATGCATTTCTAATATTATATGTTCCTCATCACCTGAAGCGTAATTCTTTTCTGATCCTTCTAATTCGTCTACTTTATCCGCAATATCATCTGTGTCAACTTGTCCAGTTGCAAGTTCAATATCACGGTAAAATCCTTGTAATTGTTGTTTTCTAATATCATTACCATTAGTTTTAATAATATGTGTTATACGATCAGCACTTTCTATGTCTGTTGCCATATAATTGATAACTAAATCCTCACCTGCAACAAACTTTGCGCAAGCACGTTTCATTAATCCATCATAATAAACTTTTTTAAATGCTGAACCAGCAAGTGGTAAATAGAATAATAATTGATCCATATCTGGATCGTATTCCTGCATTACCTCTGTTATCTGGTAATTCATAAATTCTTGGACACGTTTCGCCTGATCTTCTGTTTCAGGTGTTGACATGCCTACAACTTGTGTGCGTACGGGGCCGCTTGGGGGGAGAAGTTCCTTATACGCTTGGGCTTGAAACTGTGTAACAGATTCAGCGAGTAAGGGATGTACGACCCCGGATGCACCTTCGAACGGCTGTGTGCGGTCTTCATATTTGAAGCCCAACATATCAAGGCCTTTGATATAGGTATCTTCCCAATCTTTCCTTGAATCACGATCCGATTCGAATTCTGCTAGTAGATCTGAAGAGAAACTACTTAAATCGTTTTCATCTATATATTCTGCTAAATTAGCATTATGTGGTATGTTTGCTGTATCTATTGGAGCATTTGGGTCTGTATTAACTTCTGCTCCACCGTCATCTAATAATTCTACGTCTGGTTCAAAAGCAACATTCTTTTGATCTAATATTACTTCTTCACCAGTTGGTTCTAATTCTAATGCACCTGTAAGTGCTTCTAGAGCTTTATCTATGTTATTTTTGTTATCATCAGCCATTGATAGCTATTCCCCCTCTCTTGTAGATAGGTAGTCCTTTTTGAACATTCATTTTAGCTGCATCATCCAGCCATATCATTGGAACTTCCCATCCTCTTCCTTTATCGTCTATTATAGCAGTTTTAATAAATTTTGCACCACTTTTCTTTGCTGCTTTTTTCATAGCACCTTCTGCCATTGGCCCGTAAGCTATAACGTTACCCATAAAGTCTTTATTTGATGGATTTAAACTTCTATTTTTAATTGCAGAACTTGAAATAGTTACACCGTCATATCCGCCTTCTTGTGCAACTCTAGTTGCATATTTTATTACAAATTCATTATAATCTTCTGTTTTACTAAATGGTCCTTGAGGAACATTACTATGTTCACCTTCTGTCATTTTAGCACGCTTATCAGCGATAATCTTTCTTACTTTTGCGCGTTCTTTATTCAAACGTGCAATTCTAACTTGTGTTTGTTTTGTTTGAGGTTTAGCAGATAATTCTTCTATTTTAGCTAAAATTAATTTTAATTGATCTTCATTAACGTCATCAACCTCTTTCATAACATCACCACGTGGTGCATATTTAGATTTTTTAACTAATGCATTATAATCTTTTTGTGCACTTTTATTCATCTTAGCATACTCACCTTCAGGTGTTTTTCCTGCTTTTGCCCAATCTGCATGCTTTTTCTTTAATGCTCTTTGCGCTGCATTTATTGGCTGGTGCATATCAGATTGTATTTCTTCTATATGCAGTATTCTTCTACCAAACTCATCTGTACGATCAGATGTACGCATATGAGCAAATCCACCTGTTTTATCTTTAGAAGATAATCCACTAAAATGTTGACCTCCTAATTCATCATATGCTCTTACAGGTTCTACTGCACGCGTTGATCCTGGTTTATTACTAGATCTAAATAAAAATTCACGGTAATTTTCACCGCCACCTAATGTTTGTTGATTTCTATATTCAACATCTTTTGCATATTTCTTAAAGCCAGCTAATCTTGATCCTGTAACTTGTGCTATATCGTGAAGTGGTTTTTTTAGTTCAAATGGAAATTTTTGTGGAAATCCTTTTGTAATAGAATTTGCCACACCTAAATTAGTAAATACTGAATTTTCAATTGCATCAATATTCTTTATTATATTCTCTTTATTGTTATTCGATACTGACTCCTCAAGAAGTGCTCTTCTATTCTTTAGTGTTGTAAGTACATTCTTAAGAGGTCCTTCGCGGTATTCTTGAAGATTTATTTTATCTATTTGTCTTAGCACATTTAAGTTTCTTTGACCACTACCAAGAACAGCTACGTCTATATCTGGTGCTAATTTATTATCAAAGTCTTTTACTAGTTGTTCTTTGGAAATAGTCTTTTTACCACTGCGCGATAAATGTGTCGCTAATCCTGTATCGTTTAATTCCATGTGTTTTACAACAGGATATCCTTTTGGATTTAGTATGCCGTGTTTTCCTAGTTGCATATATTGTAGCCATTGATCACCAGTCATAGATTCTGACGGAGCACCAATAATCTTTTCTCTTGAACCCCAAAACATTGCACCTGGTTTCTCTGGTGGTAGTTTTTTACCTACCATGCCAAGATCTACTTGTGGTGCAGCTTCATTTACACCTTCTTTTGTCTTAGGTGGTCGTGCACCAAAAATTTTAAATGTTGATGCATCCTGTGTCCTTAATGTTGAAAGTTCTTTTAAAGCATCTTGTGCTTCATCTAAATTTTTAAAAGTTTTATCTAATACTCTCACACCACCTTCATCTGTTATTGTGTATGGTCCTTTTGGAGGTGTGTACAGATCAGTCCTAACTCTAGCTAAATCTGGTCCTGTTAACTTAGGTTTAAAATCTGTTAACTTACCTAGGACCTTTGGTGCCATTTTCTTGACTAGTCCACCGCCGACAAAACTTTGTGGGTTAGCACGGATCATTGCCACTGCATCGTCAACATTAAACTTTTCTGCCATGCCACCTCTATTAAAAGTATTATATGCTTCCATAACTTTATTATAATAATCTAAATTATGTTCATCCTTTAAAACATTTCCTGGTCCCCAAAAATAAGCGGATATAGCTTTATCCCAACCACCTAATCTATCATACATTGCATTAAGATAAGATCCTGCCCAATCACGTGATTTTTTTTCAAAGTCAGGTCCTTGAGCTTTATATTCTTGTTGAAATGTAGGCCACGCATAAGCTCCAAATTTTTCATATCCTGGCTGTCTAGCTGTTCCAGGCATAATTTGATAAGCACCCATAGCACCTTTTCTAGAAAAAGCTCTGTTAGGATTTAATTCGCCACCACTTTCAATTAATTTTATTGAATCTAATAATCTATTAGTATCCATTACGGGTCTAGTAGGTCTAGTAGGTCTACTAGGCATATCTTTATAATCATCCATAGTCATGCCGCCTCTATAATATCCATGCATGCCGTATCCTCCACGAAATTGTTCTTCCCATTCCATTTCTCTTGTTTCCTTTTCTGCTATCCTTTTTGCTTTTTCAGCTTGTGTATATTGCTTTGTTTTAAATATATTACCAGCTGGAGAAAAAGAATCAACGTATCTTTCAAACAGGTGTGAATAATCTGTATCATTTGGTATGGACATATAATCATGCATATAATCATCTGATATAGTCGTATAGCCTATATCATCCGTTTTTTCCATCGCCCATACAATTGGATCGTCTTTTATAACATCTTCACCGCCAGGTGCCATTCTAAGATTGCTATCTATCATTTCAGTGTAACCTGTCTTCTTATCTATTTCTATATATTGATTAGTTGCAAAATCATCCGCGATATCAAATTCTATTTCAAAGTCATTTTTTCTTTCTTTAAAATTAATGAAATCTTCATTTCCGTCCGCAGTCTTAATTGAAAGTTTGTGTGAATCCCATTGTGTATATGGTTTCTTTAAATAAAATATTTCTGTGCCATTAGGTAATTTAATTGCCTTTTTACTGTCAACAACTCCTTTAAGCATATTAGTCATAGTCTTAACCCACGGAACTGCATCCGGCAGTGGTAATTTAGATGACTGGGCCAATGTCGACGCTCCTTTGAGGATGGACTTTGGTATTGCTGTTGCAGCAGCTGTGACACTAGCTTGTTTTAAAAATTTTCTACGTGATTGATTAAATGCTGTACTATCAATAAGTTTTTGTATTCCTTTCTTGATCAGTCCGCCACCGGCAAATCCCTCTTCTTTAAATTTAGGTGGTCTTCTCATTTTTCCTGATCCAGGCATTGCTAATTCTTTTAATGGATATGATTTTTTTAAATCACGCATAATAGGTAAAATATATTTCCATAACTTATCCGCCCCCTTAGCGTAAGCTCTGCCGTATACTACACCATCTATTTCAGATTGTAACCCTAATTTTATCATGTCATCTTCAATCCCAGCCATTTCCATAAAAATTGACATTTTTTCATCTGGGGCTATATCTCTTTCCTTTAAAACTTTATTCAATCTTCTTAACCGCAGCTCAGCGCCATAATGAACTCTATTCCTGTTAAACAAATTTGCATGAGTGGGAGGAGTAGCTTTAGTTCTTGCTGGAAAAATAATTTCATGAAGACCTTCTATAAAAGCTCTATCATTTTTTTCAGCAATTTTTCTAATTCTTGGATTCATTGCATTAAGAAGCATCTTTTTTAAACGCGGATTAAAAAATGATTCCTGCAAAACATTCCTTAATATTCCTTCAGGTGCTTTGTTTGCTCTTCCACGTGTAAGTCCTGCAAGGTTTTTTTCCACTCCTATGGACCAGTCTCTTTTAAGTCCTTTTTCCGCTCTAAGCCTATCAATAAGAGATTCAACAGATCCTGGTGATCCGGATGGAGATATTTTTTGAAAAATAGGGTCTTGCGCCAACTCAGGGGTAGTCACAACTTTTCCTCTTTTAACAGGATATTCCCCTTTGGTTCTAAGAAATTTTAATAATGCTTTTTTAGCATCTTCACTAGCTTTAGTTTTTCTTTTACCAAAAGGTGTTTTAACAGTTGGTTCCCCTAATACTCTTTTGGCGTGAAGACCTACTTGACGCACTTGCAGTGTTTTATCTGGGTAACCTGCTTCAATTAATTTTTTGTTAAGGTGACGCTGTAAAATGTCTCTTTTTATATTTCTAGCTTTATTGTCTGGAAGCTCTTTTTTAAGTCTTTTAAGTTCAGGAGTAATAACCTCGTCTATATGTTTATTTTTTTTAATAGGATCCACATAAAGAACTCTTCCACTCTTTCCAACCACATAACGTGCATCCTTACGTTTTACTTTTTTTCCTGATGGCTGTAATACAACTAATTCTTCTGGATCTCTTTCTAAGGACCTTAAAACATTTCGTTTTTTTCCTGTTTTTTTGTCAATAACCTGTTTTGTAACTCCATATCCAAGATTATATGCTTTTTTAACTAAAGACCCAACCATTTATTATCTTCTATAGCCACGATCCATAAAATCTTCTGCAATATTAGTGCCGAGTATACCTCCTTCAGGTTTTCTACCTCTAAAAATTCTTCTTGCTATTTTAGGAGTTTGTTTCCATATAACTCCAGTAGTCGCTATATCAAGTGGCAGTTCTGCAGCACCTTGTATGTCATATAAAAATTGAGGTTTAGGTGATTCGTATTTAAGCCACGGCTTACCTTCACTACCCCATTCTCCTCTAAAGAAATCATCGAAACCAATTAATCCACCTTTTGGATTTATCCAATCTTCACTTTTAATTCCGTAATCAGTAAACATTTGAGATTTTGCTGATTTATTATATACATCTTTCCACGGCTTATCATATTTATCATCCAACGCTTTAAAATATTTATCGTCAAACAAATTTTTATAGTCTCCTGGCTGCATATCTTGATCATCTTGATTGTCCCATACCCATTCTGAATATTCAGGCATATCGTTTGCAACTTTTTCAGCTATGCTATCATGATAACCATCTCCATCTTTATCTTCTCTTTTTATTACACCATCCCACCATTGATCAGCTTCAGTTGCTGCTGTATCCTCCATTTTTTTCATTAAATGTGCATCTTCTGCTGCGTAAGGATTATCTTTAATTAGAGTAGGAAAACCAGTCTTATCACTTTGCATTGCATCTAATGAGTACCGTGCGTGTGGTGTAAGTAGATCAGGAAAATCTACTCCAGGAATCCAAGTGTGACTATCTGATGCAGGATTATAGTTCATTCCTTTTTCGTATTGCTCTTTACCAAAAGGATTGTAAAAATCTATATTTCTAAAATGTGAACCAATACTTTGTGCAGTATCAACACCTAAATTTCCATAAAACTGTGCTAAATCCTGTCCTGTATTACCTAAAAATCTAATGGCATCTCTTGCGCGTGCTTTACCTGGATCTTCCATATCATCATAGGACTGCCACCATTCTTTTGGTGCAGTTCGTCCCCAATCTGAAAAATTCTCTATAAGTTTTTGATCTAATTTAGGAGGACCAAGATGATGTTTTCTAAGATGTTCCTTTCTACGATCTTCAGGAATTCTTATTTTATCATTGATCCATTCTAGCCATGTTGCCATTAGTAATATTCTCTCCCTGTGCCAATCTTGACACTTTCCTCATCCTCATAGTCATCTTTTAACCCAATAAAGTAACCTTGTCTATAACGCATTAATGCTTGCGTGGTAGAATCCACGTAGTCGTCGTGATCGCCGAAAGGAAATGCTGCGCATTCTTCTATCACTTCTTCAGCGAACGTTTTTTTGGGCGCCCATATAGCTCCTGATTCAAACAAAGGAGCCACGCTGTTTACCCTCGAGTGTTTATCATTTCCTCGTGAGGGTGTATAATTTATAACAGGTATTCCTGCCTTTTGCAACTCATGAGTTAACGGTAGGCCACTCGCCTTCGCTTCTATAAGAATTGCCTCGGGTTCCCAGTACTTATATTCGTCTTGTGCAATTGATTTTAACTCCGGAAAGTTCCATCGTCCTTTCTTTGCGTCTAATAAGATCAAGGCCGGAGAGCCACCTTCCTGCGGCGTAAATACACCCCAAGTTGTTATTGCCGAGTAATCGGCTGTCTCTTTTGCACTAAATGCTGTATCATATGATTGTATTATATATTGAAGATGTGGTATTTCTTTTTGTTCCCAAGTTTTCCACCACTCACGTTTTATAAGTGCACCTTCTTCTGATGTTGGTTGTTGCATCCATTGTGCTTGCCACTTTGTTAGTGGAATAGATGCCTTAACACCAAGTAGTCCTTTCATGGACCAAAAATTACCCCACATAGGTTTATCGTTTATGATGGCAGGAAATTCTACAACTTCCCATTGATCTGTTTCGTCGTCTTTTGCCTGGGCCTCTAGCAGCTTTCCAGTGAGATCTTTTATAGACCATCTAGTCATTACTATTACAATAGCACCTCCAGGTTGAAGTCTTTGACGTGGACCGGAAGTGTACCACTCGTAATGTGATTCTAGGACTGTAGGAGAAAGAGCATCTTGCTCAGAGTGAGGGTCGTCAATAATGAGAAGATCAGCACCACGACCAGTGATAGCACCACCAACACCAGCAGCAAAATACTCACCTCCATGATTAGACTCCCAACGGCCTGCAGCTTTAGAGTCTGCTGCCAATTTAACTGTGGGAAAAACTTTTTCATACTCTGTTGACTCTATCAGGTTCTTGGCCTTACGTCCAAATCTAATTGCTAGTTCGCCTGTGTGTGTTGTTTGAATGAGCTTGGCCTTTGGATGCCTTCCCATAAAAAATGCTGGAAATAAGTGTGATGCAAACTCTGATTTTGTATGTCTTGGTGGCATATTGACAATAAGTCTTTTAAGCTCGCCATTTGCAATACGATTTAATTTTTCTGCATAAATTCTATGGTGTTTTCCTTCAACGAACTCGGGCCAAACTGTTTTTACAAATTTTAAAAAATCTTTTTGTGATGCTTCTTGTTTTTCAAGGATTTTACTTTTTAAAAGATATTTTAAAGTCTGTGTATCTAATTTTTCTAGATTATTCATAGAAGTAGTCATCAGTATCCCCCGCAGTCCATTTTACAATGTCTTCTACACCATACTCTATTGTAGACACTTTGTAATCAGGTTTTTTCATTTTTGAAGGTGATCTAGACTTATCATAAAAGATAACACGGTTATTTGGCTGTGCAGCGAAGTGTCCATTGTCCAATTTCAGTATATTAAACGATTTATGCTCTGCTGGCGTTTCTGAATACCCAATATTAGGTATATTTGAGTCTGGATGACAAGAATCAATAGTAAAAAGGTATTCGCCTTCGTAAAATTTTTTAGAAGGGGCTAAATACTTGCAATGAGACCCAAAAACTTGTCTTTTTTGGACCATTGTAATGTGATAACTGAATGCATCCCACAATTCTAGCTCTTCTAAGGGTAAATTTTCCTTAGTTTTCTTCCAAACGAACGCAGAAATTGGTAATTTGTCGTATAAAGCGCCAGTTTCCGGCAAAAATGTCTCAAAATATAGGGCTCGACCCTGTATTGACTTGCAAGTTACCCAAATTCCTTCCTCATATTCACCATGACCACGTGTATGATCATATAAATACTCTTTTTTCACCAAAACTTCTATGGGTGGTATGTTTATTACTAAAAAGGCCACTTCAAAACAATTATTTTTTTTTAAAAATTTTTTATAACGTTTTTTTGGTTCATTGTCACTCTCAAACTTGCCTCCGCAAAATTCAAAGCATGCTTATCGAAAAAGGGGGGGATGGGGGGTCCGGAGCTTGGGAGCTGTAGTATCCCGGGCGCCAGCCGCGACAATTTGTCGCACCACTAGATGTAGTATAGTAGGGCGGGGTAATGAAGCACGCCCTACTACATATAGCAACAAAGGATATTATGAAGCTAAACCCATACGTTTTAGAATATAACCTACATCATTTTGTAGATGTTTGATTAACTCAAGTGAATCAACATTGTCATTGTCTTTGTTTTGCACAACCCACTCGACAGTAGCATTCATAAGAACACCACTAATTAGTTTCCAGTCCATGCTATCCTTAACTGGAACAGAACTGATAATGGTTTCAAGATTGCCAAGTGCTGATTGGTCTTTTGCGTACTCAATAATCTCATTGAATACAGGTGTTATGTCCACATTGTTTACTGATTTAACGGGAACTATTTCATTTTTGTTAGTCATTTCTAATTCTCCTTTGTTTAACTAATTAATATTATTGAGGAATAAACACAAAACCACATAATTGCAATAGCTATTGATAAAGTAATTAAATTCATTGTGGATAACTTTCAAGTAATATTGACAGCAACTCATTTGCTGTCAATTCATGGTCTTTGCGGATCATGTTAAATTTTTCTTTAATATCCTTACTTACGCCAATACTATAAGTTTTTGGAAATGTTGGCACTTTTTTAGCTTTAGCTTTGGAAAACTCTTCCAATTTTTCTTTTAAAGATTGTGTCATTATGCATACTCCACATTGTTAATTTCAAAGATTGTGTCTGGATTTACATTTGCCCAACTGTGTTTGCCAGTATTACTAACACAAAATACTAAACAGTAATTTGGGTGTTCATTCACTTGTCCACTCTTGGTAAATCTATAACCATTCTTACCAATAATACCTCGTTTAATGTGTCCAACCTCGCCATTGTTCTTCAGCCATTTAATACTAAAGAAACCTTGTTTAACTATGTCACGAAACATTGATTTAGTCATCTTAATATCCTTTCTATTTCTAATTCAATTAATAAACTAATTCATAAATAATACAATAGCTAATTTAAATTAATTTAATGCTGAAGCGAACTGCCCGTGCGGGCCCGGGCTGGACAACCACGAATCGTAATTATCGAATCAAGGAGTTTGGGAGTTTGGGGAGTTTTGTGAGGCAAGAGCCGAATAACTCCGTTTATCTTGCCTCATCTAGCACTTTGGCGATATCTTCTAAATTATACCGAGTTACTAGTCATCATTCTATCATTAAATGTAATCCATTCCAAACCTTTCTTTCTTTTTCTTGTGGATAACTTTCCAAGTACTTGACATCTCGCAACTCGGATGCCCGGCGCGCCCGGTGTAACTAAACCCCCAAGGTCCAACGACCTGCGTCATCGAAACTTGAGGAGTTTGGGAGTTTGCCTGGATCCTGCAGCTGCAGCTGCCTGGAAGCTGCGTTTGCTTCCCGGGCGACAGCTCAGAAGTAATGCCGAGCTGCCCAATATAATAAAAGGCAGAAAACCGCCAATTTTACTGGTATAAATAGTGTTAGTCAATCCATATGTACCTCTCTTTCTCATTCTACTTCCTGTGTTACCATCTCATCCACGCTTCGTCAACCTTAAAAAATGGCTGATTTCCGCCAACCTGATTCGCTGAAGTTAACGGGATCGCGCGCCGGTACTTTAACTGCGTAAAACCAAAAACCTAGGAAATCTCCCAATACTACTGGAGTTTGGGAGTTTCAGGAAGTAGCGCGCGGCCCGGGCTCCAGAGTGAGTTATCCACAGGTTGTTGATAACCTGTGGATATCTATGGAGTTTGGGAGTTTGTCTAATTTTCCTGTGGTCTAAATATGTCCTTTACTTGTTGAGTAAATCCCCTCTCCAATTCTTTTGAGTGTTCTTCAGCACGAACTGCATTTCGTTTCATGACTGGAACAACGCTGTCGTAGTGTGAAGCAATAGCACTTAATGTGTCGTTGCTTTCTTCTATTGCATTAGCAATTCTTTCTAATACATGTATTAAGTCTTTATCCATTTTAACTCCTATTCTAATTCTATGAGGACACTTCGTTAGTTGCATCCTCGGTTGTTGATTAGTTATCTAACTATTGGCTAATCAATGTATACATTCTAACATTTCCGAAATCAAATGTATATACCTATCTTAAATTAATTGTGGATAACTTTTATACTTGACAGGAGGTTTAGTTCGCGCGCCGGGCGCCCGGTGCGTGGGCCTCAGATCGCCGACCAATGACCTCACATATTAGTGGGAGTTTGGGAGTTTTAGGAGTTTGGGGAGTTCGGCTGCGAAGTGGGATCCCAGGTCCCCAGTCCACAGGGCACCGTCCACTGAATCATAGTCATTATCACGGAGTTCTAGGAGTTTGGCGCTTGAAAAAAGTTTAGTGGACCTCTTCCCGGGGTCATAAATCATTATAAATGAGGGTGCATTATGAGCTGCATGGAGTGTATTCCAGGCTATTTGTAGAGGTGAAACTGCTACTTTTCCAATACCCTTCTTATTACGCCGTACTACTTTTAATTCTACAGTAAAAAATCCAATATCCTCGTGATATATCAAGCAATCTGGGAATCCTGGTGTAACGTAAGACTCAATACGTGTTATTATATATTTCTCAGTCCCATTTTCTAAACATCTCTTGAAAGTTTTGTAGAAATTTGTTTCCGTCTTTACGGTCATACTTCTTTTTGTTCTTTATTATCTTCTGTTTGTACTGGGGTGATGTCTTTAATTCCTTTGCCATTGGATTTCTCTTCGACTTGAATAATAGTTTTATTACCTTCTTTTTTAATTTCTCCGTCATAACCTAATTCCTTTAATGCTTTCAATACATCATCACGTGACATATCATCAATTGATCCTGTTCTTATTTCCTTTCTTTCAACATATAATCCTGCAGCTTGACCACGTAATCTTTCAGCATTAATTGCAGCACTATGAGACTTATCCCCAAGTGCCTTATCACGTAATCTAGCAAGCTCTTGTATGTGCTTGTTCATTTCAACCTTATGAGTATCAGCAAGCTCATTTCTTTTCTTTCTAACTGCTGCAACAACACGTGGATATTTCTTCATATTTAATAATTCAGATGACGTAACAGAAGCACGTTCAGCTTTATATCCAGCTTGTCTTGCACATTCTGTTGGTGTCATTCTACCTTCATTAGCTACAAATATTTCAACAAATATTCTTTGTTTATCAGTTAATCCATCCTCACCTCGTGGGTGTTTCAATGCCATATCTCTGGTATTGGCAATGGTATTACGGACCACCTTCTTTTCTAATTGGCTTAACTTGTTGTTATATATGTCTTTTTCACTCATTTTACCTCCAAAATACAATAATTTGACTCTTTTACCATGAACTCGTAATACCTCCGTAATACCTGGTATCCCTTATCCCATATAGAGAATTGGGAATTGGTATTACGGTATTGGAAGATCCCGGTAAATAAAAAAATAAAAAAACTTTTTAGCATCCAGCGCACAATACAATACCAATCATAGTAGTACAATACTCCTCTTAGAATATGGTATATCGTCAAGATATCCGCGCCTTTTTAGTCCTTGGACGTATGCATGCACATTACTCTTAGATTTCATACCATTCAATTGTTTAAGCTCCTCGTACGATGGTGAGTAGCCATTTGCATCGATAAATCCTTGAATTACTTGAAGAAATTTCATTTGTTTAGGTGTTAAACCCTTCTTATTTTTCTTCTTACTCATAATACTTTGCCAATACCTATTTTTTATCTTCTAATCCTTTAGCTTCGGGGTGTGACCAATAATCTTTTCTGACCATGCGCAGCATCTCTCCTCTGCCCCAATCCCCAATAACCTCATGTGTTATTGATTTATCTAATGTATCCTTTAATTCCTGCTCTTTTTCATCTAGCTGTATTCTTTTTGGACCCTTCTTTTTAACATATGTAGATATTTTAGACCACGTAATAATGTGATTATCAGCTTTAGGTCTTACATAACCTCTTAGAGGATCCATTTGTGGATATTGTGGTTCTGGTTGTTTATCAAAATTATCTGTAATATAATCTAATACCTCTTGGTCATTTTCAAATTGTTTAACAACTTTCTCAACGATCTTTTTATCTTTCCATAAATTAATCTCATATGTTTGCGTTTTGTTCTCCTTTTCCATTATTTGAGCTTATCCTTCAAATATGGAAGTAACCATTTGTTATCTCTAAATACCTGCACTAAACCATTTGTAAATTGATTAATAACCACTTCCTCTTTATTATCACTATCAAGCGGCTGGCCACTGACGGTGAGCGAATTGATATATGCTATACCGTGCAATATCTCATGGACTACTGTGTTAGCTTCATCAAGTGGTGATAAATCACTCTGAATAGTTATAACATTCTTACGATGATCATATTCACCATAACAATCTGATTGTTTCTGAAACGTTGCTGTTTCACGCTCAATTGTTATATCTTGGTATCCTATTTTTATTCGCTTTTCCATTAGACGTCTACACCTTTAACTGGCTTATCTAGTGTAAAATGTACATTAAATGCCAGTGATCTACGTTCTCCTTCACATCTAAATGGATATACCTGATGTGTTAACCAACTAGGAAATAAATAAAAGTCGCCAACTTCTGGTTTAACTAAATAACTATGATTAGCAAAATGATTTGGTATTGATCCAAGAAATTCTAAACACCCGGCCGTCGGATGGTGGTCCTCTTTCTTATACTCTTCCTCAAATCCTGGTGGTATCTTTAAGAATGCAACACCAGATAAATTAGCATCATGAATATGCATAGGATTAAAGTCACCCGCGTACTGTGATACAATCCAAGATCTAAATGCAATCTTGCTACCAGGTGCTGGCTCTTGTTTAATTGTATGTCTATAATATGCTTGCGACATTGTTCCAAGAAACTCTCTAATGTTAGAAATATTGTTGACATCAATCATAACTTCTTTCTTAACATTACCTGCTAAATTATGTGACCAATCATGTTCTTTACTTAACTTCTCATCATGTAATATACGATCAGCTTCAGCATTTAATAAATTAACAAACTGCTGTGGCATTTTAACTTTTAAAACACTAGGGCCAAATGGTTGATATATATCGTATTTTAACTCTAAATTTTTAGTCTGTTCCGCCATAGCTTTTCTCTACCTCCTCTATTAGTTTTTTATCTTCTTCCTCTTTAATTTCTTTTAATACTTCTTTAACAATATCTTTAATTAATTTTTTTAGTTCACAAGTTTTATTCATGATATTTTTATTATACTTTCTATCCACTCACGGATTATTGGTTTAGATGCATACATTGGACGTTTAACATCTTCACGTTGCCCACTACCATCTTTACTAACAAAACGTAGTGTTCTAATCATTGCATCTTCTTCACTCTTAGCACGAATCATATATTGAAAAGTAAGTTCACGTTTAGTTGTAATCTTATACGTATTTTTTTCTTCACCTTTCTCAACATGGAATGTATCCATCCCACCAATTCTTTCTTCAATTTTACCTTCTTGTGGACGCTCAAATGTGACAGGAGGAGTAACATCAGGTTTAACATAATCCTCACGTGCAGCCTCCTCCATTTTCTTCTGACCCATTTTAAATTTTTGCTCGTGAACATGTTGCTGCTTTCGAGGATATTTTTTTAGATCCTCAATGCGCTCTTTTTGTTTCTTCTCGAGCTCCAGTAATTTAGAATCAGGTTTTTTAACCATTATCTTTTATTGGTCTTTCTACATCACTAACTGGATATTGCATACCTTCTGTAATCTCTTCCATTTTTTTCTGTGCTTTTTCAAAAGAAATTGGACCGTATTTAACATCCGTTAATAATACTTTTAATAAAGCTTGTCCTTCCTCTAAGGTAAGGCGTGGCTTTTTTTCTTCTACCATGTTTTCCTCCTGGTTTTCATAGTGATCCATTATATAATTATCAAAGTCACTCATAGATCTCCTATATCTGTTGCTTTGACGCGAATGAAAGTTTTTAGTATTCCATTCTTATCAAAATATTTTTTATTCTTAAGTTTATCGGCAGGTAGTGTGGTTGCTACCTTAGTAACCATAACTCTTTTACCTCTATTAAAGGCATCTACTTTTCTCAGTGTTTTTGTTAATAAATCCATAACATAAATATAATAACTAAAACTGAACCAAGAATAATTACCCAAGTTGTATCTTTCATATTCCTAACCATGTTTTATAAATCCATATTAAAATTACATATGCAAAGTAAAATTTAATAGGAATTAAACAGAACCAAAACAATGCCCAAATCATTTGCGCACTGCCATATATTCATAATCAAAATTTGCATGTTTCTTCTGTACTAATGAAACTAAATTAGCATCATAAGTTTTAAGAACTTCTTTACCTAATCTTGTAACTCTATCACGATCAATTGTTGGTGAAATAGGTTGTAAATAAGGCTCAACTAGATATCCACGATAGTATGTAACACGATCGCCTTTTTTAGCTTTGTTTAGCCAGGTGTTGTATGCTTTTAAACTCATCATATCTTCTTTCTTTTATAGTCAAGTTAGGCGTGGGACTTGCCCTACTTTGCCACTAACCTGACTATATAACAAAAGCCTCCGAGGGATTATCTTGTGGTCACCCTCAACCTTTTCCCGACAAATCAAGCTTTCAAACTTAACGAGTACTTCGGAACTGAAACTCCAACCCCTAATCCATTCGGACATTGTGATCGGTGTCGCATGCTTTACAACTTTGTTATTGTTGTTCAGCCAGGAGGATATATCAATTGCAATTGACATACTCTTCTTTTGTATGATGAATTATAACATATTTGTTAAAACATTACAAGAACATTATTTTAACAGGTTTTCCGCCAAAAATCGTGTCAAGTTTTTTCTTGCTTTATAACTCCGCACAATATATACATAAATCCTCAACTTCATTTCACCCAGTGGACTCTCTTACGCTGCTCATTCGAGCAGTGAGAGTCCTATTAAAGGAAACATGGCAAGAACAATTAGAATAGTAAGATATAGAACAAGAAAGATGTGGAAAAATATCAAAAAATGGTTACAATATCACCCTGAAAAAACTTATTTCAGGGGACATCGTGATTAAGATATGGTTTATGCTGATGTTATTTTCAGCACCGAATATGCCTTCAGTAAAATATAATGGAATAATATATCCAACTGAAGAAGAATGCCTAAGTGCACAAGCAGCATTTTTAAATTTGTATGAAGCTAAGCCTAAAGAATATAAAGATTTAGTTAAGACAGAGGCATTTTGCTTGCCTTTCGATGCATTTCCTATACAAGGTATGAACTACAAAGATTCATCATTTGGCGCATAAGCCTGGAGGGGCAAATGAAATTTTGGCTAAAAATAATAGCAATAACAGTAATCTTGATTCTAGTTTCAATGTGGGCTAAACCATTAATTGCAGATGACACAAATACGCAAACTAATACATCGGGTTCGAACACAAATATCACGGGTGGATATGAAGCTACTACCACGAATAACAACGACGGACAGACGAACACGACAACGTCAACAACGACAAACACAACAACTTCCAATGGGGCTGGCATACCCCCTCCATCTGCTAACTCACCCTCCTATTCGAGCATGTCGCAAGACGTTTGTAGTATGGGTGTTAGTGGTTCTATTTCTACTGGTATTGTTGGTTTTTCGGGTGGCAAACATGTAGTCGATGAAAACTGCGAGCGTATAAAATTAGCAAAAGTTTTACAAGATTTTGGCATGAAAGTTGCAAGTGTGGCAGTATTATGTCAAGATAAACGTGTATTTGCTGCAATGGAAGCTGCAGGGACTCCATGCCCATACCAAGGTAAAATAGGTCCACAGGCGGCGGAAATGTGGGAAAAATACGTAGAACTTAGACCAGATTATGAAGAATATTTAGCAAAACAAAAAGTGGTAGCTAGAATAGATGAAGAAATTGCAGAAAAAGAAAGAATAGAAGCAGAAAAAATAGCTGCACAAGAAGCAGAAGCAGCAAGAATAGAGGCTGAAAGAATTGAACAAGAACTACTTACATTAAAGGAAGAAAATGAAGTTAACACTATCGAGCCTGTTATTGACCCTGTGCCTGTTATCGTCGACCGCGATTAGTGAAACAGTAACAACTGGCAATTTATTACCAAACGCAAACGATGGTGTAGACTGGAACTCCAGTAGCACAGATCAAATTAATCCAGGTGGCAGTGGTTATGTTACCAATGGTAGCACCGTAAATGGGTTTGATGTTACTTGTACTAATCAATCTAATTGTGGTTATAAATACAGCGTAGGTGGTGATTTTGAAGTAACAGGTGATACCACATTATCTGTTGAAGATGTAGGATTAACTAGCAATTCTATAACACAATCAATGTTAGATAACGGTGTAACATTAAATAGTCATATTGATATTGCTAACTGTGAGAGCACAGAGGGTAATTGTGAATCTAAAGGTGGTTCAAATGACACACATACAACAACAATAGTATTAAAAGATTCTAGTGGTAATACATTAAGCACAACAACACAAACAAGAAACGAAGTTACAGGATTTCAAGGTAATTGTAATGGTTATCCGGGCTCAAGCGCCTCTGGCGTTACAGCAGCATGCGGACAATACAATGACACAGTTATACACAACGATGTTGGTGCAAACAAGTTTGATTGGTCATGGCGAGGTGTCGACAGTAATTATACTAATCAATCTAGACAAGGCCCTAATTTGTTAGGTGCAAGAGTCACAATGACATACAACAATACAGAATATGATCCAATAGACGATGATGCACAAGAAGCAATAGATGATATAAATGAAAATATACCTGACATAGAAGACGATTTTACATGGGAAGAAGATTTTTATTTTGAAGAAGAATATTTTACATGGGAAGAAGATTTTTATTTTGAAGAAGATTTTATTATAGAAGATGAATACATAGTTGGTGATTGGGAAATGGACTATGAAATGGAATTTAATGAAAATATGTATTTTGAAGAAGAATTTGTAGAAATGGAAATGCCTGAAGAATTTGAAGAATTCGATATGACTATGATGCCGGAAGAAGAATTTGTAGATATGTATTTTGAAGAAGAATTTGATGAAAGTGCATTTATGGAAATGCCTGAAGAATTTGAAGAAATGGAAATGGTAGAAGAATTTGAAGAAATGCCTGAAGAATTTACTGAAATGGAAATGGAAGAGGAATTTACTGAAATGGAAATGGAAGAAGAATTCGAAGAAATGGAAGTTATGGAAGAAGAACCAACAGAAATGGAAGTAGTAGAGGAAGAAGAAACTATTGACATGGAAGGAGAAACAGAAGAAGATGTAGTAGAAATGGAGGGAGAGGATGAAGAAATGGAGGTAGCTGAAAATGATGACAGCATGGAAGAACCCAAAGAGGATGAAGAATCTTCTGAAGGTAATAAAGAAACAGTGGAAGAAGAGCCGGAATCTGAAGAGAGCTCACCTGAGGCTGTTGAGGATGAAGAAGAGTCAATTACAGAAACAGATGTCGCTGACGAAGGAGGAATTACAACCAAAAACATAGAAGTCAGCAAAGAAATTAAGATTAAAAACGTGAATGTAGGAGAAATTAAAGTATCCGTAGATCCACGTGATATATTTAAGGAGGTCGTTAGCTTAGATTCTTACTCAAATAAGGATTTTTATCAGGATAAGGGCCTCCAATACGACGTAAATAATGACTTTTTTGATCAATTAAACATGATTGAATATAGTAAAGAGATATATAAAGGTGTCACATTGGTGACATATATTCAAGGGGATCCAGTAGAAATCTACAGACGTGAACTAGAAGAATTGGCTATACAAAAAGCTGGAATTATGATAGAATTGAAGCTCTTGAGAGAAGAATAAAATGGCAGGACCAAAACAAAGAAAAAAATTAAAAGGCGTTGAATTAGCACGAAAAAGACAACCAACTGGTAGATTGTTGGCTGATGTGTTGAAAAAAAGCAAAAAAGATATTGGTAAATTACTAGACACTAAATCAAAGAAAGATGAAATGAAAAAAAGATCTAGAATGAGACATAGACAGAGAGGAATTAAATGAAAATTATAGAGAAATTATCTACATATGCCGCATTAATCGGCGTTATAGGGGCCATAGGCGGAGGTTTTTACACCTGGGGCCAGTTTAATACGCGTCTTGATGCAATAGAAGCAGCACCAGCTGTTGATGTAGGCGCAATTAATAAAAAAATAAATCAAAATAAAATAGAACTTATAGATCGTATTGCTGCAGTAGAGGACAGTATTCCTGAAACACAAGATATGACATGGGTACTAAAAGAATTTGTAGCTGTTAGAGAAGAAATGCCAGAGCAAGTTGATCTAACATCTGTATTTAAAGAAATAGGAAAAGTTAGAGAACAAATAGCGATGTTGCCTGAACCTGCTGATTTACAACCTATTCTTAATAAACTTCAAATGTTAGAAGAGTACGGTTGGGAACTAGAAGAAGATCTTGAAGAACTTGCTAAACAAACTGCAATCGTATCAAAAGAAAACGAATTACAAGACATTCAAATAAAGGAAATTAAAAAGAAGTCTAATAATCCACTAGCTGACTAATGGCTAATAAACAATACAAGTGGTTTTTAACTAAACGTAACAGAATGATGAAAAAAAATAATCCTGTTATAACAGATGATAATGATTTTTATACTCACATGAAAAAGGAAAAAGAGCTTTTAGATATGGGTATGAAAGAATCTTTAAGACAAAAAGAAGAAAGAGCAGAAAAAGGTAAACTTTAATCATGATGGAAAAACTTATCACTCTAATAGTAGGATTACTAATGGCACTAGGTGGATGGACACTAGCTAGAACTTTTGAACTATCCACAATTCAAGCCGTTCATGAAGATAAAGTTGATAAATTAGAATTTAGAGTTGAAAAACTTAAAGACCAAATGGATGATATGATGAAGATGGATGAGGATATTGTTCGTCAACATGAAGATTTGTTTAAACAATTATCGGAAGATAAGAAAGGGAAATACGAATATTAATTATGAAAGTATCGGATAATACAGCGATCAGCATGCCTATGAGAAACCTTTTGAGTATTCTCGCGGCCGTCGGAATTGGCGTGTATAGTTACTTCGGGATCATTGAGCGCCTAAATAACATAGAGACAAATGGTAAATTGATGATTGCTGACGTCGAAAAAAACACGGAATTCCGTATAAAATGGCCACGCGGAGAAATGGGGTCGCTCCCGGCAGATGCTCAGCAGGACATGTTGATTGAATTTATGGCTACACAAATTGAAGCCATGCAAGAAGAAATGGAGGGTATGATGAGTAATACCGTAAATATAAAAAGAGCACAACAGGATATCGAGAAATTAATTTTGGACACAGAAAAATTAGAGGACAAAGTGAGGGCAAATGGAAGTCATTAGCGTGATCCTTATGTTCGTTTTCGGGAACATGAATGACCAAAATACTCAAATGACACAGTATATTCCTATGAAATCGTTATCTTCTTGTATGAAAGAAGTAAGATTACTTAAGAAAAAGAATACAGGTTATGATAAGGATGCTTTTTGTGGTCCAGGTATAGTAGAAATTAAAGAAGGTGAAGTGATTGCATTATATAATGAAGTACCAGAAGGTGCTAAATTAGTTAAGAAAGACATAGATGCAGCAGCATTTGAAAGATGGTCTCTTCGTGCAAAAGCAAAGTGGGATTAACTCGTCGCGTAATATTTAATTTTTTTTAACATACTATTAACACCATTATTTCTGCCTGGTGTTAACAATGTACTAAGATTCATTTTTTCAAATTTTTTCTGATCAAAATCATTTATGTCCTGGGCCGTAGATCCACTATACACATCCGCAATGATACAGACCATGCCTTTAGATATAAGCGCAGCCGAATCAGCAGTAAAATATATTTTATCATCAATAAAATGCGGGACCAACCACGTCTGTGATTGACAGCCCGGAACTTCAAAATATCTAGTTCTGTTCTCGTCTTCCATTGACTTGGAAGTTTTTCCAAAATCCATAATCCACAAGTATTTATCTTGATTGTCATCAATGTTGTTAAGTATTTGTACATATCTATCTAACCTTTTTTTAATCATTGCATTCAGGTGCAAGTTTTATACATGCAATTTTTTCAGATTGTGACATCTCTAACGATTGTGACATCTCTAGTGGAGGTAAATCAGTTATAATTATTTCATCATCATCAATTTTATCTTTCTGAAAGTATGCACACCCAGATAATATCAAAGTGAAGATAAAAAAGTAAAAAACGATTAAAATGGACCATACAATCACCCGGGTCATTCGTTTAAACCCTGATACCGGGGTGTTTATGGCCTTTTTTATTTGGCTGAAAACCGTGATTTTATCGTTAGGGTCCCAAACGTCCATTATTTAGGTTTCTCCTCTTTAAATAGACCTAATGTCCAATCTGCTTGTGCAATCGCACCTTTAATACCCATTAAAGTTGCTTCCATATTAGCAATTGCTTGCTTGCCTTCGGTAATTTTAGCGACAAGATCATCATGTTGCTTTTGTAGATCTGTTTTTCTTTTCTCAATATCTTCTTTTTTCATTTTCTCTCCTTCTATACACCACAGAGTCCTTCACACTCATCTGCAAATTCCTCGTCAAATGTTTCACCAAATAAGTTTGGCTGTTTTTTTGGTTCCAAGAAATTTATATCACGAAGAGGTTTTGCTGATTTGTGCAAAAACAATTCTGATTCTGTATTCTTTAAACCATGTCTTATTTTATCATCAACTTCACATGCATCTGCAAAATCTTCTGGATAATTCTTTTGCATATTTTTCCATTGATCATTATGATGATAAGGACACCCTATGCAAGATGATTTACCAGGCATGGGGTGTTTTTTAATATCACGATACCACTGAAGACAATCCATACGGGACATCTTCATTTCTATTAAAGGCCAACGTGATGTTAACCACGGTAATCTTGCTTTTTTCATTCTCATTGCTTCGTCAGTTGATATACCAATCCACTGCTCCACTAACATATCTTTTTTAACTCTATGTCTTGGCTTGATACCAAGAAGTTCTCTCATTTTCTTTTGAATAGGGATTACCTTATAATCATGTGTACACTGACGATAAAGCATCCCTACTTTTCCACCAGGACGTGCAGCAAATAAAGGTGGATTTGGTACACGTCCAGCAAACGATTTATGCTCTTCATTTGACCCTGGAATTGGGTTCGCTGCACGGATAAGATCCTCACGGATATTACCACGTTCTACAGTAATGATTGGGCAGATCGTTATTGCTTTTTTTAAATATTCTACATGCTCATACACAAAAGATGGTTCCCATCCTGTATCAGCAAATATCATATAATCTGGTTTGTGTTTTGTTAATCCTTCTTGCGCCATGAGTGCCAAACAGGATGACTGAACCCCTGCGCCGAGTGATAAAACGCGCATGGTTGGCTCTCTTTTGTTTCCTTCTTCGTCAAAGTATTCCGGTTCTTTCGTGGCAGCAACCGCCGCCATGTTGTTGAGCCTTTTCCTATCAACTTTCGTAGACATCTGCTCAAGTACTTTTCTTCTCTCATACTCCATCTGCTCCGGGTTAATGGCAAAACTATTCTTCTTGTTTTCCATTCTTTTTTTTCTTGTTTCTTTATTTATGCTCATTTTGCATCTCCCCAATTATCTTTTATTTTATATTCAACTTTAGAAGGTACTTCCAAATCTATACAATTTTCCATTATATCTTTAACGTCCTCACCCTCTTTATCAGATTTTACACTACAATTCAACTCATCGTGCATTTGTAAAAGAGGTATAATACCTAGTTTTTCATATACATCTACCATAGCCTTCTTTGTTTGATCTGCAGCTGATCCTTGAATCAATCTATTAAGTGCTTTGTATGTACCAGCTCTTTTCACATTACCATATTCTGCTTCTGCTTGTTTCAATGGCATTGCTTTATAAAATTTATTTGGTTCATACCAATTAGGTTCGTATAAATCAAATCTACATTTACGACCTAGTAAAGTTCTAATGGTCCCTACTTGATTAGCTCTATTCATAACAGCTTCAAGCATTCCTTGCATAAAAGGAACCTTAACTCTAAATTCCTTCAACATTGTTTTAGCTTCTATAGGAGTAATATCTAAATCAACTGCCATCTTTTTATACCCCATACCATACATAACCCCAAGACCAATTGTCTTTGCCAACCGTCTAGGTATATCAGCCATATCTGCTGTTTGTTGATGGAAGTCTAAACCTTTTACAAAAGCACTTTTCACTGTTTCTGCTCCCTCATTACCATTTAAGACAGCATAATGTGTTAATAGTCTAGGTTCTTGTTGAGAATAATCAGCTGAAAACCATGATTCACCCAGTTCTGGTAAAAATATTTTTCTTACTTCTGATCCAAACTCACTTCTAATAGGCATTTGCTGTAAATTAGGTGCATACATAGAAAATCTACCTGTAACTGTTCCACCGGAATCGCCACGAATTTGATTAATATGTGCATGCAACCTATCATTATGGATGTATTTTTTTATTCCATCTATGAAAGTTCCTTGTAGCTTATTTAAGACTCTTGCTTTTGTCACCAGTCTAGGTAGTTCATGTTTATGTGTCTCTAAAAAAGTTTGAGTAAAACTTGGAGCTCCTAAAGCAGTGTGGGGGTATTCTAGATTAACTCTATCAAAGGCATCTGCTACTGATCTTGCTGACCACAGCTGCACTTCTCCTCCCGTTAAATCTTTCATTCTTTTTAAATATTTTTTCTCTTTAATATTTAATTTCTTTTTAAGACCAAAGGCCCTTTCCATATCCATTCTAATACCACGTTTAGTCATATTAAATATAACTCTTATCAATCTACACTCTAAATCGTATACACCTTCAAGAGCATCCTTTTCTATTTCTACCACAAGTCTTTCATGAAGTTTGTAGGTTAGTAATGCATCTGCTTCCGCATACTCACCAACAAATGATGCATGCATCTTGTACATATCGGCTTTAGGATCAAGTCCAAGTTCCTCTGCCTTAGCTTTAAGAACCTTCTCGTCTTTATATTCTCCCAGGTAATCAACACACATTTGATTTAAAGTATAGGAATATCTATTCTCGTTTAATAGTGCAGCAGCAATCATAGTATCATGAATATATCCTTTAACTTCAATATTTAACACGCTGAGCCATCCAATGTCATATTGCGCATTGTGAAATACTTTTTGAATAGATTCATCCTCACATATTTTTTTTATGTATGAGATAACAACTTCTTTATCCATGTTACCACCGCCTTCATGTCCAATTGGATAATATGCAGTAAAGTCACCATTGGATACAGCAATACCTATAACCGAACCAATTTTTCTAGGCCATCCTGGACCCATTTTCTTCAGCTCTGTATCACATGTCTCTAAATCTATTGCTACCACCTTTCTTCCTTTCATTGAAGGAAACTCTGTAGGATGTAACCATTCCGACTTAACTTCGTTTTGATTAAAAAGATCCACTGTCACCTATTTCTCCTGCTATTGCTGAATAACCTGCCATGTCAATAAAATTATCCAAATTAAATTTTTTCCCCTGATTGGAACGTGAAATTTTTAACAATATCATCATAATTGCTACGTCTTTTGCAGTGATTGATGCCATTGGTTGTAATTTGCTATCTAAAAATATATTCCAGAACTCTGCAATTTCTGCATGATTTTTAAATGCATCTCCATGTGACTCATTTCTATCGTTAGAAATAAGTTCTTTAGCTTTTGCTAATATTTCTTCTTTGGTCATATTATAAATCCTCTTTCTTGTTGGGGGTTAATTATATGTAGTGATTGTTTTGCACGAGTTGCACCTACATAAAATACTCTGTTGGTATCATCAGAATCTATTTCCATTTCTTCACTATTGGCACGAGATAAATCTGTCATTAACATAACATTATCACACTCTCCACCTTTAGCCATGTGTATTGTACTTAAATTTATTTTAGGCTCAACACCTAATCCACCATGTTTTTCTAGTGACATTATATATGATTTATCTTTTTCACCTATAGTGGTAAAAGCTACATCCCAAGGAACACCTGAATTTAACAGTCCATGATGCATCACCAAGGATTCTACATTGTATGCTTGTCCTTCTTCTAGTGTTTTTAATCCCTTAAAACCTCTTTGTACTCCAATACCACTTTTTAAATTTGCATAAATTGCTGCTACATCACTATATGATATATCTTCAAACTCATTTAATCTTTTCCATGCATCTACAGCTTTAATTAAATCCTGCTTTATAGGTGACTTACCATATATAGTATAAGGTAGTCCTTGATAACGTAGGTCATCTTCAATATTATTTAACATATAACTACAAGTAGCTAATGCAAGCCAATTACCATCACGCATATCAACTCCACCAGGATAAGCATGAAATCTAACTTCACCTTCTACATCACGTGGGTTCCATTCTTTTTCTCTTCTTTTACTAATTCTTGTAACTATATCATGCGCTACTTTATGAACTTCTACAGGGCATCTATAAGATTGTTTTAATACACTTACACTACCTTTCATTTTAATTAAGTGTTCAATATCAGCGCCTGCCCATCTAAATATAGCTTGATCATCATCACCGCTTATATAAACTCTTTTAGCATCTTTCCATATCTTCTCACACATATCCCATTGTAATTTAGTTAAATCTTGTGCTTCATCAACTATAACTACATCTAGTGTCGGTGTAGGACCAAACGCTACATATTGTGTTAACATGTCAGTAAAATCAAATTTATTATATTCTTGTTTATAATCTTCAAATGAACGATAAGCCCACAACAATTCACTCCAGGCATACGCTAAATTAGATACATTATAGTATTCCTGTAACTCAAGACACTGCATTTTAGACTTGTTTATATCTCTTAGATATTTATTATCAGTATGCACAACACCATTATCTTCCCAATCAGCTGTAACTCTTCTAAGGTCTACACCGTATTTATCAGAAAATTCTGCGTAATCTTTTGGATCCATAATCTCTGCTTTAGTAAAACCCATTTGCCTTTTACCAAATGCATGTAATGTGCAGAAATAAGGAAAATCTTTGTCTGTCAAATTAAATTTAACTTTAGCCCTATCACGTGCCTCATTAGTAGCTTTTGTTGTAAAACTAACAAATGCAATTCTGTCCGGAGGAGTGCCATTCTTTAGTTCCCGGTCCACTATCCTCAGTAGGTTTTCAGTTTTACCTGTGCCTGGAGGTCCTAATATTATATTAATTTTTGCCATTATAATCGCACCTCCCATCTTCATACACATATAAAATTTCAACA
>VTLG01004265.1_pt1 | contig 28138 bp, 37 predicted proteins | sample 4694571 | NCBI WGS metagenome assembly VTLG01 (sample SAMN12604809, study PRJNA352737) | marine metagenome | biome: ENVO:00000447; feature: ENVO:00000209|ENVO:00000569|ENVO:01000036; material: ENVO:00002151; isolation source: viral sequences binned using virsorter ...
ATGCGGGTGGAAGAGAGCCTTCAAAGTACCAAATAGTGGAAAGGGGTGTTGCTCCACCTATAGAAAATAATTTAGATTTTTTAGATGAAGTAGAAGTAGATGTAGAATCTATTAATCCCGGTAATGTTCGTTACCAAGGGCAAATGTTTGATGAGCTTGGAAACTTAGTGGTAGATGTTGGTAAAGGACTTTACGACACCGCAGCCACAACAAGCAAAGCAATTTCTAATATTCCTGTTGTAGGAGATATTTATAGATCCAATGTTGGAGGTGGCTTAACAGGCAGAATGGCAGCCAATATGATTCCTCCGCTTAAAGCTGTTTACAATGATTTTGGTTTTGCTGAAGGTGGGCCAGTAAATGCAAGTATGTATGACACCATAGACATTTCCGAAACTATCATTGATGAAAATGAAAAAGATTTTCAAAAAAGAAAAATGATAGAAAGGCTGAGAGAAAAATTTGATCCAGAAAAAAAAATGAGCGATGCTGATGTTTTATTAAAGTTCAGAAAAACTTTAGAAGAACCTGGATTTGGGAATAGAGAAGAGACTATTCGTAAATATAGGGAAAGTAATCCTTATCCACCTATTTCTCCTTTTGAAGAACCTGATCCTGATGAAGATTATGGTTCTAATTGGTATGACTCATTAACCGATGAAGAAAAAGCAAGAATAGATAAACAAAATAAACCTTATAGAGATAGAAACCGAATGCTTAAACCTGAGATTTACGATGGCCCTATGGAGCAACTTGCTCATGGTGGTCAAGTAAGACGAAGAGTTCCTGATATTTATTTTAATAAATACGAAGAAGGTGGCGAAGTCTATGAACCTCGCATAGCAGAAAGAGCGCCTTACTTTAATTTACCTGATTATGAAACAGGCGAATATGATGACATAAAGTTAAGTAGGTTGAGAAATGTGTTTACCAAACTACTTCCTGATTACAAGGAAGTTCAGTACAAAGGTGGTTCACAAGCAGCAAAAAACTTTATAAGTAATATGGCAAATTTTGCTGGTGAAGTAGGATTAACTCCTTTCAAATTTGCAGATATGTTTTTAGAATTTGCTACTGGAGAATCTCCAATAGATTCTTTTAATCTTTATATGGATAGACCAGAAAGAGTATATCCTGATAGCCCAGCTGTTTCTCAAAATAATTCATTTAATGTAGAAAGAAAAAATTATCACGAAGAATTTCCTCTCGAGGAATTTAAAGAATATGATACGATGAAATATAGACAACAATACAACATGGGGGGAGCGGTCAACAACCCTTCTACTATGGGGATACAATCATTAACACCCTCCCTTACAACGCACAGTGTCCCCGGCTCCCCCCAAACAAATGCTGTTAATACGAATGATCCAAGATTTTCTAACAACAGTGTTAACCCCATAACAGCTTTAGCTAGTGGTATTGGTAATTTAAATAAAAGCACTAATACTACTAATGCTCTTTTAAAAAGGAACAGCACTAACCCTAATACTAACCCTAATGCTAATTTAAAAATAAATTACACACCTAATCCAACAACAAAAGAAAATAGATTTGCATTCTTTAATGCTTTGAATAGTACACGACCAAGCTTAGGTTAAGAGTTTCCTGTCTAGTAGAGAGGGGTAAGAAATTACCCCTTTTTTTTATGCAGACGAAAATACATCCAATATAAAAATAAAAGATTAAAAGGAAGGAACATGGCAAAGTCCACATAACTTCCTTGCATAAAGAAATGTAAACTAGCATACAAAAAAATTGTTCCGAATATATAGGCAGATACCCCTATGATTTCGTAAATAATCTTCATGTAAAAATTATAATGTTCCATATTTTCAATCTAATACCTTTATGAGGCATTTTTATGACAGTGTAAATTATCTTGCGATTTTAACAAAATGCTAGTACATATTCGGTATAGGAGATTATTATGAAAAAAATTATTTTAATAATACCAATGATGGTTTTTCTCGCTAATTGTTCTGCGTCTAGCATAACTGTTTCTGCAAATATTCCAGAATCACAAGAGGTTGACATTAGTATAAAAACCACAGATGCTGACAAGCAATAAGGAGAAAATCATGGAATGGTTAAACAAGATAAAAGACCTGATCGTGACTCTTCCCTCAAGAGTAACCGAACCAAGCACCTGGGCAGGTGTCGGTGTAGTGTTACTGGGACTTGCAATTGTGTCGACAGGAAGGGGCTTCCTCGGACTGCTGACAATTGTTGCGGGGGGAATTGCCATATTTCTTAACGAACGATCTGAATAAAGTAGAGAGGGTAAAATGATTTCAATCCTGGGCAGTTTATTGGGCTTTGGCACTTCATTCTTGCCCTCTGTATTTTCTTTCCTACAGAAAAAAAACGACCAAAAGCAAGAGTTGTTGCTTTTAGAGGCTCGTGCAAAATATGCTCAAGAACTGAGCAAATATAAACTTGAAGAGTTAGATGCTCAGGCTCAAATAGAAGAGAGCCGCACTATCTATAACCATGCAAGTGAGTTAGCAAAAAATAATCAGTCTCCGTTTATTTCGGCTTTACAGGCGTCCGTTCGTCCTGTCATTACTTATTTCTTTTTTCTGCTTTTTGCATTTATAAAAACTATGGCTGTAGTTGTTTCTATTAGAGAGGGCGTAGATGTATCGGAAGCTATACTAGCTTGCTGGGACGATAACACGGCAGGTGTCTTTTCCGCTATTCTAGCATTTTGGTTTGGAAACCGGGCTGTCGCTAGATACGTAAAGTAAAATGAAAAATGTAAAAAAACTTTTAGACGGCTTAACAGACGAACAAGCCCGAGAAGCATTACAACTTCAACAAAGATTAAATACTCTCGATTATCAAAATAAATCACAAAATACTTTTATTCCTTTTGTTAAACATATGTGGCCTGACTTTATTGAGGGACAACATCATAAAATTTTTGCCAAGCAACTAGAAAGAGTTGCGACAGGCGAATCAAAAAGGTTAATTGTAAATATGCCACCTCGACACACGAAGTCTGAATTTGCTAGTGTGTTTTTTCCGGCATGGATGATGGGAAGAAATCCTAAATTAAAAATCATTCAAGCTACGCATACAACGGAACTTGCCACAGGCTTTGGTCGTAAATGTAAAGCTCTTGTGCATAGTCCACAATTTCGTGAAGTTTTCCCTGAAGTAAAAATATCTCCCGAAAGTCAAGCTGCTGGTCGTTGGAATACAGTAGAAGGTGGAGAATATTTTGCAGCGGGTGTTGGAGCTGCTATTACAGGACGAGGCGCAGACTTACTTGTTATTGATGATCCGCATTCTGAGCAAGATGCATTAAGCGAAACTTCTTTTGATGCGTGTTACGAATGGTACACCTCTGGCCCAAGACAAAGATTACAACCAGGTGGCTCTATTGTTATTGTTATGACACGATGGTCAACCAAAGATTTGACAGCACAAGTATTAAAAATGCAGTCACGAAAAGGAGCAGACCAATGGGAGGTCATAGAGTTTCCGGCTATCTTTGAAGATGACAAAGTATTATGGCCTGGATTTTGGTCACGAGAAGAACTTGAAGGTGTTAAGTCTTCCTTACCTATATCGAAGTGGGCGGCACAGTGGTTACAAAAACCGACAAGCGCAGAAGCTGCTATTCTTAAAAAAGAATGGTGGCAAGTATGGGAAGGAGAAGAACCACCTTATTGTGATTACATTATTCAATCTTATGATACGGCATTTTTAAAATCAGAAAGAGCTGATTACAGTGCTATTACGACATGGGGTGTCTTTACTCCGAGTGAAGACGATTCTCAGGCAATATGTCTGTTGAACAGTGAAAAAGGACGGTGGGAGTTTCCGACACTAAAGAAAAAAGCTTATGAACATTATTTGGAATATGATCCTGATATGGTTCTTATTGAAGCAAAAGCATCAGGTTTACCTCTAACACAAGAACTAAGAACAATGGGTATTCCTGTTATTAACTTTACACCTGGTGGTCGAAGAGGAGGACAAGATAAAATTGCACGGGCTAATGCGTGCGCTCCGCTTTTTGAATCAGGTAGAGTATGGAGGCCGGAGACAGAATGGGCTGAAGAATTAGTTGAAGAATGTGGTAATTTTCCAAATGGAGATCACGATGATTTGGTAGATTCGACAACTCAGGCTATACTCCGATTCCGTGAAGGAGGATTTATAACTCATCCTGAAGATTATTTAGATGACGAAATCACTCCCAAGCAGTATAAGTATTATTAAAGGAGAAAAAATATGCCAAGAGTTGGAAAAAAACATTTTTCTTATGACGAAGACGGATACGCTAAAGCACGTGCCTTATCTGACAAAACTGGTGAACCTATGGTTACTGGTTATGCTCAAGGTGGTTCAGCAGCTGATTTTGTTTCTGATAAAGAAAGACAAAGACTTGAAGATGATTACTTAGCAAACTCTGCCGCTGTTAATCCTGAATTTGCCTACGACCGTGCAAGTTACGAGTTAGATCAAGGTGAAGGAACAAACAGAATGAAAAAAGCTAGAAGAATGGCTGGCGGTGGTGAAGTTGAAGTGGCTATACCTAAGAGTGCTGGAGGCGAAAGCACTATGAGAGGTATGGGCGCAGCTACTAAAGGTGGTAAGTTTTCTGGAGTATTCTAGGTTGTGTCTAAAAAAATTAAATTTGAACCTGACTTTGAATTACAGGAAGATGACGAAGTAGTTTTTGAATTTGAAAACGAAGTAAAAGCTTTAGATCCTATTTCTGTAGAAGAAGCAGTGGCAAGAATAATTTGTTTTAACAATCCTGAAAATCCATGTGATTGCAAAACCTCACTAAAATGTGATAAACATGAAAAGTATAGAGCTTCTGCTTTATCAGCTATTGTAGTTGTTCTAAGTACCGAAGGGTTTTTAAAACCTAAAAATTTATTGATAGAAAAAAAGGATATTAATTAATGGTTGATGATAATTTACCTTTAGGACAAGGAGGGCCAGAAGAAGAAGAGCTGGCTATAGAAGGAAATCCTTTAGAAGGATTAACAGTCAATCCTGAAGTTTTAGAAATTATACAAAACGGAGAAGGTATAGAGCTTGAAGACGGCTCTATGGAATTTACCTTAGAAGAAGGTGTCCTTGAAAAACAAAATGTTCCTTTTGATGCGAACCTTGCTGAGTATATGGACGATAGTGCATTGGGAGCATTATCTAGTAATTTACTTGCTCACATAGAAGAAGATAAAAGCTCTCGTCAAGAATGGGAACAAGCATATAGACGAGGACTAGAATTATTAGGTGTTAACAATACAGAAAGGTCTGAACCTTTTGAAGGAGCTTCAGGTGTAACTCACCCTATGTTAGCAGAAAGTGCAACGAAGTTCCAAGCAATGGCTTATAAAGAATTACTTCCACCTGGAGGGCCAGTGCGAACAATGATTGTAGGCACACAAAACGCAGAAACCGAAGCCCAAGCTGATAGAGTAAAAGAGTTTATGAACTATCAGATAACTTGTGAAATGGAAGAATATGATCCTGAAACAGATCAAATGTTATTTTATCTTCCACTTAGTGGTTCAGCATTTAAAAAAGTTTATTACGATCCGACAATGGGTAGACCATGCGCTCGTTTTGTTCATGCAGAAAAATTAATTGTCCCTTACAATACAACCGACCTTATATCGGCAAGTCGAATAGCTCAACAATTTACAATGGGTGGCAATGATTTACGCAAACTTCAGTTATCAGGTTTTTATAAAGATATAGATTTAAAACCAGGGACTGTTGGCGCAAGCGAAGTTACAGAAGAAATAGATAAACTTTCCGGCCTTGAAGATATTAATTATGAAGACGATGTTTTTGAATTATATGAGATACATACTTTCTTAGACTTGGAAGGTTTTGAAGATGTTGATGAACAAGGTGATCAAACAGGAATTAAAATTCCGTATATTGTAACCATTGATGCGTATAGCGGAAATGTTTTATCTATTCGTAGAAACTACAATGAAGCTGATCCTATGAGAGATCCTATTCAGTATTTTGTTCATTATAAATTTTTACCGGGATTAGGTTTTTATGGATTTGGTCTTCCACATATTATCGGTGGTATGTCACAATCAGCAACTTCTATTCTAAGACAGCTTATTGATGCGGGTACATTAGCAAACTTACCAGCTGGTTTTAAAGCAAGAGGTATTCGTATTCGTGATGATGATGTTCCGTTACAACCAGGTGAATTTAGAGATGTAGATGCCCCTGGTGGAATTTTAAGTAATTCTTTAATACCTTTACCATTTAAAGAACCTTCACAAACTCTTTATGGATTATTAAAAACACTAGAAGAAAACGGTAAAGGATTTGCCGCTATTGCAGATTTTCCATACAAGGAAGTAGACAAGAATGCTCCTGTTGGCACAACGATTGCTAACCTTGAAAAAGGAACACGAGTTATGTCTGCTATTCATAAAAGGTTACATTATTCTCAAAAAATAGAATTTAAAATACTTGCTCGATTATTTAATGAATATCTACCTTCTGTTTACCCTTATGCTACAGAAAACGGACAACAAGAAATAAAACAAACTGATTTTGATGAAAGAGTAGATATTATTCCAATCAGTGATCCTAATATTTTTTCTATGGCACAAAGAATAGCTATGGCACAAACACAGTTACAATTAGTGCAATCTAACCCTGCTATTCATGGCCCGAATGGTTTATACGAATCATATCGAAGAATGTATTCTGCTTTAGGCATTCAAAACATTGATCAGGTATTACCAAGACCAAAACCACCACAACCAATGGATCCTGGTCAAGAAAATGCTATAGCTATGAAAGGTGGAACATTAAAGGCTTTTCCACAACAAGACCACGATGCTCACATTAAAACACATTTAGCATTAATGGGAACTCCAGCTTTAAATGCTGACTTAAATCTTGTGGCTAATATTCAAGCGCACATTTATGAGCATATTTCTTTTAAAGCAAAAGATATGGTTCTTGCTAAAATGCAACCTGAGATTGAACAGTTAAAAGCTCAGTACGGAGGTCAACTCCCTCCTGAAGTTCAAGAACAATTAAAACTGCAAATTGAAGAACAAACAGCTCAAGAGATTGCTGGTTTATCAGAACTATTTACTCAAACAATTGAACCACTTGAAGGCCCTGATCCATTAGTGGCTTTACGACAGCAAGAAATTAATCTAAAAGAAGCAGATATGGAACGCAAATCAGAGGAGTTCCAACAAAGGCTTCAACACGATATTGTATCAGATGAAGCAACTGCTCAGGTAGCTTTGGACAGAGTTGAAGTTCAAGAAAAAGCTATAGATGAGCGAACTCAAATCGCACGGGAACGAATCGCTGCTCAACGGGAACGTGATAACAAAAAATAGGAGAGAGACTGAGATGTTAATAAATGAGTTTTCGTAGATTTTTTAAGGAACTTTCTATAGCTGTTGTTGCTATAGTTGTTGTTGCTAGTATTACTTTTGCTGAAGATTCAAACATAACAAATACAACTACGACTACATCTACTGTTACTAGCAATAATACCAATACAAATAATAATACCAATGTGAATCAAAGCACTAGCAATAACACCAATACCAATTTTAATACCAACAACACCACAATTTCTCAGACCAACAATTCGACATCGAACAATACAAATGTGAACACATCAACCGTAACAAGCACGATTAATCAGACGCAAAATGTTAACAACACTTCTTTGATAACTAACAACTCTACATCAGAAAATACCAACTTTAATACCACTAATTCAACAAGTTCTAACACAAATACTAATAACAATAACAATGTTAGTTCATCAAGTTCTGATGTCACAACGAACAACCAGAATGTAAATCAAAATACATCAACAAATGTGAACACAAATAATTCTACAAGTAATAGTTCACAAAAAGTAACACAAAGAGTTAAGTCGCCTCCCCCTTCAGCGGTGGCCCCTTCCATCATGTCCTATTCCCAAGACCTATGCACTTCGGGGGCTTCATCGGCAGTCCAGACACAGTTCTTTGGTATATCTACTGGGAGAAGTGTACGGGACGAAAACTGCGAACGCTTGAAACTTTCCAAAGGTCTCTATGACATGGGAATGAAGGTCGCAGCTGTTGCATTACTTTGTGAAGATGCTCGTGTGTGGCGCTCGATGATGCAAGCCGGCAGTCCCTGCCCATATAAAGGTAAGATAGGTGAAGAGGCAAAAGTTGCATGGGAACAAAATCCAGAAGACAGACCTGACTGGGACGAAGTAAAAAAAGAACTTACGGGTTATGAAATAAAAGCATATAGAAAAGGCGACTTCTGTAAGAAGTATCCTAAGCACAAGATATGCTCTCCTTAAAAAACATATACACTACATTAAAAAATGTAGTTATAATTATAATTGCAATATTATGCACTGTTGGTATGACAACTTTTGTTTCACTGATAAGATCAGCTATGGCTAATCCGCCTACATTTAATATAGGCAGTGATCCTATTATTGATATAACTGGAACTGGCCAAGGATTAAGCCTCGGCGACGATTCGATGTCTGGGATGAAAAATATCGGTTTCGATTTTACCTTCTATGATCAGACCTTCTCTCAAGTAAATATATCTATGAACGGGTTCTTTACTTTCCAGTCAAATTTTTCAGTGCCAAGAGTAAGAAATTACAGATCGGAAACGCTCCCAGCTACTTCATTCAACTACTCTGTTTTTCCTGCCTGGTCAGATTATATTAGAAGATCTAGTGGCAACCAATCTCCCTATATTCAAACATTTGGACAAACAGCAGACACAGATCAATATTTTGTCATCATGTGGGACAATGTTTCTGAATATAGTAACGGATTAAAAAGCACTTTCCAGGCTATACTATACGAAACAACTAATGAAATAGCTTTTCGCTATGATGAGCTTCGTATTCAGAATCACGATTTGACCATCGGAATCCAAGGCAATAACGAAGCCGTGACGTATATGCGGTATGAAGACACCAATAGTACAACTTTTATTGAAACAGATGATTTTAGTGTAAGTACAGCTATTGATGAGTCTTTTAGTAACCTTTCTTCGGAGTGTTTAATAGATGCAGATTTTAGTGAATTATGTGATGTGTATGATTTAACAAATAGTTTTGAAAGTGATGACTTTCTATACGGAGTAGATGAGGATATAATATTTGGTTATGACGAAGATGAAATGTTTTATGGATACAATATGGGAGAGGATGAATTTACAGACACCTCTACGATTGTTCTTGGAGTTGTTGGGGATAGGGGTTCTTTTGATTATAATGACGGTGATATTTTTATCACTGATGATATTGACTTTGATTCGTTCATAGATGTAAACTTAGAAGATGATACATTATTTATACATCTTGATAGCGAGTACGATATTGAGTTCCTTGATCCATTGCCTGATTTGGAAGAAATCGACTTTTTAGAAATAGTCGAAATAGAAGAAGAATTTATTGAACATTTTGAAGAAGTACAAGAAAGAATGGAAGAAGATTTTCTTGTGTTTATGGAAGAAGAAATTTCTGAAGAAGAATTTGTTGAAGTTGTAGAAGAATTATTTAACGAAGAAGAAGCAATAGAGGAAGAGGAAGAGTCATTAGACGAAGCCATTGATGAAATAACTCCAGAAGAAGTTGAAGAAGAACAAGAAGAAAAAGGAGCTACGAGAAGAAATATAGTAACAACTAGAAATCTGGTTTCTAATCTTGTTTCTAGTGTTGTAAGGGGAAGTTACACTTCATCTAACAATAACAGTGGTAATAATACAAATTCCGTAAATGTTTCTAATACATCAATGGCAAATGTTAATTCACCGACAGTTTCAAATCAAGTAGCAGATAATCAGGTTCAAACTAATACAGTTTTACAATCTATTACAATTATGCCTATGCCTGGAGTAGACAATACTCCTTCTGTTGTTATGGCCGAAGTTCAAGTAACAACTATGGAGAATCAGATAGAAAGTGTTACTTCTTCTGTTATGACTGCATCGGAAGCAGACCAAGTAGCCGAACAAATTGTTTCTCAAAATATACAAGCTCAACAAGAAGAAAACCAAAGAAGTCAAAACGAATCAGGTGAATATAATGCGCAAGGACAAGCTAACCTTTTAGCTTTTATGGGTTATTCAGCCGGATTTAATGCTTATCAAAATATGAATATACCTGACGGTTCAAATTGGTATGAACCAAGAACTATATATGCAAATGTTGTTTTAGATGATAATATTTCTGGGTATTATAATTTAGTAGGAACTAATTTAGATCAACAAGCTAATATAATACAAACACAAAATATGGAGTTTTTTAGATGATAGAAAGAACATACAAAACAAATTTAAAAACTTTTCAGTTTCCTTTACTTCATAAAGAAAAAGGTCTGGATAAAAAATATAGAGGTCTTGATTATCCTTTAGTAACAGTTCACGAGATAAGTTCTCAGATGGGTAGATACAGGGGTATAGAACACCAGGTAACTGTAAGGTCTTAAATGTCTGAAGAAATTAAAGTAGTAGAAGTAGAAAGACGGTCTTGGTACAACAATCCCGAAGGTTTTGATAAATGGAGAATATTTCCTCGTATATTAATAACATTGTACGGCATTATGTTTTACAAAACTTGTGATTGGTTTATGACATTACCCGATCCAACTAATTCACAATCAGCTTTTGTATCTGTTATTGTAGGAGCAGGCGCTGCTTGGTTCGGCTTGTATATTGGTAAAAAATAATGTCAAGAAATATATATGGAGAAAACAATGAAAAACATCTTGCCTAAATTACAACAGTACATCACCATAGTAGGAGTCATCACCGCAATAGGTGGAGGTTTTTACACGTGGGGCCAATTTAATTTAAGATTGGACAATATTGAAAAAAAGAAAATTAAAACAATTGATATTACTCCGTTAAAAACAAGTATTGCTGAACTATCGACAAAGGTCGACAATATAGAACAAAGATTAGATAGAACAGAGGACAGGGTTGATAAAGTTGGCAATAATGACAATCCATTAGCTAGGTAAATGGCTAAAAAAAGAGCTAAACCTATACGCAGAACCACTAAAGGTAAAAGCGCAAATTATCGCCCTACAAAAAAGGGCGCTGGGATGACACGCAAAGGTGTTAAAGCTTATCGAAAAGCAAATCCTGGATCTAAATTAAAAACAGCAGTTACAGGAAAAGTTAAAAAAGGCAGTAAGGCAGCTAAAAGAAGAAAATCTTATTGTGCTAGATCATTAGGTCAATTAAAAAGAAGTAGCGCTAAGACGAGAAACAATCCAAACTCTCGTATTAGACAAGCTCGTAGAAGATGGAAATGTTAATTAAGGAGAAATAAATGAGTTTAGTAGAAAATATTAATAAAAGAAAAAGAGCTGGAAAAAGTAGGTCAAAAAAGAATACAACTATATCTAAAAAGGCTTATGCAGATATGAAGTCTGGTTGGAAGAAAAAAAAGAAAAAGAAAAAAACTAAGAAAAAAACAACTAGAAAGAAGAAATAATGCCTTTAAAAAAAGGAAAAAGCTCTAAAGTTATAAGTAGTAATATAAGAAAACTGCGTGGAGAAGGGTATAAAAGCAAACAAGCAGTTGCTATTGCTTTAAGTAATGCCAAAAAGAAGAAAAAAAAGAAGAAAAAGAAGAAGAAAAAACGATAATTTTAGTAAAAAGGAGATAATATGACTGAAATAACTAAAAAAAAGACAAAAACTAAGAAAAAAACGGAAAAAAAAGAAAAAGTAGTGGATAAATATGCACGAGCAGGTTTTGTCCAGGCTACTAAATCTAAATAATTGCTGATAAACAGAATATATATGTAAACACAATTACTATTTTTATTCCTGTATCAAAGTATTTTTCAAGCATTTTTTAACTCCTTTAACTACTGTATTTATCCCTTTTTACAGATAAATCAAGTGTTTTTTTGTTAAAAAAATGCGACATTTTTTCTTATTTCGTTTACATATAAAAATAATATGGTTGACAACTGTAAACAAATCACTACTTATAGAACATGATGTATGATTATGAAGCTCTTCAACACGTTTTAACTTTAGTCCGAGATAGAAAAGAAGACTTATCGGCTCAACTTGAAACTGGTGGAATAGAAAATTGGTCAATGTATCAAAATGTAGTAGGACAGTTGCAATCCTTGGCATATATAGAATCCGAAGTCCAATCGTGGTTAAAAAGATTGGATGGAGAAGATGAATAAAAAGAAACTCTTTGTACCTGATAAGTACGCAGATGAAAAAATAGAACCTATAACCGATGATATTGGTTACGAATCAGCCTTTGTAAAAGAAGAAGATAGGTTTTTAGATCCCGAAAAATTAAACGCAAGTCTTAAAGAAAGATTACCTAACCCAACAGGCTGGAGACTTATTGTTGTTCCTTATCAAGGAAAAGCTAAAAGTGACGGAGGTATTTTTATTCCAGACAAAGTAAGAGAGCAAGAAGCTCTTGCTACAACAGTCTGTTATGTTTTAAGCACTGGCCCTGATTGTTATAAGGATAAAACTAAATTTCCAAACGGAGATTATTGTAAAGAAGGTGATTGGGTACTCATTGCTCGATATGCTGGAACGAGAGTTAAGCTTGAAGATTTTGAAGTTAGAATTTTAAATGATGATGAAATTTTAGCAACTGTCTTAGAGCCTAGTGATGTAAAAACTTTTTAGGAGAAAAAAATGGAAGAAGAAAATAATTTAAACGAAGAAACGGAAGTGGCATTACCTCCTCAAGAAGAGGAAACAAATGATGTAGAATTACCTGCTCCACCAGAAAACGAATCAGTTGTAGAAGAAACTGATGAAGCTTCGGAAAATGTAGAACAAGAAATTACTGAAGAAGAGTTACAACAAAAGAAAAATAAAACTCAAGACAGAATTAATGCTCTAACAAGAAAAAGAAGAGAAGCAGAAGAAAGAGAAGCAGCAGCCTTAGAATATGTAGAAGTACTTCATAAAAAAGTTACCGATCTTGAAAGTCAAAAGAAAAAAATTGATGTAGGGTTTACTAATGAATTTGAATCAAGAGTAGCTTCTGAAGAAGACCAAGCAAGAAAAGCACTAACGGATGCTACGGAATTAAATGATCCTATAAAAATAGCTGAAGCTACTTCAGCATTAGCTAAGGTAGAAATTAACAAAGAAAGATTACGGGTAATGAAAAATAGGCAAACAGCTAGACCAGCTGAACAGCCTCTTGCTCAAACTCCACAACAAAATGCTGCCCCGCAACCACAACCCAAACCTGATCCCAAAGCAGAAAGCTGGGCAGCAAACAACACCTGGTTTGGAAGTGACAGAAAATTAACTGCTGTAGCTATGGATATTCATACAGAGTTAATTGATGAAGGTTTTGATGGTTCTACAGATGGATATTATGAAGAATTAAATAAAAGAATAAATCCGTGGTTAGGAACAGCAGGGGTTAAAACACCTGATGTAGCAGGAGAAGAAACAGAGATTAAGAGAGGTTCTTCTCCTGTAGCCCCGGTTAATTCAGGAAGATCAGTTGCAAAAAAACCAAAATCTGTTAGATTAACTAAGTCCCAGGTAGACATTGCTAAAAGACTTGGTATACCGAAAGAAGAATATGCAAAAGAATTAGTAAAACTACGAGGATAATAATTATGAATAAAAAAACTGAAACAAAAGAATTTACGGAAGAAGCCACAACTCAAGAAGCTGTTGATAGGTCTTCACGGAATAAAGAAACAAGAGAAGCTTCTACTCGCCCTGTGCAATGGCGGCCACCTAATAAATTGCACGCCCCGGATGCTCCAGACGGATTTGTTCATCGTTGGATTCGAGCGGAAATGTTAGGACAGGAAGATAAATCTAATGTCCATCGCCGAATGCAAGAAGGTTATGAACTTGTAAGAGCGGATGAGTATCCAGATTCTGATTTACCGGTAGCTGAAGGCAGATACGCGGGCATTATCGGAGTTGGAGGATTGCTATTAGCTCGTTTCCCAGAAGAATTAAGGAAACAGCGACAACAATATTATAGCGATAGATCCAACCAGCAAATGGAAGCTGTTGATAATGACTGGATGAAGGACAACAATCCTTTAATGCCTAAAGACAAGCCGGAAAGAAGAACACAAGTATCATTTGGTCAACCCAGAGTTGATAAATAATTAGTCAACTCTAAATTAAAAGGAGTTTAACTCATGGCAAATAAAGATGCCCCTTTTGGTTTGCGTCCAATTAGAATGATCGGCGGCGGTGATTTTACAGGCGGCCAAGACAGATATAGTATAGCTAGTAGCTATAATACCAGTTTATACCAAGGAGATCTCGTAGAGCCTCTCACTAACGGTACAATTGGTAGAAAAGCTGCTGGGGAAAACGATGCTGCTCTTGGAGTATTTAACGGCTGTAGATATACAAATCCCACAACCGGTACACCGACTTGGGCCAATACCTATCAACAACCGATCGCAGCAAGTGACATTTACGCATTTGTAGTTTGTGATCCTAATGTTGTTTATGAAATACAAGCAGATGACACATTCCCAACAACTGATTTATTCGGCAATTTTGATATTGTTGATAATTCACCAGTTGGAGATACATCTTCTGGTATTTCACACTTAGAACTTGACGTCGCGACAGGCAATACCACTGCTACTCTTCCTTTGAAAGCCATTGGCATTTCTGAGGATCCAGATAACAGTGACACAGCGTCTGCTAACACCAACGTGGTCGTTACTATTAACAATTCAGTGTTTTCTGGTGGCACTGACGGTCTAGCATAGGAGGTTAACATGGCTATATCACGCGCACAACTCGCAAAAGAACTAGAACCAGGCCTCAACGCTTTATTTGGACTTGAATATGCTAAATACGGTGACGAATCCCAAGAGATTTTTGAAACAGAATCTTCTGACAGAGCATTTGAAGAAGAAGTAATGCTCGTTGGATTCGGTAATGCTGCAGAAAAAGCAGAAGGTGCAGGCGTACAATACGACTCAGCTTCAGAAGCTTATACTTCTCGTTATACACATGAGACAATTGCTCTTGCATTTGCTCTAACGGAAGAAGCTGTTGAAGATAATTTGTATGATCGTCTAGCAACTCGCTATACTAAAGCATTAGCTAGGTCAATGAATCACACTAAACAAGTTAAGGCAGCTAATGTTCTAAACAATGGTTTTAACAATAACTTCACTGGTGGTGACGGTGTTGAGCTTTTCTCAACTGCTCACCCACTAGCATATGGAGGAACATTTGCTAACGAACCTACTACAGATGCCGATTTAAATGAAGCTTCTCTAGAAAATGCACTAATTGATATTAGTAATTTTGTAGACGAAAGAAATTTAATCGTTGCCCTTAACGGAAGAAAACTTGTTGTTCCGTCACAACTAAGATTTGTTGCTGACAGAATACTTGAATCTACTCTTAGAGTAGGTACTGCTGATAACGACATTAACGCTATCAGAAATACAAGTGCTGTTCCTGAAGGATATGTAGTAAATCACTTCTTAACTGATCCTGACGCATGGTTTGTATTAACCGATGCTCCTAATGGTCTGAAACATTTTGAAAGAAGCCCATTAAGAACAGCAATGGAAGGTGACTTCAACACAGGAAATATGAGATACAAAGCAAGAGAAAGATACAGCTTTGGATGGTCTGATCCTAGAGGAATTTATGGTTCAAAAGGCGCTTAGTCTTTTTTAGATTTCTGAGAAAAGGGTAGATTATGTCTACCCTTTTTTTTGCCTATTGCATTCTCCGGGAAACTTTTATATTATGAGGAATCTTTGACGAACATGGTGTTCGACAGGCTACTCAACTGACAAGGAGAAAAACAATGGGTACAACAACTTTTAGTGGGCCAATTAAAGCAGGCCCAATCTCAAACACTACTGGAACAACAGTTGGCACTGATGTTGCTGATGTAGGCTATGTAACTATGGCTCAATCAGCAGTTCCAAATATTACTGGTGCAAGTCAACTTAATCAAAGAATGGCAGTTATACCTGCTAATTCACAGATTATTGATGTTATCTTAAATGTAACAACAGCTGGTGATGATACTGGAGCCGCTACTATTTCCGTAGGAACTGCAGCAGATGCAGATGCTTTTTTAAACGGCATAAACACTAAAGCAGTGGGAACAACACATGGAACTTTAGATACTGAAGCTACTAATGTTGGAACAACTGATTTAGAGGTTCTTGCTGACTTTACTGGAGCAACTGGAGACGGAACAGCTGGTGTGGCGACTGTTACAGTTTTATACGCTCAGAACAATAATTTATCATAGGAGGCTTAAATGGCTGGCCCAGTTAGTGTCGCAAATTTAGGAGCTAATGCTACTGAAACTATCATTAATCCACAGTCTGCAAATCCTAGTGTAAATTATGCAAGTACAATTGCATATTTTAAAGGGATTGATTTTTCTGCAGGCGCTGGAGGAGAAGGTACAGTTAATATTCAAACACAAGTAAATGGATCTTGGGCAACACAGACAACATATTCTGTTAGCGCTAATAACAATGATTCTGTTTATATTCCAGGTGACATGGGAGTTCGTTTAAAAGACGGACTGCGAGTTACTACTGATGCGAATATTGACAACGCTCAAATATATTACACGTAATAAGGAGTTAAGATGGAAATGGACTTACTATGGAATGTTGGTTTAACCATCTTAATTGCTCCTGGCACTTATGCTATTGCTAATTTATTTGTTCGGATGAATAAAGCACAGCAAGATATAAATGATTTTAAAGTAGAAGTAGCTAAAGAATATGTTTCTAAAGAAGATTATCAAGATAGCTTAGACCAAGTTTTAAGAAGGTTTGATAAAATAGAATCTAAAATTGATAGGATTATTGAAAGTGGCTAGTGGTCGTTCTCAGTTTGGTACTTTAACGAAAAGGTCTTTTTATAGTAAAGGCGGTAAAGTAAGAAAAAAAAAGAATAAAGGATGTGGTAAAATTATGTCCTCTAGAAGAAAGTCAACAAGGTATAGTTAATGACATTAAGTAACTCTAAAAACTTTGAATTAAATGTAACAGATTACATTGAGGAAGCTTATGAAAGATGTGGTTTAGAGTTACGAACAGGCTATGATTTAGAAACAGCTAAAAGATCTATGAATTTACTTTTGGCTGATTGGGCTAACAGAGGTCTTAATCAATGGACTATTCAACAAACGATTACCACAGTAAGTGAAGGAGTAAATTATATTTCTCCCGGATCAGATACAATTGATGTATTAGATGCTGTTTTAAGACGAAATGAAAATGGAACTGACACAGATATGTCTTTAGGAATGGTAAGCAGAGCAGAATTTTTAAACATTCCTGATAAGTCTAATAAAGCTAGACCAACTCAATATTTTTTAGACAAACAAATTGATCCTAAAATATATTTATGGCCTACTCCAGATAACAGTACAGATAAAATAGTTTATAATAGGTTAGTAAGAATGGATGATGCTGATGCGCCCAATAATACCTTACAAATGCCTTTTAGATTTTATCCATGTTTAGCAAGTGGGTTAGCTTATATGCTATCTGTTAAAAAAGCTCCTGAAAGAATGGAAATATTAAAAGCTGCATATGAAGATGATATGCGAAGAGCTATTGATCAAGATGAACCTCGGTCATCCTTTAGAGTAGCTCCAGACATGAGGAGTTATAGGGTAAGATAATGAATTACGCTCTTGGAAAATTTGCAATTGCTATTTGTGACATTTGTGGTCAAAGATATAAATTACATGAATTAAAGAAACAATGGAATGGTTGGAAAGCTTGTCATGAATGTTATGATCCAAAACAACCACAACTAGAGATACCTACTAATACTGTAGATCCCCAAGCATTATACGAGCCAAGACCTAGTATTGATGTAGAGGCTGGTGAAGGTGTGGTAAGAACAGAAAATCCTGGGTTTGTTAATTCAAAAGAAGATTTAATTGGTCATGCTTTTAGAACTAATTCTTTAAATGGACAATTAGGTAGTATAACGGTGGTAGTATAATGGCATACACATACACAACATTAAAAACAGCTATACAAGATTTTGTAGAAGATTCAGGAACAACCTTTGTTGCTAATTTAGATAATTTTATACAAAATGCTGAACAAAGAATATTTAGCGAATCAGATTTACCATTAGATAGAAAAAATTCTACGGGTAATACCACAGCTAACAATAAATATCTTTCTACTCCAGATGATTTTTTATCTACCTATAGTTTAAGTATTGTTTCTAGTGGAACACATCATTTTCTTTTAAACAAAGATGTTAATTTTTTACAAACATTTGATCCCGATCCTGACACCACACGAGGAATGCCTAAATATTATTCTTTATGGGATGAAAATACTTTTATACTTTCACCCACCCCGGATCAATCATATGAAGTAGAATTGCATTATTATTACAAGCCTGTTTCCATAACTACATCTACAGATGGAACATCTTGGTTTGGTACTAATGCTCAAAACGCATTATTATATGGATCATTAGTTGAGGCTTACACATTTTTAAAGGGTGAGCCGGATTTAATAAAACTGTATAATGATCGTTATATGGAAGCGCTGTCTAGGTTGAAAAATCTTGGAGAGGGACGTAACCGTACAGATGAATATCGTTCAACAATAGTAAGACAAAAGGTGACTTAAAATGTTTACAGCAGAAGTAAAAATGAATACTGGAGATGTTAATGTTATAACAACACAAAATAGAGGAATGACTCCAGAAGAAGTAGCTAAATTAGCTATGGATAGAATAATTTATGTTAGTGGCGATGCGCCCGATGGTATTAAAGAACAAATTAATACTTACAAAGAAAAGCTTTTTCATGTATTAGTTATATATATGACTCAAGCGGTTCAAAGTGATCGCACTAATGTAATAAACCTTCTTGAAAAAGAAGGACATAATTCGTTAGCTGAATCAATAAGGAGAATGTAATGGCAATAACGCAAGCAATGTGTAGCAGTTTTAAACAAGAATTGTTGCAAGGTCTTCACAACTTTACTAACGGAAGTGGTGGTGGAACTACGACTAGCACTGGTACCGGGAACACATATTATGTGGCTCTCTATACTAATAGTGCTTCTCTAGACGCTACTACAACCGCATATGCATCAGGTAATGAGGCAACTGGAACAGCTTATTCAGCTGGCGGTCAGTCTCTAACTAATGTAACGCCATCACTATCTGGAACAACAGCCCTAACAGACTTTGCAGATGTAACTTGGTCTTCTAGCTCTATTACTGCTAGAGGAGCATTAATTTACAACTATAGTCTTGCTGGAAACAATGCTGTATGTGTTTTAGATTTTGGTAGTGATAAAACAAGTTCTGCTGGAGATTTTACAATTCAATTCCCAGCTGCTGACGCAACAAACGCTATTATTAGAATAGCTTAGATTTAAAAAGGTAGGTTTATGGCCCTGAAATTCTATGATAGAACCAAGGAAGAAGCTACCACAACAGGCACGGGAACATTCTCGTTATCTGGAACTGGAGCTGATGGAGGTTTTAGAGCCTTTTCAGCCGTTCATGCAACGGGTGATGAGGTCTTCTATTGTGCTGTTGATTCTTCCAATAATGCTTTTGAGGTAGGTAAAGGAACTTTAACTTCTGGTACTCCTTGGACTTTATCTAGAGCAGAAATTAAATCTTCTTCTAATTCTAACAACAAAGTCAATTTTGCCTCTGCTCCTGAAATATTTTCTACATACCCAGCTGAAAATGCAGCCTTCTTTGATACGGATATGCCTAACAATGTTGTGGAAACAGATGCTATATTTACTGACACGTTGACAGCGGATAAAGCTCTTTCTGGACAATTTAAAGGTACATTACAGTTTAATAAATCTTATTTTACTTCTACCGATTATACAGTTGCATCAGGTCATACATTAACTGTAACAGATAGTGCTGATCTTTATGCTGTTAATATCACTACATCTACGACTATGGATAGAACGGGTGACTTTACAAGCAATACAACTATTACTGCTGATACTTTATTTTCTCCTGGAATTAATGCTTATGCTACCGTTACTATAAATAATGGTATTACAGCTACTGTATCTCCCGTTGGCACAACATTTGTTAATAATGGTAACGGAATTATTTCTGATAGTTTTCAACAAGAAGGAGCTTCTGTTAAGTGGAAATTACCGATGGCCGATGGCGCCCCTAATACCGAAATCGTAACAGACGGAGTTGGAGGATTAAAACTTAAAGGCGCAGCAAGTGGAGGAGGAGCAGCAACTCCCACACCTACAGAAGAAAGATTGGTTAAAGTTTGGGATTACAATAATTATACTCCAGCTGCTCCAGTACATGGTTTTGAATGTATGGTTCCCACATCACTAGCAGCAAGTCCTAGCGAAATAGAAAATTTTCATTGGAAATTGAAATTTGTTAATTTTGGTAGCACTAATGATACTACCGCTGATTATAATAATATGTTGTGTTATATAGCCCCGCTTTCCACAGCCGGTGGAAGTCCTATATTAGACAGCACGAGCGCTAATTATTATGGATATATATATTATAGAAACAGTACTAACACAGCATGGACGCAAAGCTATAGTTTTCAAAGCGCAAAAGATGTAACTCATAGTGGTAGTGGAGTATCAGGTGGTAGTTATGCGTGTAATGATTATGGTTTAAATCTTTGGGGGTATAATAGTAATCCGCAAGTACCTTCTTGGGGTACTACTACTTATTATGGCCCTAGTATTGCAAATAATCCATTTAGCTCAACAAACTATACTAGTCAGAGAACAAATTTAAATGGTAATATTAGAATACAAAACACCATAATGAGTCCTGATTGTGATTGGGAATTAACTTGGTCAAGTTATCAAAGCACTTACTCTCACCGAGCCGCACAGGCATGGGGAACTATGATGAATCAACCAAATAATAGTAATACTATCAATAGAGTTACAAATAATCATGCTCAAGGTATTAAATTGTGGTTTTTACCGAATAATGTAAGTAACTTAAGTGGCACTAATATAACTGGTGTAGTAAGTGGTAGAATAGAATGTTGGGTAACATTAAAACAATCCGCAGCTGAATTAGCAGTAGCTTAATGAGAAGAATTGCAAACGAATTAAATATATAGTAAAAAGGTAATATTATGGCATCGTTAATAAAAACAAATAAAATAAGTACACCAGGTGGAGAAGATTTTACTCTTCCTACTACCTATCCCGCTTCCAAATCTACACTACAATCTACGAGCAGTGGGGCTTGGCAATACAAAACAGGCGGTGTTTCTACTGATAAAATGGGTTCAGGCAGTACACCAGCTGTTATTGGTGAAAGATTTTGCGATAAGGTAAGGGTAAATAATACTGTTGCTACACCTTCAACCGTTAACCTAAGTTTGACACCTGATAATACGAGTGATGTTGATAATATTGCTTGGTCAAAATTAGAATTTGCGGGAGTGTGTTTTGATAATAATTCAGGTAATGATTATTCTCATCCTAACATTAAATTAAAAGATTCTAGTGGCACTGCTATCCTTGATAGTAATTTTAGACAATCCTATAAAAAACGAGACTCTTATAATGCAGGTAATGGAAGTTATGTAAATAATAACGGCAATGCGAGTTCTAACGGCTTTAAGTTGAATTATAGTTATAGCATAGCCTCTGGAAGTTTAAGCAGCGATGAAGGATTTACAAAAACTGCTGGGTGGACAGGAGCTGGATTGCTTAGTGGTATAGTTTATATTTATTGCTTAACTCCTGCTCAAAACAGTGCAGCTGGAGATATAAATAGAAAAGGTATGATTAGAATGGTTTCTCAAATATCATACAGAAATGATCGAACTTTTAGTAATTATAGTTGTTATTTTACTCAGAATTTTAGTGATTTTTATATGAATAGTGATGGACAAACATGGAATCAGGCTACTCAACTTGATTTTTATGATACGAATGGTAATAACATTAATGAGGGTTTGTTTTGGACATACTCTTTCCTTAATCCAACTAAAACATAGGATATAATATGACGGTAAGAACAGAAAAAATACAGGCATTAACAGGATCAGCTCCTTTAAAACTTCCTACATCTTTGCCCTCTACAAATACACCAGTTCAGGTAGACACGGATGGAACGATGACTGCGGAGTCTGGAGGAACTACAACATTTAATACTTTGACAAATGGCGCTGGTGAAACAGGGTGGGTATGTTTAAATTCTGTAGAGCAAGATGGTTTAACAGCAGAGATTGATATTCAACTATCTTCTGGATCGTCTGTATCAGCTTCTGATATATATATGTATAAAGTAATATTTGATCTTCATGGTTCTAATAGCACTTCAAGTTCAGGGCAGTATCTCTATATAAGTCCCTTAAACGGAAGCACTAATATATCTAATGGTAATTTATATCCTGCAGGTTGGGTATATAGCGATAGCAGTAGTACAAGTTATGGCCCTTATGGAGACGTAGGAAGTAATGGTAATTTTGAATTTAGCATGAGTGGTGTTATAGGAACGGGCAATTCTGCTGAAAAATATAGCGAGCAATTTGATATGTCTACAACTCGAACAAGTGGCTATCCTTGGAGAGCAGGTATTTACGGTGAAATAAGGTATTACAATGGAGCCGGGTTAAGACACTTTTGTGAACCAGATATGGCTATGAATTGGAGTCACGTTAATGGTAATGGTGACTGGTATCAATACAGTTACGGTTATCAAATGTATTCTAATTATTACCTTCAAAAACCTTACAGCACTCGAACCAACACTCAATTTGCTGATGGATTTAAATTTCATAGCAATAGCAGTTATAAATGGCAGGGAAATGTTCAACTTTGGGGTATTACTAAAACATAAGGAGAAAAAATGTCGACACTTGCTACAAATAAATTAGGAACGCTTTCAGGTAATGCTGATATGACACTCCCTTCAACACGCCCTAGCGCTACCGCAGATGGTTATCTTGATAATAATGGAAATTTAACTTTTAGTTCTTCTGGAACAACGCCTTGTGAGTTTTATGTAACTGATGCTGGCACTCCTATGGTAACAACAGTTTATGTTGATTCTACCTACAATGATGCCACTCCTGCTGTAGGAGATTCTAATTTTAGTAACAGTGGTAATGATTATTTTGGATGGAATTTAGGAATTTGGAATTTACCTGCTGCCATACAAACAAATTATTTAGCTCAAGCAAATATGAGGTGGTTGGATTTAGATTTTACTTTTTATAATAATAGCGATCAGGGTTCAGGACAACAAGGTTTCTTTATGATTTTAAACAGAGCTGGCACAGCTCATGGTTGTTCTAATGGCAATACATCTGGAATTGGTGATCAATATGACAGCCAAGGAGCAACAAACAATAAGTGGGACGGTAATAGCAATTGGAGTAGAAATACAAGCGCTAGTGGCTCTCAGTCTACTCCATGGTCTGGACAACGAAATCAATGGTCATCTGGCCCTTATCTGTATGCAACAAATAGTAATACCCAAGTAGGACAAGCTAGTGGAAGACTGCACGTAAAGTGTGCGCCTGGAGCGTATCAAAGAGTATGGCATGATGGATATTACACTAGAGCTAACAGCTGGGATTATGGCCCAAGCTGGTTTTGTGGCGCTAAAATGCCATATCGACAAAACCAAACTTGGTCTAACTCTAGTGCATACACATGGGGTGGAGAATTTGGCGGATTTAGATTAAATGGAATGGGATACAGTTCAGGTGACGCCAACAATCAAGTGTGGCTGACTGCTGTTTTAAAATGCAGAATTAAACCAACGGCTGTTGTATAAAGTTAAGGAGAGAAAATGGCATATCCAACTAAAAAGACATTAACCAAAGGTAAAATCAATGATAGAAACCCAACAACATTTGAAAGAGAGTGGAGGGATGAAACGGATGATGAGTTAGCCATGAGACAAGCCGCTCATGACGCTTCTGTTGATAATTACCATGTTTCAAGAATTAATGATTATATAGACTTATTACAGGGTACAAAATCTGAATTAGATTGGACACAATTGGTTGATGCTCCACTAAAAAATCAAGACGCATTTACAACATATCGAGCAAGTTTAGACGCATTAGTTGCAAACAAAGGTGAATATGTGGATGGAAGTGGTGATCCAGTAGATAAAACAGATACTTTTTGGGATGAAGGAAGTGTTTTATATGATTTTGTTCCTACAGCTCCCACTCTAGAATATAAAGATGATTACGATCCTGAAAATCCCGAAGGTCACGAACCCCCATCAGAATAGGAGATGAAAACCAGATACTCGTATTCTTTTTTAAAATAGGATAAAATAAAATATGGCATTTGGTTTTGACTCATACGCACAAGACGCTTTCTCCACTTCAGGAGGAGGGCCAGTTAATGTAACTGTATCCGCTACAGGCGTAGCCGGGACAACTGGCCTTGGAGTTGTTACAACCAAATTTGACATGGTGTTTGAGGTTACGGGTGTTCAGGCAACTGGAGCCATCGGAACTGTTAATGCGGGAGCGGGCGTCATAGTCTTCCCAACGGGTGTATCGGCAACTGCTGAATTAGGTAACGAAACGGTCTTTGTAGGTATTCTTGTTCCCGTTAATAACACTAATCTTCTAATGACAGCAGAGTTAGGGACGGCTGAAGCTGTCTTACCGATCACTGCTGAAGTAACTGGAGTTTCTGCAACAGCTCATTTAGGGCAAGAAACGGTTGTTGCAGGTAATGTTATAGCTAAACCAAGAGGCGATGAAACATTTAATGTAACAGTTGCTAACGGTGGTAGTGGTAATGTTTATTACTTAAATTACTTTATGCAGACTACACTTGATAGTCTTCATCCTCCATTTACCTATCGCTTTGATTTATCAGACTCTTCTGTTGGAACTCATCCTTTACGATTCTCTACTACAGCAGATGGAACGCACGGAGGAGGAACGGAATATACAACAGGAGTAACAGTTAATGGAGTTGCTGGTAATCCGGGAGCTTATGTAGAAATTACTCTTACTGATTCTACACCACAACTGTATGTCTATTGTGCAAGCCACCCAGGCATGGGCTTCATGCTTGATATGGATTATAATGCTGAAATAATTGGAAATACCGCACTAAATAGTGTAACAATTAAAGCATCTATACTTATTCCAGTAAATAACTCTGGAATGAATGTTTTTGGTATAGTTGGAGATGTAAATGTAACAGGCACAGCTCTTATTACTCCAACCGGAGTGAGTGCCACAGGATTTATTTCTTCTGGTCAAGTACCTGCTGTTAATGTGTGGCAAGTGATTGACGATTCGCAAACCCCAGGTTGGACGGAGATAGCAGCGTAATGGCAAGTACATATTCAAATTCTTTACGATTAGAACTTATTGCTACCGGGGAACAAGCTGGTACATGGGGTTCTACTACCAATCGAAACATGGGAACTTTATTAGAGCAAGCCATATCTGGTTATGAAGTTATAACTATTTCTGGAGATACCACTCTTACAACAAATAATGGTCAAACAGATCAATCAAGAAATATGGTTCTTGATGTTCAAGGAACTATTGGCACGACAGCAAATATTTATATTCCAGCCCAAGAAAAATTATATGTTGTAAAAAATGGAACAACGGGTGGACAAAGTATAGCAGTAAGAACAACTGGGCCTACAGGAACAAGTGTCACTATTCCAAATGGTAAAACAACAATTTTGTATGGCACGGGTTCTAATGTTTATACAGCTCTTACATTTACTGATGATTTAGATATAGACAACATTAATTTTACAGGAAACACAATTTCTTCCACAGATACAAACGGGAATATTGTACTAACTCCAGATGGAACAGGAAGTGTGGTTCTTTCTAAAGATGTAACAGCAAGTCAAGCTTTAACAGTAACTACAAATTTAGCCGTGAATGGAAATACCACTTTAGGCGATGCCTCTGGAGATACAACAACAATTAATGGTAATGCTGTTTCTATTCCTAATGGATTAAACTTTGATACAAATACTTTAGTATTAGATCAAACAAATAATAGAGTGGGTATTGGACAAGCTAATCCGTCTTCTGCCCTTCATGTTGCTAATAGAACAATTACCGATGATTTTACTATAGGTGGCACGGGTGGTTATCAATTCCCTAGTTCTTCTGGAACTTCAGAACAAATTTTACAAATGAACAGTTCTGGAAATTTACAGTTTGTTGATATTGGAACAATTGGAGCATGGTCAACTGTAGGTAATGCTATAAGTGGTGGAGCAAATTCTATGACTATTTTTGGATCTGTTGCTTATGATGTATGGTGGGCTACTTATCGGTTACTTTTTGATGCTACAACTTTAACAACATTTAGAGTTGGTTTAGTTGATTCAGCTGGTAGCCAAGTATCTGCTAGTAACATATTTAACAGCACATTTATCTACCAAGATGTTTCAGGAGCTAGTGGAGGCGCTGTAACATCAAATGCAAATAAATCTTCTAATGCAGCCACAGGAGTTATTGCTGTTGGAAGTGTCCCTTCTTCAGCATCAACGGAAGTAGTTGTTGAGGGAACAATGTATTTATTTAGAAATGCTCAATACTCTTCAGGAAATAATTTTGCTGGTAATGCTCAATCTACGTGTACAAAAGATGGTGGAGCAACTGGTGATATAGGTACTACAAGTCAATGTTATATAAAGGAAGCGTCAGCAAATGCGACTGCTGTATATGGCTTAGTGTTTAGTGAATTAGGTGGCAACACCTTAAAATCAGGATCTCGTATAGATTTATATGGCGCATCATTCCCAACTTAAGGTAAACAATGTTAGAGAATGTTCAATTCAAACCTGGAGTTATAAAAGAAGGAACACGCTATTCAAATGAGGGTGGATGGTATGATTCTGACAAAGTAAGATTTCGTTCAGGTTTTCCAGAAAAAATAGGTGGTTGGGAGAAAAGAGGAAGTAATACTTTTCAAGGAACTTGTCGCAGCTTAAATCAATGGGCTGCTATTGACGGAAGTCAATATATAGGTGTTGGAACTAATCTTAAGTTTTATGTGTCTGAAGGTGAAGCCTATAATGATATTACACCAACGAGAAAAACTTCTTCACTAACAAATCCATTTACAACTGTTAACGGATCTACTTTAGTTACCGTAACTGATGCGGGCCATAATGCTGGTCAAAATGATTTTGTAACTTTTTCGGGAAGTGGAGCTGTTGGTGGAGTTCCAGCAGTAGATTTTAATAAAGAACATCAGATAGTTACAATTATTGATAATGATAACTACACAATAAATGTATCCACCTCTGCGAGTTCAGCAGTAAATGGAGGTGGTTCAGTTACTGCTGTTTATCAGATTAACACGGGTTCAGTGGACTATACAGCTGGTGTAGGTTTTGGAGCTGGTTTTTTTGGGGGAACACAAACAGGAGTTCAATCAACAACTACAACAGGCACTAACAGTGCTGGATCAGCTACTATTAATGTAGTATCCACTGCTGGTTTTACAGTAACAGGAACAATATTAATTAATGAAGAATTAATAACTTATGGAGCATTAACAGCCACATCTTTTACAAGCTGTACGAGAGGTCAATCAGGAACACAAGACGCAACACATACAGCTGGAGCTATTGTTCAACAAGCCGATACTTTTATTGGTTGGGGTAATGCTGCTACCTCATTAACAGATGGCCAACAATTACGACTATGGGGTAAAGATAATTTTGGTGAAGATTTAGTATTTAATGTTAATAATGGTGGTGTGTATTATTGGGATAAATCAGGTGGCGTTTCTGCTGCTGCTGTTGCTTTGTCTGCTAAACCAGGAGCCGATGGATTTGCTCCAACGGTAGCAACACAAGCTCTTGTTAGTGAACTAGGTAAACACGTTGTGTGTTTAGGAGCTAATGAACAAGGATCTAGCACACAAGATCCTATGCTTATTCGATGGTCTGATACAGAAAATCCTAATGTATGGCAAGTTTTAAATGAAAATAGTGCAGGTGATTACAGGCTATCTTCAGGTAGTAAAATTATTGGTGGTATAAAAACACGACAAGAAATACTTATTTGGACTGATACTTCTTTGTATAGTATGCAGTTTGTAGGTGCACCTTTTACTTTTGGTGTTAATCTCATAAACGAAAATGT
>VTLG01007794.1_pt1 | contig 28134 bp, 25 predicted proteins | sample 4694571 | NCBI WGS metagenome assembly VTLG01 (sample SAMN12604809, study PRJNA352737) | marine metagenome | biome: ENVO:00000447; feature: ENVO:00000209|ENVO:00000569|ENVO:01000036; material: ENVO:00002151; isolation source: viral sequences binned using virsorter ...
ATTGTTGCGGCTCATGGCTACTTTGGTCGCCTTATCTTCCAATACGCTAGTTTTAATAATAGTCGCAGCTTACATTTTTTCCTTGCTACTTGGCCCGTCGTTTGCATATGGCTTACCGCTATGGGAGTCTCCACTATGGCTTTTAATCTCAACGGGTTCAACTTCAATCAATCCGTCGTCGATGCAGCTGGAAGAACAGTCCCCACTTGGGCAGACGTTCTTAACCGTGCTGACTTAGGCATGGAGGTAATGCATGAACGCAACGCACACAATTTCCCGCTTGACTTAGCGGCAACAGAGGTACTTCAAAATGCCTAAAGTAAAGGTAAAAAAACCTAAACCTGTTAAAACAAAAAAATACTAACACCACGTCCGTTCATCCATTTTTCATGGACGCATGAAACCTAAGCATGGAACGGGGCTTAGGTACTAGAGATTTACAATGACTGTAAAACTAAAGTATCGTGGTGTCACTTACACTAAAACTATCTAATTTAATTTAATGAAAAAACTTGCACTTGTCCTAGCAACCACTCTTGTTTCTACACCTGCAATGGCTGGACCATATGTTAACGTAGAATCAAATGCTAACTACACTGGTTCAGATTACACATCAAGAGCTACAGATCTACACATAGGTTATGAAAACAATCTTGGCAATTTGGCATATTATGTCCAAGGCGGTAAGACAATTAACGCAGCTGATGGGGTTGATTCTGAGTCTAATTGGTCTGGTAAGTTTGGTGGCAGTATCTCTGCTACAGATAAACTTGGTTTCTATGGTGAAGCATCTTTCGCACAAGTGGAAGACGCTGATAACACCTATGGTACAAAGTTAGGTGCTAAGTATAGTTTCTAATGGCACAACAATCAGACAAGGCTAAGGCATCTATAACACCATTAGATCCTGAGCCAGAAATCAAAGAGGAAAAGAAAGAGACTTTCGATGAGGACATCTCATTGGAAGAAGCTCTATCTACCTTATGAAAAAGATAAATGAATTATGGCTAGTAGTCTTTATGCTTCTAGCCTTCTTTATTCATATTGAAGTTCTACATTTGAACTTCCATAGTAGAGAGACACCTCAGTGTCTTTCTAGCGAGCTTAGTTTAGCGGTAAAACTCTAGCCTTCCAAGCTAGGTTCATCGGTTCGATTCCGATAGCTCGCTTTTGGCTTTTGGCCCTTACGAGGATACCCATTAGCCGTCTAGACGGTGGGAAAGACCACAAAACCTTTAATTTAATTTGCGCGCGATGATGATTTATACCTTCAAACATTTTAAAATATAGATAAATGGCACAACAGTCAACCGCGCATCAAGCGTCGGTAACTATGCCGGGTGCTGCCCAGAGCACAGGCGATAGACGAGCGTTATACCTCAAGCTGTTTAGTGGTGAGATGTTCAAGGGTTTCCAGCATAACACAATTGCTAGAGATCTAATAATGAAGCGTACCTTGACGAACGGTAAATCTTTACAGTTCATCTACACAGGACGCACAAAGGCTGAATATCACACACCCGGTAACTCAATACTAGGTAACAGTGACGGCGCACCTCCAGTAGCTGAGAAGACTATCACAGTCGATGAGCTATTAATCAGTTCAGCATTTTTGTATGAGCTAGATGAGACACTTGCACACTACGACCTACGTAGTGAGATCTCTAGGAAGATCGGTTACGCTTTAGCTGAAAAGTATGACAGACTTGCATTCCGTGCTATCACACGTGGAGCAAGACAAGCATCACCAATCACTAAGACTAACTTTGTAGAACCCGGTGGTACTCAGATTCGTGTAGGTTCAACTACTAATGATTCTGATGCTTATGTTCCCGGTAATCTCGTGTCAGCCTTCTACGATGCAGCAGCAGCTCTTGATGAAAAAGGAGTAAGCTCTGATGGTAGAGTAGGTGTGTTGAATGCACGTCAATACTATGAACTCATCCAACAAGTAGGTGAGAATGGTCTAGTTAACAGAGACGCACAAGGTACATCCAGACAATCTGGTAATGGCATTGTGGAGATCGCTGGTATCAAGATCTACAAGTCAATGAACATTCCGTTCCTTGGCAAATACGGTACTGCTTACGGTGGTACAACAGGTGTAACAGCACCAACAAACACAGGTGACTTTGTAAGTGTAACTCCAGAAGATGCTTCTGGTGCACAGACAGGAATCAAGAATGACTACGGTACTAACACAGAACTAGGAGCTAAGTCTTGTGGACTTATCTTCCAGAAAGAAGCTGCAGGTATGGTAGAAGCTATTGGTCCTTCAGTACAAGTAACCAAAGGCGATGTCTCCGTGATTTATCAGGGTGATGTTATCCTTGGACGTTTAGCATGTGGCGCGGATTATGTTAATCCTTCAGCTGCAGTAGAATTGTATGTAGGTGCTTCAGCTCCTTCAGCATTCTAAGTTAATGGGAGTCTTAATGGCTCCCTTTTTTTTTATATATAATTATGGCATTTCCTACCACTAACGCTGCACAAGAATTACCAGCGGTTAATGAAATATTAGCGTCAGTTGGTCAAGCTCCTGTAACGACACTAGATCAAACCAACCCAGACGTTGCGATTGCATACGATACATTGTTACAGGTGTCTAGAGAAGTCCAAGCAGAAGGATGGACATTTAATAAAGAATATCACTATCCATTCACACCGAATACTGATAATGAAATAGTTATACCTACTAATGTTTTACAAATAGATATGGCTGAGAATGGTGATTATAAACATATGGATGTTATCAGACGTAATGGAAAATTATATGATAAAGAGGAGCATACAAGTGTATTTACAGAGAAAATAGAATGTGATGTTGTTTGGTTATTTGATTGGGTTGACCTACCACGACCAATACAAGATTATATAACATCTAGAGCTGCAAGTATTACTGTATCAAAAATAGTAGGTGATCAAAATTTATACCAAATGATGCAGCAGAAAGAAGCTTATGCTAGAGCTTTAGCACTTGAGTATGAATGCAATCAAGGTCAATTTACATTCTTCGGACACCCACAAGGCGGTAACTACTACAACAGCTACAAACCATATCGTGCCTTACAAAGATAATGAATGTCACACAAACTATTTCAAACTATTTAGGTGGTGTATCTAAACAACCAGATACAAAGAAATTACCGGGACAGTTAGTTGATTGTATTAATGCATACCCTGACCCCACTTTTGGTTTAACTAAAAGACCCGGATTTAAGTTTCTTAAAAATCTTGGTAATGCAAACATTTATGCAAATGCTAAGTGGTTCTACATACATAGAGATAATGATGAGAAATATATTGGATGTATTAAAGGTACAGTTATATATATCTGGAACGCTACCACAGGTGTAGCTGCGACAATAACATATGCTTCAAATAGTAATAACTCTTATCTTACAGGTAGTTCTGCCAATGACTACGACATTCTAACTGTACAAGATACTACTATAATTACTAATAAAATTAAGACTGTAACCACTCAAGCAGCCCCTGCATTCACTGCTAATAAGGTAGGTACTGTAAGACTTAGAGCTGTTACCCCTAATACAACCTACAGCGTTACAGTTAATGGATCTACTGTGACATATACTACAGGTGATACAGGTACTGCAGATGCTATTTTAACTAGTTTAAAAAATAGTATTAATGGTTTAAGTATATCTGGAATGACTGTCACTCAGCTTGATACTTCCCTTGAATTAAGCTGCTCTAGTGCCTTCACATTGACTGGTAAGGGTGGTGCAGATAACGAAAGGTTAGATACATACCAGAACCAAGTTGCTAATGTTACAGCCCTTCCTGATAGATCTCTACATCATCGTGTAGTTAAGGTATTAAATACTAACTCAGATAATGATACTTACTATACAAGATTTATAGCTGATAATTCTACATCTGGATCTGGTTACTGGGAAGAATATATAGCACCCGATGTGTCTGCAGGTTTAACTGCATCAACGATGCCTCACGAGTTATATAACTCAGCTACTAATACCTTTATCTTTAGACCAATTACATGGACCGATAGGTTAACAGGTGATGATACAACAAACACTCATCCTAGTTTTGTAGGTAAAAAGATTCAACAAGCATTCTTCCATAGTAGTCGTTTAGGTTTCTTGGTAGAAGATAATGTTTCAATGAGTCAAGCTAATGAGTTCTTTAACTTCTATCATGTGTCAGCAATGACTCAGATAGCTTCTGACCCAGTTGATCTAAGTACTTCAAGTATTAGACCTACATTACTTACAGGTGTACTACCTACTGCACAGGGTTTAATTCTGTTTAGTAAGAACCAACAGTTCTTGATGTATGCACCTAACGGTATCTTCACTCCTACTTCAACTATCATACGTGGTATCTCTAACTATGAGATGGATATCAATATTGACCCAGTTGACAATGGAACCAATATCATCTTCTTAAGTAAGACTCCCGGTTATACACGTATCTATCAGATGAGAACAGCGGGTCAAGAGATGAACCCAACTGTATTAGATATAGGTAGAGTTATCTCTGAATACATACCAAGCTCTATATCGTCTCTCATATCTAGCCCACAAAACTCATTCATAGCAATGTGGGGTACAGATAAAAATGATATCTATTTCTATAGAACTTATAGTGATGGAGAAAGAGAGCTTATGCAATCTTGGTTTAGATGGCAGCTACCGGGATTAGTACAGACAGTAGCAGTTGATTCTGATGTTATGTACGCAGTAACTATGCAAGGTGGTCAATACACATTAGTTAGTGCAAGTTTGAACCAAACACCGGAAGAATCTATATTGGTTAACTCGAATGGACAGAAGATGAATCCTTGTATGGATTTATATGCAACTGCTAGTTCCGTAGTTTTCGATACAAGTGATCCTGAAAATCCATTTTCGAAATGTTATATACCTTTTAATAATGTATCTGGTTTATCACCTGTACTCGTTATTGGTAGTGATGCTTCTGATTTAAGTAACCCTACTTTTGTGGAATCAGGTTTTACTATTACACCAACAATAGCTACAGATGGTACAGGTACATATTACAAAGTACCAGTTAAAGATTTAACGAGTGTAGCTAGTAAGGTAATTGTAGGATTTAAGTATACCTATGATATTGAACTGCCTACTATTTATTACTCATTAAATGAACAAGGTACTAAAGCTGATTATACTTCTACTTTAACAGTAGCTAGAGTTAAATTCTCAGTAGGATTATCAGGAGTTATAAGTTTCAAACTACAGAAAAAAGGATCTGCAGATTTCGATGATGTTATACCTGTAATATTAGCTAATGATTATATAGCTAACGATGTTCCACTAGATGATGAGTCTGTAGCTCAAATACCGATACATCAAAAAAACACAAACTTTACGCTAAAAGCATTTAGCGATTCACCATTTCCTGTCTCACTTTCATCAATGATGTGGGAAGGATACTATTCACCCCGATATTATAGAAGAGCATGAGCACTAAAGAAGAAAGAGAAGTTTTAGATAAGAAAGCTGCAAAAATGATTGAGTTAGCATCTGGTAATAATACCGATGCTGCTCAATATCTTTATATGCTTTCACGAATAACACGTGTACTAGACGATGTATTTGATAACGATCAAGTAATCACTAGAGAGGAGCACTTAGAAGTTCTTGAATACTTATTCGTCAGACTACCAACTAATCCTTTTTTTATAAGACATCAAGATGTTTTATTATCTCAACATCTTTCAATGTTTAATGCTTGGATGGCTGCAAACATAGCTGAGAAAGGAGATGATACAGATCAAATCTATGCACATGTTTGGAGAGATACTATACATGAAATCATACCAATAATAGCCTTACTAACTCAAGGTTATGATGCGATGCCACCTATATCGTTAGAGGTTAGAAAACTATTTAAAAAGCAACTCGGAGAATAAATCATGTCATTTGGCAGTGGTGGAGGTTCGAAGGATGTTATAAAACACCAAAATGAACAAATAAAAAAAAAGTTTGAATACGATAAAAAGAACTACGAATACAATTGGGGTATAGATGCAAGTACTGTTAAATCTGATGGAACAGGTGGTCAACAGTTACTTAATCCTGATGGTACAAAGAAAGGAGTTCATTGGGAAAATTACTATACTAGTGTCGAATCTTTAAACCTTAAGAAACAAGCTGATCAAGAGCAAAAAGACTATCAAGAAGAGACAGCTAGACAGAACTGGGAGATGGGTAAATCCCAACAACAATACCAGTGGGATCAACAAGATGCTGTCTATCAGAAATCCGAAGATCAATATGATAACACATTATTATTCAACCAGATTGAATATAATGATGCTATTGAAAGAGAACAGTCTGTCTTAAATGAAGAATTTATCAGTGCAGCATTTCAGAATCAAGGATTAATAGCTGACCTATATGAAGCTACTGGTACAAAAGGTTTTGAACAAGCTTCTCAAAGATTAGGATTACTTAAACAAGAAGATTTAATTGAAAGTCAAACACAAAAACATCTAACTAATCTTAGACAAAACGCCTCAAGTGCTAGGTATGCTCAAGCTGGTACAAGAATTGGAATGTTAGACCAAGCTGGTAAAACTGAATTCCAACAAGCTGGTATTGTTCAGGATTTATTTGTAAAGGAATCTGCTAATAGATTTAAGAAAGCTTCATTGCTTATGGATGTTGATACTCAAGATCGAATAGCACAATATCAAAATGATCTTATTCGTAGAGAGACTAAAAATACATATGCTAAAGCTGCACATGAAAGTACAGAGAGGAACCTAAAAACATTAAAAGCTCAAGGTCAGGCAGCTTTAACACAAGCTGGTAGATCACAAGGTAAAGCTGTTCAAATGGTATTAGCTGAACTTGGTAGGCAAAACGCCTATATAGCAGAGACTTTGATGCGTGGTAGTGGAGCTGCTGAAGCTAGAATGAAACAAAATCTGGCAAATAGTACTACATTTAAACAGAAAGCACGACTAAATCTTCAACAAATAAATGAGCAAACAGGACAGAATCTTGAAAGGACTTTATTAAATCTAGAAGAAACTGAAAGAAATTTAAAAATTGGTAACGCTAAAGGTGAATTAAATTTAGATCAAATTAAAAAACAAGTTTATGATAATATTGAAAGTACAACTTTAGACGTTAAAACTTTAGAAAATAACCTAAAACATGCTCAATCTGAAACTGGTCTGAATCTTAAAAAGATTGATTGGGATATAGATAATCTAGGATCTAGATTTAAAACTAATCAAGATATTTTAAAAGCTACTTTAGATAGTGCAGTAGAAGCTTCTGCAATGAATAGAAGAGATATTGCACGTGATCGACGACAAGCAAATCTAGAAGCTGAAGCAAGACGTATGCTTGATCCTTCTGTTGGTAGAGACGCAATGAACTTAGATAGATTCCAACCTATTGATCTACCTACACCTAAGTACCAAGATCCACAAGAACCAGCACTACCACCAGCTCCTATTGAAGGTGCAATGATGGATACAAGTATGGGTGCAGCTGGATTTGCTGGAGCTGCTTTAACTGGTGTTACAGCTGGTTTAGGAGCTTATGCTGCAGCTAGTTCGATAGGAGCTTTATCTGCTATGGCTACTCCTATCGGTTGGGTTGTTGGTGGCTTGTCCTTCTTAAGTCAATTATAAATAAATACAATGGCAAACTTAACTTTTAGAGGGTCAGCACAAAGAGGTAGACAGAGTTCGTTTGATCCATTCGACGTACCTGACCAGACCCTTAAAATACAACAAGAAACCGAACGTACCTTAAGTGGTATGCGAGAGGTCAGGAGTCAAAACTTACAGAATAGAAGTGAGCAACTAGCTGCAATAAAGGAAAAGAATTATAAAGAAGAATCTCATAGAAAAGAGATGACATCTTTAGATAGAGCATTTGCTGATGCCTATCATAAAGCTGAAATGCAGCATTATGAAACAAACATAGAATCTGCACGTACTAAAACCTTAGAATCTGAGCGTAAGTACAAAGAGATGCAAAGGCTTGTTGAGTTAATACCTAAAACACTACAAGCTTATGCTGACTTTGATCAGTCTAGATGGCAAGGTGCACTTGAAAGGAAAAAGACAGTAGCTAATCAATTAGGAGCAAGTGGTGAAGAACTTATTTCATTTTTAAAACTGACTGAGGGATTAAAATATGGTGATGCAGGTATTGCTGCAGCTGCTGATCAATACTTTCCAGATGCAACTAGCTTACAACGCCGTCAGTTACTAGATCTTCGTGGCTACAACAAAATGGCTCTGAGAGCTGTAGCTGGTCAAGAAGTTATTAAGAACCATTATGATCCTTTCTTTTCTCAGTGGTCAAAAAGTAAAAAGAATTTAAGTCAATCAGGTCATACACTTGATGAGATATTATCTAACCCTGATTTACAAGTTGGTAGTGAAGCAAAAGCCATGAGAGCAATGGCTGAGCGTGACTTTCAACAAATGTACTTCATGGAAGATAACCCTGAGTTTGTTAAGAGATATTTTCAACCTTTTTTAGATAAGAAAGCTGATGAATTTAATGCAGAGTTAACCACTACTTTAAACAACAATAGAGCAAGAATAGACCACGAAGAAGAAATAGCTGGTGTCAAACGTTACATGGCTATGGACCCGGATGGTACTCAATGGATTAGTGATTTTGTAAATAGTGCTGGTGATCCAAGTAGAGCAGGTAAATGGAGAACCCTATCTAAAGTTCTCCAAACTATGGCAGCTGATGGTGAACTTACTGATACTCAATTAGAGAAGATAGAATCTACAGAAATAGAGATTAACGGAAAGTTAACAACTATAGGTGAAAGCAAAAGAACACTATTAGAACCTGTTAATAAAGCACTACACGAACGAAACAACAGGAACCGAACAATACATATAGAAGAGAAGAAAAACCTTTCTATTCAAGGTGTTCAACTGGTTGAAGAAATGAGAGCTAAGAATGGTAGACCTTTAAATAGTACTGAATGGACTCAAATAAAAGATTGGTTTAAAGGTAAAGGTTATTCTAGCTATGACATGGAGAAGTACGCACCTTGGGTTAAGGCTTCAGAGAATAGAGAACCTATGGATATTGAAACATCCAAAAGTTATCTAGATGGCTTGGATAAGAAAGGAACTCTAAAGATGGCTCACCTTCAATTTGCCCATGAAAGTTTATGGACTGAGTACAGTAAGAAAGCTATAGATGGTCCGAATAAAATTGTTGATAAAGCTGGTATTTTTAGTCAGTTAGAAAAGGCTATAATTGCTACGGCTAGTAAAAGTGCTAAATCAAAATTTGAAGTCAATGCTGAAGCACAGAGAGTTATATCTAGAGCAAAACTTAAAACTAATCAAATACTAGAACCTGCCTTAATTGGTCAGACAGGCGGTGATCCAACAAATATCTACCAAGGTATTATTGATAACGAGATAAAATTATTGAACGCCAATGCTCCCGGTACTATTTATGAGAGAGCTGTAGATGCAGGTGGTAATTATATTTATGGTCCCGGTGGAGGTTTTGTAAATGACCATGATCCTACCTCAATCCTTAAGGGATATAAGGAAGCAGTAAGAGAAAAGAAAGATTTAACAAACGTATTAACTGAACACGATAATCAACGATTAGTTAACTATGTTAATGGTGTAGGTAGAAGGCCATTATTCTTAGATGGTATGGCTGAAGAAGATCCAAATAGAACTCCATTTGAAATGGCTGAAGCTCTTACAGCAGCTGGAGTTAAAGGAGGAAAACTAGAACCTAGAGGACATGAAGGCTTACTTCAAGTTATACCACCTGCAAATAGAAAGCTTATAACTGATAGAGGTTCTACAGCAAAAACATATTTAGCAGTTGGTAATGATCCAGAACAAGTAGATGCGCTTATTACTTCCTACATATCTAAAGATGTTGCTAACTTTTCCCCCGACGCTCCTTATGATGTAGTTACTAGTAAAAACTCAGGTAATGGTTTAGACTTATCTACAAATATATTTGGTACTACTATGGATAAGGTAACAATAAGTAGTATTCTTAATGCTCAAACTAGAGGTATAATTTCAGAAGCTGGTGCATTTAAACTGAATAGAGTTGATCTACAACGTTTTGTAGGTACAGGTATGGCATCACCAGATGATTTATTCACACCTAAACTGCAAAAATTATTATACAGGGAAAAGGTAGATCAAAGTACATGTACTATCTATGCCAATGATAATATGGTTGAACCAATACCCGGATGTGGGCAACATTGGCTAACCTCAGATAAAGAACAGAAAGGTGAATTAGATGCCGAAACTGTAGCTGCATTAAGCACTCGTCTCGATATAACAAAGATACCTGCTGCTGTTTATAACGAGTTCATAGCTCGAACTGTACAACCACTCAAACGAATAACAAAATGATGAATTATGGATCGAAGTAATGATTTTGCTGAGCTTCGTAACAGAGCAGTAGAAGAAGGTTTAAAAGCTCGAGAAGAAGATAAAGCACAAGAAGCGGTTGTACAACAAGAGGCAGCTGTGCAACAAGAAGCAGCTGCTCCACCACCTGCTGCACCACCAACAAAAAATGTCAAAGATAATAATCTTGGAGATAATGTTAAAGAGTTAGGTAGTGCTGTAGTTGGAGGTGTTGTAGATCTATATAATAGTGTTGGTTCTTTACCTAAACTATTAGATAAAAGATTTTATCAACCTACTGATCCTGATAATCCTTGGGCATATGATGCACCTTGGTTAATTAAAAACAAACCAATAACTCATACAGCATGGGGAAACTTTATTAGAGGTGGTATTGAATTAGCATCTGGTACAGTAGGAGTAGGTAAGGTAACTTGGGGAGTAAAAGGTCTCAAAGGTTTAGCAACAACAGCTAAAGCTACAAGATGGGGACGTGTCGGATTAGGAGCTGCTCAAGGTGGTGCTTATGATTTTATAAGTAATCAATCACAAGAAGCTAACCTAGCTAGATCTCTTATTGATATTAAACCTGAATGGGCTGGTTTACTTGAACCAGTAGCTACACAAGACACTATGTCTCCACTGCACAAATCTGCTCTTAATATAGGTGAAGGTTTAGGTTTTGGTGTTTTTCTAGATATAGTTTTTGAAGGGATGGGTTTAGGTCTTAAAGCACTTGGTAAGCATAAGAAACAAGCTGCTAAGAAGATTACAGGTGGAGATGTTGATAAACTCTATAAAGCTATTAATGATAGTAGTGATCTTGATTATCAAACTTTGACAAATAAAGTTGAACAAGGAGCTAAATCTACTTTTGAAAGAAGCTTATATCGAAAATTTAAAAATAAAGCTAAGAAAACAAACGCTGAAGTACCTACTATTAAAGAATGGAGAGATAAAGAAAAAGCTTGGGACAAGCTAGATGAGACTCAACGTGAAGGTTTTAGAAAACTTTATGCAGAAAAGAATAATCTTGATTGGGGAGATGAAAGAGACTTTACTCTTAACTCTCGTAAACAAGGAGATGCAAATAAGGATCTAGCTGTAGAGCAACTTGAATTTGATTTAAACACAAAAAGTCAACGACAAAACCCTGCTTATTATAAAGGTGGTGACATCTCTGATAACCAAGCTTTAATTGGTACATCTAACCCTGTTAAAGGTGTTAGAGATATGATAGAGATAAGGAATAATCCTATTCAAAAATACGGCTCACCAGAGGGAACTATTACTGAAGCCAATATCCGAAGAGCTGAATACACAGCTCCCGGGATGATGCTTGCAGAAAGTAATGCTTTAGCTAAACAATTACAAGCCAACCCTGCATACCAAAAGCTATATGAAGGAGCTAATGCAAAGGTTATTCAAGAAGACTTAAAGAATGCTGCTACTGATATCTTCAAATTTATCAGTGATACAGGAAATAGTCGTCTAATAGACATACCCGAAGAAGATGTAATTAAATACATTAAAAATGTAGATACTAATCCAACTATAATTGAGGGTCTACCAATCCTTAATAAAGCTCAGTTAAATGCTACTGATGTAATACTTGGTCAATTTTTATTTGAAGCTAGAGATTTAGCTAAAGCTAGTTTAAGCGTTGCTGATCAAATTAGCCCTGCATCACCGGGAGGTTTATTAGATGGAATATTAGCTAGATATTCAGCTATAGCAAGATTGAGAAAAGAAACTAGTATTGCGTCATCCTATAACTTAAAAAGATTTAGATCAGGTACATTAAATATTAACGAAACAATAGCTAACGCCTCTACTGCTGCAGCTAGTGAAGTAGCTACATTCAAACAACTTCTAAAAGGTGATGTAGATAACGACTTACTAGAATCATTTATACACTTTACTGCGACTGGTAACGGTAATAAACAGACTTTTAAAGACTTAGATGCTTTCTTTAGAAACAAACTACATGGCTATAAGAATGGTGATCAATATCAAAGAAATGCCATCTTAAACGAAATGATGGTAATGGGTGTTAACTCAATATTATCTGGTCCTAAGACTGTAGCTAGAGCGTTAGTTGGTACTGGTTTAGGTACTGCCATAAGACCTGTAGCAACCATGATAGGTGCTTTAGGGGATATAGATGGACAGACCTTTAGAAGTGCAGCTGCATCCCTTGGTGGAATGATGGAAGCGCAGAGTGAAGCTTGGAGAAAAGCTGTAGCTGATTTCCATAGTTATAATTTAGATGAGAAAGGTTTTAGAGGATTCACTGAAACAACAGCTGATCAGGAATGGAGAGCAATGATGTCCCACTTCGATCAGAACGGTACATTAGGTGATAAAACTGCTGCACATATTGCTGATAACTTAAGGAGTCTTAATAAGTTACCATTCTTTAACTATGGTCCACGTACCATGAAAGCAATGGATACCTACTTTACACAAATCATTGGTAGAGGTAGACAGAGACAACTTGCATTTGATGATGTCTATTCAAAGATGCAAAACCAAGGTATTATTGTTAGCGATAAGGATATGCCAAATTTACTTAGGAAAGTTGAACAAGACTTTGAATCTAAGGTGTTTTCATCTGATGGACAAATTACAGATGAAATGGCTCTATTCGCAGCTGATGAAGCAAAGTTAACTAAAGAACTAACAGGTATTGCTAAAGATATAGATAAAATCTTTGACAAGATGCCTTTCCTTAAACCTTACTTCTTGTTTGCAAGAACAGGGGTAAATGCTTTAGTGATGACTTCTAAATACACTCCACTTCTTAATAATGTAATTAAAGAACATACCGATATCTTTACAAAAGCTTGGGATGATCCTTCTATGTTGCAATACGGTATTAAGAGTCAAGCTGATCTAAACGTAGCTAAGGCTACTGCTAGAGGACGTATGGCTATTGGTTATGGCTTCACAGCTATGGCAACGGGAATGGCACTCAATGGTAATATTACTGGTAATGGACCCCCTGACAGAGCATTAAAAACCGCTTGGCTGCAACAAGGATGGCAACCTAGATCAATTAAAATTGGTGGTACATATATAAGTTATGAAGCACTAGAACCATTTAATGCATTCTTTAGTGTAGCTGCTGATATAGTAGATTCACAAAAAGTAATGGGTGAAGAATGGGTTGGTAACTGGTTCGGACGTATGGCTCATTTAGTTGGAGCTAATGTAGTTAATAAATCATTTATGGCTGGTTTACTACAACTATCTGATCTATTCACAACTCAAGGTGGTGATGTACCTAAATCTGCAGCAATGATTGTTAATAACCAAATACCTTTAGGTGGACTTAGAAACGAAATAGGTAAAGTCTTCTCTCCGGGTATGAGAGAACTTGAATCTGGTTTCTGGCAAAGTATAGGTAATAGAAACCTATGGGCTGACTTAGTTACTAAAAATCAGTTCATGCCTTATAGATATGATATTTTAAATGGAGAGAAACTTAGAGATTGGGATCCAATGACACGTCTAGTTAATGCTGTTATACCTATTAATTTAAACATAGGTGCAACAAATGAAACTAGAGAGTTATTAATGAGAAGTGGTCTTAACTTAGCTCAAACATTTAATTCAGGTCCAAATGGCCAGATACTAGAAAACAAACCTGATCTTAAATCTAGATATCAATACTACATGGGCCAACAGAATATAGAGGCTCAGCTTACCGAAATAATGACTCCAGAAATTATTGATTCAATTCAAAGAATGGAAAGAGGTAAAAAGGATTATGAAGCTAAGGATACTCTTCACGGAAGAATTATCATGCCTATATTCCGTACAGCTAAGCAAACAGCTTGGGAGTTACTACTTCAAGATCCAGAGTTAGGTGGTGAGGCTAAACAACTAGATACATTACATTCAATGCGTAGAGTTGAAAATGAGTTTAGAAGGTCAGGTCAATACGATGAAGAAGCTAATACAAGAAGACAGATAGAAGCAATAAAAAACTTACCTAAATAATCCACTCAGTCAACACTAACTATAGCGTAATGGCTGTCACACAAAATAACTTTACAGGGAACGGGTCAACCGTTCTCTTTTCATTTACATTTCCATACTTAGCAACCACAGACATTAAGGTAAAACTTGATGGGGTTGATACAACTGCATATACTCTTGCCAACGCTACAACTGTACAGATGAATACAGCTCCGGCAAACGGAACTAAAATAATCATCTATAGAAATACTTCTAACGATAGTAAGAGAGCAACATTCTACCCGGGTTCAGCAATTAAGGCGGAAGACTTAAATAATAATATTGACCAAATTCTATTTGTAGCTCAAGAGGTTGATAACAACGCTTTAAGTTCACTAGGAGATACCCCTATGCAAGGGAATTTCCAATTGGGTTTAGGTGCAGATCTTACTTTTGAAGGATCAGTTGATGATGCCCATGAGACACGATTAACTGTTGAAAACCCTACAGCAGATAGAACAATAACCCTACCAAACGTAACTGGAACTATTCTCACTACAGGTGATACAGGAACTGTTACGTCAGCAATGTTAGCAGATGGATCTATTGTCAATGCTGATATTAATGCAAGTGCAGCAATAGCTCAATCTAAATTAAATATTGCAAATGCAACAACATCTGCAGCAGGTTATCAATCCGCAGCAGATAAAACAAAACTAGATGCCATTGAAAGTGGAGCCACTGCTGATCAAACAAATGCAGAGATCCGAGCAGCAGTAGAGGCAGCTAGTGACTCGAACGTATTCACGGATGCAGATCATTCAAAATTAAACGCTATTGAAAGTGGAGCCACCGCTGATCAAACAGCTGCAGAAATTCGTACATTAGTAGGTAATGCTAGTAACTCAAATGTATTTACAGATGCAGAAAGTACAAAATTAGCTAACATAGAGAGTGCAGCTACTGCAGATCAAACAGCTAGTGAAATTAAAACACTACTACAATCTGACAAATTAACTGCTAATGAAATAGAAAACGGTACAATCACCGCTACTCAAATAGCAACAGGTGCATTAGACGGAAGATATTACACAGAAACAGAATCAGATGCTAGATACTTCAATATAAGTACTGGAGATACTATTAAAGATGGTGATACGTTCCCTGATAATGACACAACCATTGCTACAACCGCTGCTATTAATGACAGGATTATTGATCTTGTTGATGACGTAGGTGGTTTTGTACCTATAGCTAATGAAACATCTTTTCCTAACGCTAACCCTGACGTTAATAACGGGACTGGAACTCTTGTATCTATTAAAGCTCTCAGCAGCAACCTTACCTCTAATGGATCTGGAGTTGCAACCATTTCTAATGGTACTGTTGGAAACTCAACAGTCACCATTACTGGTTTAGCTAATAGCACTACATATAATGCTGGTTATGGTTTTATTGTAGAAACAACATCTACATTAAATACTTATTCATTCCATAGACTAGTACCTAAAGCTACTGAAGTAACAACTGTTGCAGGTAATATAACTAACATCAACGCAGTAGCTAATAATGAAACAAATATCAATGCTGTTAATTCCAATGCAACTAATATTAACACAGTTGCTGGAAATAATGCTAACGTAACAACAGTTGCTGGTATCAGTTCTAATGTAACTTCTGTTGCTGGTAATGAGACAAACATTAATGCTGTTAACTCAAACTCCAGTAATATTAATACAGTTGCTGGTTCTATTTCTAATGTTAATACTACTGCTGGTTCAATATCTAATGTTAATACAGTAGCTAGTAATATATCTAGTGTTAATGACTTTGCTGATCGTTATCGTGTAGCAAGTAGTGATCCCGGTAGTAATAATGATACTGGTGATTTAGTCTTTAACACTACTTCTAATGAATTAAGAGTTTATAATGGTTCAGCTTGGCAAGGTGGTGTAACAGCTACAGGTGATTTACTAGCTAAGTCTGGTGGTCAAATGACAGGCAACCTTACTTTCTCTGGTAGCCAAACAGTTGATGGTCGAGACGTATCTGCTGATGGTACTAAATTAGATGGTATAGCAGCTAATGCTAATAATTACTCACACCCTAATCATAGTGGAGAAGTAACATCTACAGGTGATGGAGCGACAGTTATTACAGATAACGTAGTTGATGAAGCTAATTTAAAAGTAAGTAATTCACCTACTAATGGTTATTTCTTACAAGCTCAAAGTGGAAACACAGGGGGTTTAACTTGGGCTGCTGTTTCTCAATATTCAACACCACTAACTACTCAAGGAGATATTCTATATAGAGATGCATCTGGAGATCAAAGACTAGCTGCTGGTACAAGTGGACAAGTATTGACTTCTGGAGGTTCAGGAGCTAATGTTTCTTGGACAACTATATCCTCTTTTGATTCAGAAGCAACTACAGTAAAAATAGGAGGAGGAGGTTATAGTAACCCCGGTACCGACAGTGTAAGTATTGGATCTGCAAGTGGTTACTCTAATGTTGGTGATTATAGTGTAAGTATCGGTAGAATATGTGGTTACTCTAATGCTGGCGATTATAGTGTAAATATAGGCTATTCAGCTGGTTACGGCGGAGCTGGCGATAACAGTGTACAGATTGGCCGTAGTTGTAGTGCTGGTGATAATGGTGTAAGTATTGGACACTATGCTGGTTATAACAGTTCTGCGAATAGTATAAATATCGGTTATCAAGCTGGTTATGGTGGAGCTAATGCTAATCATAATACTTTAATAGGATATCAAGCTGGTTATGCAGGTAATACAGCTGATAATAATACTGCGGTAGGTTCCTATGCTTTAAAAGATTATACTGTTAATGGAGCTGTAGCTGTAGGTTATGAAGCACTGAAAGCAAATACTACTGGAGTATCCAATACTGGTATAGGTTATCAAGCTGGCTTAGCGATTACTACTGGAGCATATAATTCAATTTTAGGTTATGAAGCTGGGAAATCAATTACAACAGCTTCAAATAATATAGCAATAGGTTATCAATCTTTATACACTGCAACAGATGGTGGTGAGAATATAGCTATTGGTACAAATGCTCTTAAACTTTTACCTGCTGGTAATGAAAATAAAGGTAACGTAGCAATAGGTCACGAAGCTCTTCAATCTCAAGGTACAAACGACTTTAGATACTTTGTAGCTATCGGTCATAATGCTATGAAGGACTTTAACTATGCTGCTTCAAATAGTGGATCGACTGCTGTTGGAGCTTTTGCTATGCAAAATGTTACGACTGGAGATCGTAACGTAGCTTTTGGTAAAAACGCTTTAGATGCTTGCACTACAGGAAGTTATAACTCTTCTTTCGGAACATATACAGGTCAAGCAATAACTACTGGTGGTCAAAACACATTGTTAGGTATGTATGCAGGTAGATACATAACAACTGGTAATGAGAATGTAGCCGTTGGTTCTAATGCTTTAAGCAATGCTACGAGTGGTGCTCAAGGAAGTAAAAATACAGCAGTAGGAAGAGAAGCAGGTCATGGTGTAACAGGTGCAAACTCTGGTGTCTTTATAGGTTTTAAAGCAGGTTACGGAGTTACTACTGGTTGGTATAATACTATAATAGGAAGTGACGCAGGTAAAGCAATCACATCAGGAAGTCGTAATACTTTAGTTGGAAATTTATCTGGAGAGAATATAACTGGAGAGTATAATGTATTTCTAGGTGATAGATCAGGTTATAATGGTACTTCTGGTAATAACAATATATGTCTAGGGTATGACAGTAATAAAAGCTCTGCAACAGCAGCTAATGAAGTAACTATAGGTAATGATAATATTACCAAGTTCAGAATACCCGGTATTAACTTTACTCTTAAAGATACTACTGCAACTGACAACTACGTTCTAACCGTTGATTCTAACGGTGAAGCAGGTTGGGAAGCTGCTAGTTCTGGAGTTAGTTCTGATTCTGAAAATAATACCGTAGGTGGAAGCAGTGCTGGAGCTGCTCTTGATGGAGATACTTATCGGAATACGTTCTTTGGAGCTGACGCTGGTAAGACAGTTAATTCTGGAGATGACAATACTGCTATTGGATTTAAGTCACTTGAAGCTACTGCTGGTGGAGCAAAAAATGTCTCAGTTGGTTCGTATGCATTATATAGCAACTCCAGTGGAGATGGTCATGTTGCTATTGGATATGAAGCTTTAAAAAGTAATACTTATGGAAATGGTAATGTCGGTATTGGTAGATTAGCTTTACGTGAAACAACTGGAGGAGATTATAACATTGGCATAGGTTATCAAGCTGGTAAAGGAATCACAACCGGAGGTAACAATATTGCCTTAGGAAAATATGCGTTAGAAGCTGTTACGACAGCAACTTACAATATAGCTATTGGCTATCAAGCACTTAAAGCAAATACAGCAAGTTATAACACAGCCATTGGTTCAGATGCAGGTGCGGCGACAACAACAGGCGATTCAAATGTTTTTGTGGGGTATGAAGCTGGCAAAGTTAATACAACAGGATATGGGAATGGTGCAATAGGTCTTAGGGCAATGGATTCAGTTACTACAGGGATATATAACAACTCAATGGGATATTCAGCCCTTAGTACGCTGACAACTGGAAATGACAATACAGCTATAGGAAATCAGTCATTAGAAGCTGTTACAACGTCATCAGAAAATACTGCATTAGGAGCACACGCTGGAGACAACATAACAACTGGTTCTAATAATACTTGTATAGGATTTGAGGCAGACGCAAGTTCAGCCACAGCAAATAACGAAATAACTTTAGGTAATAGTTCAGTTACCAAATTCAGAATACCCGGCATTAACTTTGAATTAGCCGATAACGGTGGTACTCCTACTAACGGTCATGTATTAACAATGGCTTCTGGTGGTGCTACATGGGCAGCTGCTGGTGGAGGTCTTGGTTCTGATAGCAACGATAATACAATAGCTGGAGATAACGCTGGTGAAAGTCTAAGCACAGGTGATGATAACAGTTTTTATGGAATACAAGCAGGTCAATCAACCACTTCAGGTGACGGTAATACTTTTATAGGTAGACGATGTGGTAAAGATAATACTACTGGTAGGTTCAACGTTGCTATAGGAAGGCAAGCTTTACAATCAAACACTACAGGCGAAAATAATATTGCTATAGGACAGAGTGCTGGATATTCGATGACTACTGGGGCAGAAAGAAATACTCTCTTAGGTGTGTATGCAGGTTATAGCTACACAGGCGACGAAGCTATAGCTCTAGGTTATAATGCCTTGTACGGTGCAACTGATTCTAGTAACTCTAATGGTAGATATTCAATAGCAATTGGAACCGAGGCTTTATATAATCAAACAACTCCTGATCATAATATTGGAATTGGTTGGAATGCAGGGAAAAGAATTACTACAGGTTTCCAAAATGTTTGCCTAGGACGTGCTGCTGGTGGAGGAATAGTTGATGGGGACAGTAATATTTGTATCGGCGGCGCATTAACTAGTACATCTAATACATATTCTGGAGATAATGGAATATTTATCGGTGCCACTATGTCAAACTATGCTATTACTAGTGGTTACCCCAATTATGTAATAGGTACATATGCTGCAGATAGTTGTACTACTGGTGTAGAGAGTATATACATAGGAAGATCAGCAGGTTCTAACGCTACAACACAAAGTAGTTGTGTATGTATTGGTTCAAGTTCTAGAACAGGTACGACAGGTTTTGGTAATACATCAGTAGGACATGCCGCTGGAGATAATCTTACAACAGGTTCAAATAACCTATCATTAGGTAGGTATGGTGCTCCTAGTTCAGCAACTGCTAGTAATGAAGTTACCTTAGGTAATAGTTCTATAGGTACTTTACGTTGTGCAACGCAAACCATTAGTTCACTATCTGATAGGCGTGATAAGACAGATATTAATACTTTAGATTTAGGATTAGATTTTATTAACTCTCTTAAACCAGTTAAGTTTAAATGGGATTCAAGAGAAGGATTAGAAAAAGATGGTACTTACGATGCTGGTTTTATCGCACAAGATTTCCAGCAAGTACAAAAAGATAACGATGCTGAGTATCTTGGTTTAGTTTTGGAAACGAATCCAGATAAATTAGAAGCTTCTTATGGAAAACTTGTTCCAATGCTTGTTCAAGCAGTAAAAGAACTATCAGCAAAAGTAACTGCCTTAGAGGCAAAGTAAACATTCACCTAATTAAACATGGAAACAATTCAAGAAAAAGCTCAAACTTTAATAGAAGAAAGAAACCAACTCATTGGAAGAATCAATGAAATCAATGGTTCACTAAAAATATTAGATGAACTCGCTAAAGAAGCTGAGCAAAAAGAAGAAACAACTACTGAAGAGGAATCTTAATTATGGCGGAACGTACTGCAGACGAAGTAGCGACAATTTTCACTAATGCTGGAGATAGTGTTACAGTTATAAACGCTATTGCTGCTCAATCTACAATTTCAGATGAAGATAAAGCAACGTTGAAAAGAAATGTAGATCATCTTGAAATTATCAAAAATTATAAGAAAGAAGATGGTGTTACTTCTATCTGGACTAGTGAAGATTTTACAGCACAAGACGCTGCTGTAGTCACAGGCAAGTCGAAGTATTAATATATTTCTACCTAGATTCAATCTGCCTGATCCAACTGTTCTAAAATTCAGACCTCCGACAGCTCGGATGCCGACGTATAAACCTATCGTTATACCTCCAACTGATTTAGAACCTCCAGCAGATGTAAAACCAGAATCTACTGAACAACCACCTGAACCACCCAGTTTAAAAATTCCAGTTATTGATATAAAGATGCCTGTACCGGAAGCAGCAGTTGTAGTGACTGCTGTTTCTACTGCTGTTATAGCTGTAGCTACCACTTCAATTACATCATCTTTATTTGAACCAATTAAAAAGAAAGTCCAGAAATTCTTACAGAAAAAAGTAGATAAATGGAAGGAACAGCGAAAGAAAAACCAAAAAATCTCTTACAAAAGTTAAAAGAAAATGTAGATGACCATGAAGAACAAATGGTAATTTTAGGCGCAATGGTGCGTTTGGGAGTCGTCATTTGGTCCGGGTTTATCATAACTTTAAACTACGTAGAAATACCTATGTTTAAGAAAAGTCCGGGTGGGGATATAACTTTCCCGGCCAGTATTTTTACTGGAGCACTTGCAACATTCGGCTTGTCCACTGGTAATGGTAATAACAAAAAAAATGGTAGTAACGACTTAAAAAACAAACAATGAGGAAATGGCTTTTAGTCTTCCTACTGGCATCACCCACGGTAGCGAAAGCAGAATTAGTGACCCCGAACTTCACCCAAGGGTCGATGAACAGTACAACAACAACAACTCAAGAAATAGTAGAGGAAATAACGACAACCACTTACGGGTCAGCCCTAAACAAGTGGAGTGGGGAAAATATAACCCATACATCAGCCTCATCAGGAGGTATAGTCGATTCAGATTCGGTATTCACTTTACACACAGCTGGAGATCCCTTTTCACTAGAAGTGATAACAAGAGCAGCAAGTCAGGTATTAGAAGTAACGGAAATAGACAGAGAAATAGATACCTCTTCTACTACGGTCTCCTTATCAGTCTTCTCGCAATAGAACCAGTTAAGGCGACAGAACCAGAACTAAATAACACTGCTAATCCAGTGGCTGCTGCGACAGGAAATGTAACAAATCAGGCGGTGCAATTTCAAAATAATGGAGCACCGTCTAGGCAGCACTACGGACCTAACATCTCATGTAATGGTAGTACAATGACTTTCTCACCTTTCTATATGGGAAATCATACAACTCCATTTGATGGGGATATGTCCCAAAAAAGTTACACTGTCGCTGAAAACTGGGGAGGACAAATCAACTTTATGGTTCCACTAGACCGTAGAGGATTGAGACGATGCCTCTCTATTGCTGAAAGACAAGAAGAAAAAATGCGTCTTGACTATGAATTAGTTAGGGCAATTAAATGTGCAGAGTTACAACAAAAAGGTTTTATGTTGAAACCCGGTAGTCGTGTAGCAAGTATGTGTAGCGATGTTATAGCTATATCTGCATATATAAAATCAACAAAACCACCCGAAGAGCAAACTAAACCTTGGTATAAACCATTTTAAATATGAGCACCCTTAGCGAAGCAATAAAAAGACAAGCAGAAGAACAGCAAGCTGCAGCTAAAGCAGCCAAAAAGAAAACACCTAAAAAAACATCTAAATAAATGATCGTACTTATCAAACCCGTCCTCATGGCATTCCTCAGCTCTTCAGCTGTTAAGGAATTAGTTATACAACTACTGGAAGCTTATGCTGAGTCCACTGACAATACCATTGATGATAAGGCAGTCGAACTAGTCAAAAAGAACTTATTCCCCGGAAGCTAAATGTCAATAGCAACTGAAATTAAAGCACTTGAACGTAGAATAGAGGCAGCCCGAAAAAGAGGTAAATTAAAAGAAGCAGGAGAAATGAGTAGGACTCTTTGGGACTTAAAAGCGTCAAGGAAAAAAAATCTAAAAATAAAAAAAGCCTAATGAAGAAAGCCACTGAAGCCCAATTTAATGAATTACATAACCTCGTCACTAAAGAATTTCTAAAGAGGGTCAAAAGTGGCGAAGCTTCTACCCAAGATCTTAAAGCAGCCTGTGATTGGCTTAAAACTAATGACATCAGCGGTATTGCATATGATGGCAACCCACTCTCTAAGCTTGCAGCAGCAATGCCAAAAGTAGATCCCGAATTAGTACAGAGTAGACTTTATGGCCGGAAGCACAGCTGAGTACTACAGGAAGAATCCTGAAGCTCGTAAAAAAAGACTTAAACAACAAAGTGCATATCAGAAAACAGCAAAGGGTAGTCGAATTAAAAAAAATGCTAACAAGCTTAATAGAAAACTTGGTACTTACGGTAATGGTGATGGCAAAGATGCAGCTCACTATAAAGGGAGTACTACAAAAGGCAGACTACAGTCTCCATCTACTAACCGGAAAAGCAGACTAAAAATTCGTAAATGACCCCACTTCTACCAACCCCTGAACACTATTTATACAACCTAATAACCATGACAAATTCAGAAGCACGAAAGCTCTGGAGAAGAGCTATTAAAGAGCACTTCAATTGTACATGTGTTTATTGTGGAAACAACTATGAAATTAATGAACTTACACTTGATCATGTTAAAGCTAAAACAAACGGTGGCGAGAGCCTTACAAGCAATTTGGTCCCCGCCTGTAGAGCGTGTAATCAGGGCAAAGGTAGCAGTCATTGGCAAAGATGGATGCGTCAGACATATGGACGTAACCATGCCAGAGAACAACTTATTCTAAATCATATAAGCTGATGAATAAAGATGCATTATTAATTCAAAATGCTTTAAAAAAACTACCATCATGGAAAGAAAAGCAAATACTTAAAGATGTACAATATAAGTTACCTGATATAGAAGCTAATCCTAATAAGATATATCAAAAGTATATAAAAGAAGGGTTACAACCTGATAAGTACCAAACCAAAGAAGAATTATTTGAAGCAGTTAAAAATGTTTTAAATACTGAAAAGGTTAATGGTAAACAGATATCTTTAGGACAAGCCTTGAAAAAACTTTTTCCTGATGGATATGAAGGTCTACCATTAGAATACTCTAAAACTGGATCAAGTAAAAAAGGTAATAGAGTAATTAAGGAGGTCACATTTAATAAACGTGCCTTCAGAGAGCAAATACCTTTAGAAATTAAAGAATGGTTCAAACTGAATCAAAGTAAAGGTCTTATACCTGCTGATTCTTTAAAGAAGTATACTGAATACATTAACAAAGGTAACACACGTAATGCAGCTATTGCTAAACGATTATCAAAACTAACTGGTATTAAATTTGATAAAGGTCACATATTTGCTTTATTTGCAGAAGGTACTAACGATCCTGCATCTCAGATAGCAGAATTATTATCAGAGAATAGAGGTAAAGGTGGTGTAGATAACATACCTAAAAATTTAGCTGATATTATTGATACTCCTAAAAACTGGCAACAATCAGCTTTTGAATTTGTCAATCGACTTAAAGGTGGTACCAGTGGTTCTGGATTAAAAATTGATAAATTTGGTAAATCATTATCCGATTCAGAATTAGCTTCAATAGCTAGACATGGTGCAAACCCTGATCAAGTCGTAGCTAGTAAATGGAAGAAAGTATTCGATGCATTAGGAGAAGCCGAAATAGCAAAAAGAAATAATACGATTCCAGAGTTTGTTAATAAGTTTTCAAAAAGAATTGATCCAACAACAGGTAAATATATACAAAAGTTTGGAAGTGGCAAACCAAATGTCAAAGGTGAGATTTTAAAAATAGGTAAGAAGATAGTAAAGAATCCTCTTGTAAAAGTAGGAGCTGGTCTTGGTATGTTAGGTGCTATGGATGATTTAAAATCATTTGGACAAGGTATTAAAGGTGCATTAAATCCAAAGGTATCTAAGTTAGAAAAAAGTGCCGATGTAATGAAAGCTGCATCTGGAGGTTTAGGATTAGCTTCACTAGGATTCGGACCTGCCTTCGTACCAGCTCTAGCTGCAAAAGGAGCTGAACTACATATTAGAAATAGAATTAATAAAAATAAAAACAGATATGAAACTATAAGTGATCGTATGTCTAATATGCCTACTGATTTAAAGATAAGAAAAACAATGCCACAAGACGCTGTAAGGAGTCTTGAACTTAAGTAATGACCAAACACACATGGAGAACCCTTTAGAGGCTCTACAGAGCGATTTCAAGCTGTTTCTGACCGCATTATGGGACCAGCTTGATCTACCTCCACCAACTAGAGCACAATTTGCCATTGCAGACTACTTACAACACGGTCCTAAGCGTTTACAGATCCAAGCCTTCCGAGGAGTCGGAAAAAGTTGGATTACTGGAGCGTTCGTGTTGTGGACTTTGTTTAATGACCCCGAAAGAAAGATAATGATCATATCTGCATCGAAAGAACGTGCAGACAACATGTCTATCTTCCTACAGAAATTAATTATCGAAACACCATGGTTATCCCACCTACAACCAAAAAGCGACGAGGCAAGATGGTCCAGAATCTCTTTCGACGTAAATTGTTCGCCTCATCAGGCTCCAAGCGTAAAAAGCGTTGGTATTACTGGGCAACTTACTGGATCACGGGCAGATTTGATGGTATTGGACGACGTAGAAGTCCCGGGAAACAGTATGACGGAGTTGATGCGTGAGAAACTTCTTCAACTTTGTACGGAAGCCGAAAGTATCCTTACCCCCAAAACTGATAGCCGTATTTGCTATCTCGGGACTCCTCAGACTGTTTTTACTGTTTATCGTAAGCTGGCTGAGCGTAACTACCGTCCCTTTGTTTGGCCCTCAAGATATCCCAGAAAAGACAAACTCAGTAAGTACGAAGGACTCTTAGCACCTCAAATACAAGAAGATTTAGAAGAAGGAGTAGATGAATGGGATGTAACAGACCCTGATCGCTTTAGTAATGATGATCTATTAGAGCGTGAAGCTGCTATGGGTAGGTCTAACTATATGCTTCAGTTCCAACTAGACACAAGTCTAAGTGATGCTGAGAAGTTCCCACTTAAGATGGCTGATCTAATTGTAACCAGTGTTAATCCTAAGACAGCTCCAGATCAAGTTGTATGGTGTTCAGATCCTCAGAATGTAATCAAAGATTTACCTACAGTAGGTCTACCCGGAGACTATTTTTACTCTCCTATGCAACTTCAAGGTGAATGGACTCCATATGCAGAGAGTATATGCAGTGTAGACCCCTCTGGAAGGGGCACAGACGAGACTACAGCGGCTTACATTAGCCAAAAGAATGGTTTCCTATACCTACATGAAATGAGAGCCTATAGAGACGGTTATAGCGATGATACATTATTGAATATTCTTAGAGGTTGTAGGAAATATAATGTTACTAAACTTGTAATTGAAACTAACTTTGGTGATGGTATCGTAGGTGAGTTATTTAAAAAACACTTACAAATGACAGGTCAACATATAGACATAGAAGAAGTTAGAGCTAATGTACGTAAAGAAGATAGAATAATTGATGCACTTGAACCTATACTTAATCAACACAGATTAATAGTAGACAAAAAAGTAATAGAGTGGGATTATAAGTCTAATCCTGATGAAGCTCCTGAAAAAAGACTCATGTATATGCTCTTCTACCAAATGTCTAGAATGTGTAGAGAAAAAGGTGCTGTTAAACATGATGACAGATTAGATTGCTTAGCTCAAGGTATTAAATACTATACAGATGCTATGTCTATCTCTGCCCATGAGACAACTAAACAACGTAAACGTGATGAATGGGATGCAATGCTTAGAGAATTCATAGACAATCCTACAGCTTCTGCTAACCATATGGTTCTTGGTATGAATAAAAAACAAAGAGACCAAGCTAACTTAATAGACAACAGCAACTCCTCAGTCCACAACTGGATAAATTGAGGTCCGTCCCCTATACAGGGGAGAGAAGGGTGGACTCACCTCTGGGTTAAGGGGGATTTATTCTCCCTTATACTTATCTCGACAGAGGTTCCGAGATACCTTTAACACCTACTACCACCTACTTTAATAACATAATGAAGTTATTCCTTGATACAGCTATTGTATCTGATATAGAAGAAAGAGTATCTACTGGTCTTATATCCGGTATTACTACTAACCCTACCCTTATTAGAAAGAGTGGTAGAGATCCGTGGAAAGTTTATAGAGATATAATTGAATTAGGGATAGATGATTTAAGTATTGAAGTCATGGGAGATGATTCGAAAGAATTAATTAAAAATGCTATGACAGTACAAGAGAACTACGGTAACGTAGCTACTATTAAACTCCCTTGTACTATAGAAGGTCTTAAAGCTTGTAAATATCTCTCGACTATCGGTCTCCGTGTTAATATGACATTAGTATTTAGTGTTAGCCAAGCGTTATTATGCGGTATTGCTGGTGCTACTTACGTATCACCATTTATTGGAAGGATGGATGATAATAGTCTTGATGGAATTAAATTAATTAATGATATATCTAATGTATTTAAAAAACAATTTATAAATACGTTAATATTGGCAGCTTCTGTACGTGATGCACAGTCAGTTGGTGTAGCTTTCGGAGTTGGTGCTGATATATGCACTATTCCTCCTAAAGTCTTTGATAATATGTCTTCCCATATTTTAACAGATAAAGGACTAGAGCAATTCAACGCTGATTTTTTGGCATAATTTTCTGAGGGCAATTCCTTATAGGGGTGGCCGGATTTACCCCCGTGGGGGTGCGCGGGCGCGGTAGTTGGAACCCGTGTGTGTCCAAACCGTGTCCAGTTCGTTTGTACAGGGCCAGCAGCGCAGTGGTATCAGTGGATTTGATGCCCTGCGTAACTGTGTGAGAGGCAGTTATGCAACGTCGCGCGGGTGGTTCTATCTTCGCGCGTGCGTGCAGCCGAGCGCGGTAGTTGGTTCATGGCGTGTGATCTGTATGCGAGCTGTAGCTTCGCTAATCATTGACCAGCTGATTGATAAGTTATGCTAATATCCATTGCTATCACTGCTATCTCAGCAGATAATGTGGTAATGTCAGCAAACCCACACCAAACATGGCTTGACTTGTGGATCTGGATCATGTAGATTGATTCTTGAAGATTGAGATCTTTCGAACTCTCGTTAGAGGGTGAGAGAGTTCTCAAGATTCAATCAGAATCAACTAAGAGAACTTTCTGG
>VTLG01016488.1_pt1 | contig 28122 bp, 39 predicted proteins | sample 4694571 | NCBI WGS metagenome assembly VTLG01 (sample SAMN12604809, study PRJNA352737) | marine metagenome | biome: ENVO:00000447; feature: ENVO:00000209|ENVO:00000569|ENVO:01000036; material: ENVO:00002151; isolation source: viral sequences binned using virsorter ...
AATAATCTACTTTACCTATATGTGTTTGAACAGCAGTAGATAACATCTGTGCTGATTCTAAAAACATTTTAGGTATATGTTTATCACACAAATATTCTGCTGAAAATTCTGGTGTTTTATCTAAAAAGAATATATTCATTATTCTGTTATAGTCTGCTCATTTTCATTCGCAATAACTTTTTCTAAATAATAGTATTTTCTTTTCTTTCTAATACCAACCTTAACTTTACCATTTATCATATCTTTTAAATGATATAATTCTTTTGTATCCCATTCATTAAATCTAACAATTTTTCCGTCTGATAAATGTAAATGCAAAAATGCTCTCTTAACATTCCATCCACTACAACCTAAAGTAACAGATATAACATCTAAATTTCTATATGTAACAGCACTCATATTAGCACCACCACTATTATTATTAAAATTACAATCCACAATATATGTGCCATTTTTTCTCCTTTTTTGTGGGTAGTTTTGAAAACCTACATCGAACTTAATCTCTGTCTTTGTTTTCTTTGGCACTACCCAAGCCACTTGAAAGTTTCCTAATTTATACTGTAGTACAACCTCACAATCGAACAGTTTAGTAAGGGGGTGCAAACCCAAAGTTTACATTGCTGTAACACCTATATGCACTTTGTTGTCACGGTAACCCCTAGCTTTATGTAGAGCTTGTATGTCCCATTTTTATATACCTAAATTAGGCTTGGGTTCTCTCTACAATTATATAAATAGACTACTGAAATACTATGGCAATACTTTTTTTTATTTTTTTTATCTTGCGATACCTACCCAATATGATAATTATAGTTTCATTACTTTGCCAAAGGGGGTATATTATATGCTACAGGATTATTTAAATACATTAAACTTAAACATAGGAGAATCACATCGAGGCGATTGTCCTGTCTGTAACCATAGTAATACTTTTTCTGTAACAAATTCTGGAACAAGATTATTATATAATTGTTATCATTCTGATTGTACTATATCTGGTTTTAATAACAACAAAATAACAAAAGAAATATTTAATGCTACTATTAATAACACCGAACAAATTAATGTAGATACAGAATATAAAGTACCAGATTATTTTGTATCAATAAGTAAAAATGATAGAGCAAAATTATATCTACAAAATAATAATTGTTGGTCAGCATATTTAAAAAACTTAGATAACATTTTATATGATGTTAAAAATGATAGAGTTGTATTTTTAGTTAGATACAATAACAAAATTGTAGATGCTGTTGGAAGGAGGCTCGGAAAGTATGGTTCAAAGTGGCATAGATACAATAAAAGTAAATATCCATTTGTAATAGGAGATAATGATGTGTCAATAGTGTGCGAGGACTGTGCTAGTGCTTGTTCAGTATCAGATAGATATACAGGCATTGCATTAATGGGAACACATTTAACAAATGAAGCCTTGCGAATAATATCTGAAAGTGTAAAAGTAATTGTGGCATTAGATAAAGACGCAACAAGAAAAGCAATTGATGTTGTTATGCGAATTAAATCTAAAGTACCAACAAGGTTAGTAACATTAGATAGAGATTTAAAAGTGCTAACAAAAAATGAAATATGGGAGATATTGGAATGAAAACATCAACAGATATATTTGAAGAATTATTAATTGCTTTAGCAAGTTGGAAAAAATGTTCCAACAAAGATTATAAAATATTAGAAAATATTTATTATAAGTTAGGTGGTAAATAATGAAAAAATTTGAAATAGTTACATCAACAAGTTTTGGTCATAAAATTATTGTTGAAGCAAATACCGAAGAAGAAGCACAAGAAGAAGTAAGTCTTATGGGACAAAATGAAATGGAAGAAAAAGCAGAAGACACTTGGGATGTTGATAGTTTTCCAATGATTTGTACAGTTGAGGAAATAAAATGAAATTGTCCTCCGAACACAAACTTGAACTAACAGAAATTCAAGAGAAATTATTCAATCTTTTCAATGAGTTAGGGAAGATTCTTGTGTCGGAGGATGACAAAGATTTAGATGACATTATGCAAAGAGTAGAACAAATGAAATTAGAAATGGATGAGTTAATTGAAGACTACAATATTAAAGAAGATTAGTTTTTTATTTTTAATAGTAACAATGTTAAATGGTTGTGCATTTTTTGTTGCGAAAGAAACTGCAAGGGCTATAACAATTGTTGCTGAAGATAGTAAAGCAAAGTCGGAAAATAAAAAAAAGAACAATGAACATAGAGATGAAAAACAAAGTGTTATTGATTGTATAAAAATGGTGGTGTACTGTGACTAATGAACAACTAGAAAAAAAATATTATCCTATTTATTGGATAATAAATAATGATGAAATTGAAATTACAGATAGAAATAATAATCCTATTTGGGGTTTAAATTCTCCTCATATTAAATACCATAAAAATAGAGAGGATTACAAAAAAATACATAAACTTGAAAGAAATTTTATTGAAGATAAAATACGAAATGAATTACAATTTAGTGGAGAAATTTGTAGTATATGATTGAAAAACAAGTAATAGCATTGTGTCTACGAAAAGAGTTTTGGGATAAAGCTAAAAACATTTTATCAAAAGAAATGTTTCCAAAAGAATACTCAACAATTTTTGATACAATAAATTCATCACAACAAAAATATGAAGTTGACTTAACAGTTGATGAACTACTTGCATTACATAGAGATAGATATCCTGCAATGCCAGAATCTACTCGCAATAACATAGAAGAAGAAATAGAAAATTTAAAAGGTGTTGCACCTACAAATATGTCTATGGCTTTTGATTTATTATTTAATTTATGGCGAAGAGATAAGGCTAGAGAAATAGGAGATAAAGCATTAGCAATATGGACAGGACAAAGTGATGACTTTGGAGTGTTACAAAGAATAATTGATTCTGCATTAAAAGAAGACCCAGAACAGCACGAAACTTTTACAATTATAAAAGATACACTAAAAGATTTAATCGCAAATGAAACTAAAACTTGTGATTTTAAATTTCCATTAAGACCTTTGTACTCACAAGTTATGGGTTTAAATAAGGGTGACTTAGGAATTATATTCGCAAGACCAGAGGTTGGCAAAACATCTTTTTGTTGTTACTTAGCAAGTGAATATGTAAAAGCAGGGCATAAAGTTTTTTATTGGGCTAATGAAGAAAGAGCAACACGATTAAAAATTCGTATTTTTTGTTCCATGCTTGGAATGTCTAAAGATGAGTTGTATGACAATGTTGAAAGTTGTAGTAGCAAACTACAGGACATGGAAGTGGAGGATAAATTAACAGTTATAGATAGTGTAGGTACAGATATATCGGAAATACAATCCTATTGTGATTTAAATAAACCAGATATTATATTTGTTGACCAATTAGATAAAATAAAAGTAAGAGGTAATTTTAATAGAGGAGATGAAAGATTAAAAGAGTTGTATAGTTCAGCAAGAGAAATAGCAAAGAGAAATAATTGTTTAGTGTGGGCTGTATCTCAAGCAGGTGCAGATGCAGAGGGTAAACAAATTATAAACTACGATATGTTGGATGGTTCTAAAACAGGCAAGGCAGGAGAGGGTGATATAATTATAGGTATAGGTAGAAATAATGGTGATTACGATTTAGACCCAACAAGATTTTTAACTATATCAAAAAATAAAGTTAATGGTGTTCACTCTACTGTGACTTGTGAAATGGATGTTAAAACAGGTGTGTTTAAGGATTTTGCTGAATGAGGTGGGGACTAACAACTTGTTTAGATGTAGAAACAACATTCAAAAAAGATGATGCTTATTTTTATAATGGTAACAATCAATTAGTAAGTGTAGGATTTAAGACACAATCTGGAAAGGAAGATTACTTATGGTTTTATCACAAAGAAAAAGAACCAACAAAAAATGGTAAAGAAACATTACAAAATATACTTAACAGCACAAAATTACTTATTGGACATAACATTAAATTTGATTTGGCTTGGCTTTATGGTTGTGGTTTTACTTATAATGGCCGTGTGTATGATACTATGGTTGTTGAGTATTTACTTGCAAGAGGTGTACATTGTGATTTGTCGTTGGATGGGTCTTGTAAAAGAAGAAAAGTAAAACAAAAGAAGAAACATTTAATTGAAAGTCACATGAAAAGTGGAGTTAGTATGGAAGATATTCCGTACAAATTAATCGAAGAATATGGTAGGGGTGATGTAGATTGTACCTACGATTTAGCAATGGAACAATGTAAATTATTAGAGGTGGATATAAATGAGTTTAGTAAATACAATTAATTTATCTTTTGAAATGACAAAAGCATTGACAGACATGGAAGTTAATGGTATAAAGATAAATGTAGATACACTACATAAATTAAGAGATGAATACCAGACAGAACTAGTTGTTCTTAACAAAAAGTTAGATACAATGGTTAAAGAAGCAATGGGAGATACACCAATTAACTTAGATAGTGGCGAAGATAGGTCAATGGTTATGTACAGTTGTAAGGTAAAAGATAAGAATATATGGAAAAATTCTTTTAATTTAGGTACAGAAGTTCGTAGAGGTGGTGCAAAAAGACCTAAAAAGAGACCAAATTTAAGCAAAAGAGACTTTAATCGCATGGTAGCACAGATGACAGATGTAGTATATAAAACAAAAGTACAACAATGTGACAATTGTTGGGGTAAAGGAACAGTTAAAAAATTTACTGTCAAGGGTGTTCCTTATAAAATAGAACCTAAATGTCCTAAATGTAGTGGTAAAGGTGTTTTGTATATACCAACACATGAAGTAGCAGGGTTTAAATTAGTACCTACAAATATTATGGATTGTACTGTTAATGGATTTAAAACTGATATGGATACAGCGATAAAACATATAACAGAAACTAATGCAACAGCGAAAGATTTTTTACAATCGTATACTAGATATAGTGCTATAAGAACATATCTACGAACATTTATTGAAGGAATAGAGAGAGGTTTAGATGTAAATAATTTTATTCATCCACAATTTATGCAATGTGTAACAGCAACAGGTCGGCTGTCTTCTAGAAATCCTAACTTTCAAAATATGCCTAGAGGTAGTACTTTTCCTGTAAGAAAAGCTATTGTTAGTAGATTCAATAATGGCTTTATACTAGAAGGAGATTATAGACAATTAGAATTTAGAGTTGCAGGTTTTCTATCTAAAGATAAACAGTTGTATAGAGATGTAAAAAATGATGTGGATGTTCATCAATATACTGCAGATACAATGGGTGTTGAAAGGCAAGAGGCAAAAGCACATACATTTAAACCTCTGTATGGTGGTGTTTTAGGAACTCCAAAAGAGATGAGATACTATGAAGCATTTAAACATAAGTATTGGCAAGTAACAAATTGGCATGATAAATTACAAAGAGAAGCAGTTGAAACTAAGAAAATTAAACTACCCTCTGGTAGAGAGTACTCATTTCCTTATGCTAGATATACACAGTATGGTAATGTAACAAATTCAACAGCAATAAAAAACTATCCTGTTCAAGGATTTGCAACAGCAGATTTATTACCTCTTGCGTTAGTTAATCTATATGTTATAATGAAAAAAAAGAATATGAAAAGTGTTATCTGTAACACAGTTCACGATAGTATTATTCTTGATGTTCATCCAGAAGAAAAGATAGAATGTATAGATTGTTTAAGAAATGCAATGATGAGTATAAAAGATGAATGTAATAGTAGATACAATATTAATTATGATATGCCTGTTGATATTGAATTAAAAATAGGCGATAATTGGTTAGAGACTAAGGAAATATAATGGACGATTATAAAGATTACAAATTAAGTGGGACACTCCATGCACCATTTAGTCCTATGTTAATGGAATTTAAAATTCCACAACCTTACATAGATTTATTAAATAATTATGGAGATAAAATATCTAAAAGTGATAAAAAATCTAAGCAATTAGATTGGTCGGATAATCTTGTAGGTAATGTAAAACAGGAACATAAAATTGAAGACCATATATGGCAAGAAAAACCTAATGAAAATTTGCCTTCTTTGTTTAATTGGATGGGTGCTTGTGTTAATTTATATGTAAAAACAAAATTAAAACAGGGTGACAAATTAGATAATGAAGCGGCTGAAAAAGGGGTTAAAAAAGTTGCTTTACACAACAGTTGGCTTGTTAACTCTATAGCAGGAGATTTTAATCCTCCTCATATGCATTATGGTCAATTATCGGCCGCAGGTTGGTTAAAAATGCCGGAATCTGTAGAAAAAGATGAAGAAAGAGAACACGCAGGGTGGATTGAATTTTTGTATGGTACACCACAAATATTTATTGACCCAAAATATTCTGTAAAACCTCATGTTGGGCAAATATTTATATTTCCTGCTTGGTTATTACATCAAGTATATCCATTTAGAGGTAAAGGATTAAGAAGAACTATATCATTCAATGTTAGTGTTGAATTTTAGTTGACATAGAATTTGTATATTGTATAATATACATATTGTTTAGGGGTAGTGTAATTGCAAATACACTGTCGCTTCTGGCTGAATAATGTCTGTCTATTTAACAGGGCATAAGGCACACTAAAGAGGAAGTATGGTCAAATGACTGAGGTAATCGGAGGTGGTATTGGAAGTAACGTTAGACGAGGTAACTTGACTGTTCGTGAAAAGATTGAGGGTGAACACAAGCTAGTCCCTCGAAGCTACCTTTTAAATTAATTTTGCAAATTGGAGGTTCATGTTGAACGCAAACGAAGTAGCAGATGTTGGTTACAATCCTCTACCAACAACTATAGACGATTTATCAGAGGATAAGCTAAAGAAATTAATTGGTCAATCTGGTGACACATCAACTGGCGGTGGTATACCAAGATTATCAATTAATCATTCTACTGAAGATGATGACGGCAATCAAATTCCTAGAGGATTTTATATGATAAGAAACTCAGAAGGTAGAAGTGTATTTGCCCCAAAAGCTATATACAGACCTTTTGTTCGTACTTTCATGTATTCTGTATGGGATAATGATAGTAATACATTCAGTAGTCAGACAATCCAATCTCGTAGTATGAACGATTTGTTCTATGATTCTGCAGGTGGATTAAAATGTGGTAAACTTGCCCCCAACATATTAAAAACACTTGACGAACATTCTCCCGATGCAGTACTTCAAAAGAGCATTAAATGTGTTCAAGTACTTTATGGTTTGGTGTCCATAGCTGAGGGGCAAGATGCCACAGGAAATTCAGCAACTATAAAAGATGTACCATGTGTTTGGTATGTAAGAGGCTCTAGTTTTATAAGAATTTCTGATTGGATTAAATCAATCGAATCTCAGAAAAAACTTATGCCTACTACAACAGCCGAACTATCTACTGTTAAAGGTAAAAGAGGTGGTAACATTTATTATGGTGCTAATGCTAAAACAGTAGGATTTGGTAAGTTCTCTAAAGATGACCAAGGACAACTGTTACAATTTTTTGAATCCATTAATTCTTTTAATAATGGTATCATGGAATCACATAGAACCAATAAAAAACTTAAAGAAGATAGTGCAGATACTATTTTAGAAAGCAGATTGGTAAACGATGGTTCCAATACTTGATTTAGTCAAGAATTATTTAACCGAAGCAAGTAAGGGCGAGGCTAAACTCTCGCCTGAACTTGTTAAAGAATTTGAAAAAGCCTGTGGTGAGGCTTTAAGACGACAATTTAATCCTCAAAGTAAAAAATGGCGAATGAGAATGTCTGGATTAGGCAAACCATTATGCCAACAACAATTAGATAAAAAACAACTCCCAAAAGATGTAGAATATAATGCTGTCATGCGATTTTTAATCGGTGACTTAGTAGAAGCATCCGCAATATTTATTATGAAAGCATCTGGAATAGATGTAGAGCATACTCAAAAAGAGGTATCTACAGATATTGGTGGAGAAAATATAAATGGAACATTAGATGTAAAGATTGATAACAAAGTTTGGGATATAAAATCTGCAAGTCCATATGCATTTACAAACAAGTTTGGTAATTATGGTGGATATAATAAATTAAAAGAAGATGACCCATTTGGTTATCTTGTACAAGGATACGGATATTCTAAAGCAGACAATTCACCATTTGGTGGGTGGATTGCTATTAATAAATCAACAGGTGAATGGGCTATATGTGAAGCCCCAATAGAACAGGAGGAAGAAAAAAATGAAGCATTACAAAAAGCTAGTGATAATGTTAAGGCTTTGGTGGAAGACAAGCCATTTAAAAAGTTATTTGAACCGAAGAAAGAATCAATAAAAATAAAAGGTGAAAGTGTATTTACAGGAAATGAACTAATGCCTATGGCTTGTAGTTTTTGTAGTTACAAATATCATTGTTGGCCTAAAGGAGAGTTACATAAAAAGGTAGCTACAAGGGCTGTGAACAGACCAATGGTGTGGTATACTAAATTAAAAGAGAAAGATTTAGAAAATTGCCTGTAATATTCCAATTAGAGATTAATTTAACTGATGTCGAGTCAAATCGTGATATTTTCTACATAGAAGAGTACACAAAAGACAGAAATGCTCAGAATGTGCTATTTTTACGCACTAGAGACCCTTTTCGTGTTCTCTGGGGTGATAAGACCTATGAGACTAATAAACTTACTGTAGATGAAGATATAGGAGAGATTAAAAAATTATTAGACAGAAATGCTATTGTAGTTGCTGATATTCATGGATATACAGAAGAATTACGAAAGACTTCTCCTAAAACAGCCCAATATCTGGATTTACGATTAGAGGAGCTATATGAGATATATAAACCTAAAACTGTTATTAGATGAAATTAAGTCATGGCTTTAGAAGTAGGTTTGAATTTGAATTTGCACAATATTTGGCAAAGAATAAAATTAAATATGAATATGAAAAAGATAAGTTTAGATATATCTTACCAATTAAAATATATACACCAGATTTTTATTTAGTTGAATATGGTTTTCATTTAGAATTAAAAGGACATTTAGATGTGGTGGCTAGAGTTAAACATTTACTTCTTAAAACGCAGAATCCTCATTTGGATTTACGGTTTATATTTCCAGATTCTAAGAAGAAGATATACAAAGGTAGTAAAACTTCATATGCTGATTGGTGTGACCGGCATGGTTTTTTATATGCAGATAATAGGATACCAAGTGAATGGATGAAGAAATAGTACTACCGAAAAATAAAATGTATGTTATAATGTCTCCTATAGATGAAGACCAATTTAATATTATTTGTGTAGATAAAATGGAAGCACCTGTTAATGAATTATATTATATGATGAGAGGATTATGTGAAATGTCAATAAAACATCAAGAAGATTTAATTGAAATAGGAAAGGAAGTAATGTTACAAGAAAAACTAAAAACAACAAAAAGGGAATTACGAAGTAATATCATTCCATTTAGACCTAGGAGAACCAATGGTAAAAAATAGTAAATTTGACTTAGATTTACAATATGGACAATTACGAGAACAACAAGTTCACGATATGTTTCATAATAAAAAGATTGAAATTAAAACAGAAAGAGATTGGTGGAAGAAAACAGGTAACATTGCTATAGAATATGAATGTAATGGTAAACCTAGTGGGATTGATAAGACAGAATCAGATTTTTGGATACAGATATTATCTATGGGTGTAGATAATTATTGTAAATTAATTTTTGAAGTTCCTAGATTAAAAAGAATTGTTGAAAAGTATAAAGCTACACACAGCAAAATGGTAGGTGATAGAAATGCTTCTCGCTGTGTTCTAATACCTCTAGAAGAGTTGTTTATGAAGGAAAATGTTGAATTATGATAACTAGTCTATATAAGTTTAAAAATAGAAAAAAAATAGAGGGGAAATGAAAACATCAGAAATTTTGAGTGAAGCAAAGAATCTTGTAGATGGGGATAGGCATAAGGATTATGGGGATAAAACAGAAAACCATAAAAATATAGCTAAACTTTGGTCAGCTTATTTAGATACAAAAGTAGAACCACATGATGTAGCAATTATGATGGCTTTATTGAAAATGGCTAGAACAAAATTAGGTGCTGTAAGTAAAGATACTTACATAGATATGGCTGCGTATGGTGCGATAGCCGGTGAAATACAATTTAAAAAGGAAAGTAATGAAACAGATAACAGTTGAACAATTAAATGCTCTGTTAAAATATCTAGGAACTAGACCTTATGGTGAGGTTTTTAGTTTGATAACAATATTAACACAACTGCCAGATGTAGAGAAGAAAAATGGCAGAAAAGAAGATACCAAACAGTAATGAAGCAGTACTACAATTATTATATTTTGGAATTGATTCAAAGGGTAATTTTTTTTCGGAGAAATGGACTTGCCCACCAGAGGAGTTTCGTAAACACATGGATAAGTGGAACGATAATTACGTAGATACAATAAGGTACGAGAACGTGATAAAATATATAGATAATCTATTTGAACGAGATATTAAAGATGTTAGAGGATATTTAGGATGACAAAAACTATTGTAAATATAGTGCAAAATGATTCTGGCGGAACTAATCCAGATACCCACGCACATGAAGATAAAATTTGGGAATTAACTTTTGAGGATAATGATACAACAAATCTAACAAGAATGAAAATGATGGAATTGTTGACAAAGGGAACTGTACCTACAAAAACAGTACATTCATTTAGGAAATGGGAATTAACAACAACACATGGTGCTCATATTAGAACTTGGGTTGTTGTATATGATGATAAGTCTCATGTACAATTAACTAACACCGATTTTTATTCGCTGTTATCTAATGGTCATAAAAATAGAGGGGAAGAACCTAAGGTTGAAGAACCTAAAAAAGAAAGTAGTGCACCTGTTAATCCTGTATTGTTTCAAGAGAAAAAATCTTTAACAACTCCCGAAGAACGAGAGCAACTAAAAGAATTAAGGCAAGGATTAAGGGAAAATTATGTTCCTGTTTATGGTAAAAAGGTAGATACACTAACCAATTTAGAGGAAGAAGTTAGTTAGATAGAGGATTATTTGATTCTAATTTAATTTCTTCTATTTGTGTATTCTGTAATTCATTTTCTTTTAAAGCTATTGCAATTTGTTTAGATAGTTCTGATATTAAACTTTCAATTGATTTAATAGTCTCACGAATTGGTGCTATAATAGGGTCTATAATAAAAGGTTCTGGTATATCAAGCATAGCTATTTCTTCTCTTATTTTTCCTATCTCTTTAAATACAGCAGTTAAATCAACAGGTTGTATTTTATCATCAACCTTTTTAATTCTATCAATTAAATCTACTTTATATTCATTAGCATACAACAATACTTCATCGAATTGTTCTGCTAGTTCTTTATCTTTTTCTACTAGTGGTTGTAAATTTACTGGTGGTTCGTTTTCCAATGCAGAAAGTCTAGTATTGAACTCGCCCCACGCATAAAAACCTCCACCGATAGCTCCAATTACACCTACTAGTGCGGCATATGTGCTAAGTTTATCCATTATTTTCATTGTTTAAGTGCCTCCAGTTCAGCGATTAGTTTGTTTTTTTTATTGTTTATCTCTATTAATTTAACTCTGTGTACTTCTACAGCATCATTATCTGTGTAGGAATTTAGAGATGCTCCTACATATATCTCTCCAGAATAGGAAGATAAATCTATCTGTAAAAATAGCCCCGCATTCGCTTGTTCATATATATCCTTTGCAGAATAAAATGCTAAATCTTTATACGAATCGAGGCTATTACTTTTAAAAAATAAATCCTCTTTTGATAAGTTTTCAGTTGTTTCTTTTGTAACTTTAGCTATTTGTTTAGCTATTTTTTTTAAATTCTGTTTTAATTTGCTTTCTATTTTTGTAACATCTGTAACAATCCTGTCATCGGTGTCCACTTCTCGGTCTTCCGATTGTATATCATCTTGCTCTCCACTTTCTTCTGTCTGTACATCGGATTCCTCAGTTGTTTCGCTATCGGATTCCTCCTCTTGTGTATCTTCTTGTGGCTCTGGTTCATTTGTTGATTCATTATTTGCTACTTCTGTTTCTTCTTCTATCGTTTCAGCTTCTGGCTCAAGCTCCATTGTTTCTTCCTCAGTTTCAATAACCTCTGGTGTGCTTTCTTCAACTGTCTCGACTTCTTCAAACTCTTCTTCAAACTCTTCAAAAGATTCCGTAGTAGGTTCATCATTAAACTCCTCCTCGGTTATCTCCTCAAAAAACTCTTCGGCTGTTATGCCTTCGTCTTCTAGAAACTCCATGAACTCTTCTTCCATGCCAGTCTCTTCTAAAAATTCAGTAAAATCCTCCTCAAATTCTTCAGTAAATATTTCCTCCATCATTTCCATAGGTGGAGGTTCTAACATATAATTCTCTTCAAAAAATACCTCTTCTATCACAGGCATTTCTTCAAAAGTTTCAAACTCTTCAAACATTGGTGGCTGTTCAAAATCACCTATGTCAAACTCTTCCATTTCAAATTCTTCAAAGTACATATCTTCTTCCATCATGTACTCGTCTTCAAAATAGAAATCAGTTCCTATCATATACTCATCTTCTTCCCAAGTATATGTATCTTCAAATACTATATCATCATTATACCAATCAAAATCTTCTGGAATATCTTCTATTATATCTACAATATCTTCAATAGATTCTTGAGTATTATCATCAATAGGACTATACTCTGTGTTATTATAAGTCATCGTTAAAGATGAACCTAATAAATTTGGGCCTTGTCTAGATTGATTAGTGTAGTTACTATCTGTACCTTGCCATGACCAATCTACTTTATTAGAACCAACACCTAAGTATATAATTCTATCATTGTATTGGCCACAATTTGCAGTTATACCTGTAGTAGTTGTACCCGGATATCCGTTACAATTACCTTGAAATCCTGTAACCTCAGTTCTAGTTTGTGTTGTAGTAGATAATATATTACCACTAGAATCTTTTAATACAATAGTTGTAGTATGAGAATCATTACTACCACCTTTGGATTCACAGTTACCTTCCGTACTTTCACAATTTGCTACATCAATATAACTATTTAATGTAATGCCATTATCTAGCATTGATTGATTAATAGAATTATTTGTTAATGCTATATCATCAACACTAACTTTTGCAGTTCCTGTTACTTCAAAGTCACCACCTACACTATATTTGTATCCACAGTTAGATTGATTAGTACAAGTAATATCAAAGCCATTAACTGTAGAGCCATTAGTAACATACCCAGAAGAATTAGCAGAATTAATTTGGTCTGTGCTACTAGAACCCCAGTCTACTCCATCACCAGAGTTAGGTAATAAATTACTTGTAGTTACTTCAGTGCTATTCGTGTATGTTGATAGGAGTAGGGTCAACAATAATGTCAATATCCACAATCTCATCTACTTCCTCCTGCTCTTTTAGTGTAGCTAACTTTTTCTTTTGCTTCTCTATTTTTATAGCAAGTTCTTCTTGTTCTTTTTGTATTCTTATAGCTTCTAATCTTGCTTCTTCTTCCGCTATTTGTCTATCTATTCTAGCAATAGCTTCAGATTTTATTAAATAATCTTCATAGTCAGGTCTAAGTTCAGGATATTTATCCCACATTTCTTGAGCATCTTTACCTATTTTACCATTCCACGGACATGGAGTTCCTGCACTTTGCATTGCGGCATGAACACGAGAATCTTGACAAAGTATAGAAACAGCAGCCACTTTCATTCCATAGTCATATAGAACTTTAGATAACTTTATGCGTTCACAATTTAAATCCCTGACGTGTTTGCCAACAGAAGCACCAAACCCCAAAGTAGAAACGGAACCACTAAGACCCATGCTACACACATCTTGAGACATCGAAGAGTAACTTGGTGAGTTTGCTGAGTTGACAGGTACGTCTGACCCATTGGTAGTTGTAGTATTTGTTGTTGTACTTGTTGTTGTGTTTGTTTGTCCATCATTATTATTTGTTGTTGTTGATGTATAGCCACCCGTTATCTGAGTGTTACTGCCTGAAGAATTTGTCTGGTCATTATCATCATTTGTTGAATCTGCTACTACAGGCTTTGCCCATACAGCTATTAATATTAATATCATTAACAATATAAAATTGTTTAGCACCCACTTCATTTACTTCTCCCTAGTATTAATATTTATCTTCTATAATTTTATAAATTTTTAAGTTACCTTCTGAATCGGGTCTAAGTTCTGCCTTGACTCGACCACATTCATACCGAATAGTATTAACTCTATTATCCGATAAATTTCTTTCAGCTTCTCTTTTAGCTTTTAAGCAATGAGATAAACCATCAGTTATCATGTGACCATCCAATGACCCATTAACAAACATACATAAACTAAACACATATTCTATTATCATTTAAAGACTTCCATTTTTATTTTCTCTTACTTTATCTTTTAATTTTTCTACATCCTCTTGTAATTTTAAAACTTGTGTTTTTAGAAAATCAATATTTACAGTATTGCTCATCATTGATTCCATTTCTGTTTGCATAACTTCTACTTGTGATGCCATAAATTCTATTAACATATACTGTTCAGAATCAGCAGGTAAACTGCCCATTTCACCTCTAGGCCACTTAATTCTAAATTCGGTATTCTTTTCTAAATCTTTTTCTGCTAATACTAATGAGGTTTCTATGGTTGTAATTCTTGATACCACTCCAAAATAAGCCCACACTCCCAATGCTACTGCTGCTATAATACTTAGCAGGTTTCGAACAGGCATTGCTACACTTGTGCTATCACTTAATTTCATTTTTTGTTCTTTCCTGTTTTTGTTTTAGAGATTCTTTCATAGATATATCTAAAACTTCTTGTTCTTTTTTTATGTGAGTATAAAAATCATTTACAACAGGATTATTTTTTTTCATAGCTCTGTTGCGTTTTGTTAAAAACCATTTATATTTTTTATTAGCCACTACTTTTTAACTAGACTTCCACCAAAGTACAATCCAATGATTGATGCCATTAAATGTGTATCCATTGGTGTTATTACAACACCTGCATACTGTCTATCAACAAGCATTTCTTTTTGTTCAATTAAGAACAAGAAACCTCTACTAAATTCTGTCCATGTTAAAAAAACACTTGTATCAAAAAACACAGGTACAAGTTTAGGCCATACAATAATAAAGAACACTGCTGTTAGTGCAATGATTCTTCTTGTAAATTGAAAACCTTTATTCTCATATTTTCTGGCTTTATCTATTTCATCCATTTGAAATTTTCCACGAGCAAGTAACATTTTTTGTGATTCTTGTTTTGCTTTTATGCTTTGACCCCAAATAGTCATAACACCGCCTAGTACACTAGACCCTAACATCGTAATCATTTCTACTGGTAATCCAAACATATTATCCTCTATTATCTTTCCAATTTGATTGTTTTTTTCCTGCTTGTGCTGTATTCCAAAGCTGTTCTCTTACTTTATTTTCATTACTACTAATTAAATTTGCTATTTTAAAAGCAGTAGGTACCTGTACTAAATCTTTATTTTCCAGATACCTATCATGCTCTTCAAAAGTTAATAGCTTTTCAAAAGTACGGCCTGTTTTTTTATTTTTAAATTTATAAAACGGCATTATATATAACTATAAGTGCAATGATTACAACAGCAGTTAGGCCAATTTTACCCTTCTTGCTTAAACCATTCCACATTGTTTTAAGTTTTTCCATATCTCCTCCTAGTCAGTTATTTTCATAAAAGCCCATATAGCACCAAGCACACCACCTATTGCTAAAAACACTTTTATTCCCCCAACTCCCATGTTGGATGTAGCATTCAAATCTCTAATTTGTTTTTGCATAATGTTTAAATCTTCTCTAATGTAGCGAACATCTGTTTTAAGTTCAGCTATTTCTTTTTCCCACTCAGCCATTAGCCTTCTTCCCAAGTGTAATCATGTTCATCTTCATTCCAAATATTATTTGCCATATTTGTACTATATACATCCATTTTAATTGGGTCTTCACTATAATCTCTCATATATCGTTGACCTATTCCCGCCCAATATCTATTAAATTCATTTCGTATTGTTCTATTTTTTATTCTATTATATAAAACAACATCAGCCATAATACGTGCTGCATCTGGGTCAGTAGCAATTTCTTCAAGTAATTTACCTCTTCTAAATCTTGCATCTTGATATAATAATTCTGTTAATACATATTTAGGTGAAATAACTCCTCTGAATATACCATATACTCTTGACATTAATGCAGGAATAGTTATTGGTTTAGGCATCCCACTCACTGATGGGTGTGGAACTTGACCTACAACAATTTGTACTATTTCATTAAGGTCTTCCATCTTTTTAAATCCATCATCTCCGTAAATCTTTTTCAAAGAATTTTTGTGTGTATTAACTAACTTATCAAATACAGCAGCATCTAAACTTTGCTGTGATTTAAATCGTGATGTTGCACTATCAAATGCTAACTCACCAGTTGAACCTGCTATGTCTGTTTTAATACCATCCCATAATACAGCTTGAAGAGCAGTTAATGACTGTTGTCTTTCTGTTGTATCTTTACTTCTATTAATAACATCAACAACAGCATCTACCATATGAGTGTATCCACCTTCATCACTACCAGTCATTATCATTTCTCTAAATCTTTCTGGATTTTGTTCTCTTGATAATCTATCAATTGTTTCAAGTGGAATATTTTTTCCAAAAACATGGCCTCTCAATGATGCTTTTTTTACTAAGTCCATTAAAACAGAAACATTATTTTGAGCCTGTCTTTCTACAGTATCTCTAGCATTTGTAAAATCACCATGACGTTGTTGATAAGATTTAAATTCTCCTCTTCCAAATAATGGAGAACCCGGTAAAGCTTCACCAGTTGTACTTGTTTCTAGTCTTTCTAAATCTAATACATCATTAAAAGAATTAAACCATTCTTGAGGTAATTTTTTTGCATCAGGTGATTCCATATGATACTTAGCTAAACTATCTTTTAATAATTCTTTTGCTTTAGATTGTTCTTGACTAGTTCTACCATTAATATATGTAGTATCAAATACCCTACGTGCTTCTACAGGGTCTAAAGTAAAGAATTTATCAAACTTAGCTAATTTTTGGGCATCGCCTTTTCTTAAATATCTTCCAAATAATGAATAAGTTAAACCACTTCTCCATTTCTCAATAACATTAGTTTTATAATATTTTTGAGCTTCTTTAAGTTCTGGATTAGAGACTGTGTCTACTGCTTCGTGAATTTTTTCAGCAAGTCTTCGTTCATAATTACCACGCATAGGGCCACTGCCTCCTTGCTGTACAGAGAATTTTCTTGCTAATTCAAATTGTTCACCTCTAGCATCAACCATTCCTTTTAATGAAACTTTAGGTTTAATACCTAGTTCTTGAAATACATCATATAAACTTGTTTCTCTAAAATCTCCGGCTAATGTTTCCATAATGGCTTTTCTATTATTAATAACATCTTCTACAGTAGCATCAGGATTTACTTTTGTATAATAATCTGTTAATATATCATCTAATAATTCAGGACTTTTACTTTGTATTTGTTGTAATCCTTCTAGTCTACCCCCTCTCATAAATCCAAACATATTTTTTCCCATAGTAGGCCATCTATGAATTTCTTTTATACCATGTCCTAATTCATTTTCAATAGTTAATATTTCTTCATTAAGGTCTCTAAGAAATTTACTACCATCTGCTCTTAGGTTATTATTACTATATCCTGTTATAATTTCATATTTTTGTCGTGCTCTACCTGTGTCTGTATTATAAGCACTAACCATCATATTATTATGCTCATCAAAAAGCTGTTCTTTTGTTCTATTTGTTGGGCCTACACCTTGATTAAATATAATATAATTATTTCCACTACCATCATTAACAATATTTGCACCTTGATTAATTTTCATTCTATTATAATCATCTTGTAAATCTTTACTGAAGCCAGACATTTGACCTGTTTCTTCATCAATATCTACAAGTTTAGTATCAACATCTTTTGATTTCCAATAATCATCTTTTGTTACAGTTTCTAATCTTTCAATGTCTTCACCTTTTAGTTTTTGTGCTTCATTTACTTCTTTAACTAAATCATCAGTTCGTTGACTTAATCTTCCTGCTGTTTCTTTAATTTCTTTGTTTTCAAATAAGTAAGCATCATCTAAAACGTGTTGAACTTCTTTTACAATTCTATTACTTAATACTGTCCAATACTCTGTATTATTTACATCGCCTTGACCAACAACATCACGTTTAAATCCTTCTAATCTACTTATTAAACCATCTAGTGATTCCATTTTTCTTTTTACAGAAGATAATTGTTCTGGATTTAAAGTAATACTAATTGATTTACCAACACTATCTTTATGTCTTGCTGATTGTTCAATTGTTTCTAATACAGTAATACCTGTAATAGCAGATAATGATGCATAAACATCTGGATTATCTCCTAATAATTCTTCTGCTCTTTCAATTCTAGCAGCAATTTCTGCCTGAATATCTGCAGGTAAATCTTCAATTTGTCTAGCTAATGCTCTATAAGCATTTAACTTTTTACGTTCTGATGTTGCAAAATCATAAACAAAAGGTATTCTTGGAGAAGGCATTGTCTTTGCCATATTTAATAATTGTGTTCTATTTCTTTCATTTTTTGATGTTCTTAATTCTGCTAATTGTTCTTTAGTTTTACCAAAAGCAGCAGCTAATAATGTATCTTCTTTTGTTACTAAATCTCCACTTCCAAAATGGTATCGTAATGCATTCATATAATCTGGTACAGCATTACCGGCTGCTTTAAATAGAGATGGCCCCATTAATCCACCACCAATTTCACCAAGAAAAACTACGTCTTCATTAAATTGTTCACCAACCCATGCACCACCTGCTACAGCAGCAGTTGAAGCCATTAATTCTGTCTCTTTATAAGCCCCTCCTGCACTACCACTAAATAAAAATCTTCCTTTTGCTGTTCCAGTTGATACAAGTTTTTGTATTTTTCTTGCTTCTTTAGGGTTTAAAGTTGCTGCTAATTTTTGTAATGAATTTTTCCATCCAATTTCTGACCTATCTCCCAATTGTTTAACAGTAGTAAAGAAATCTGCATTACCACCATATTGTTCATTTAATTTTTGTAATGCTCTTGCTTCTCTTTGACTAACCTTTCTTCCTAAAGATTCTGATAATCTATCAGATAATTCTTTACTGCTTTGTCCTAATAATTTTTGTGTTCTAGTTCTTTCTAATGATTTTAAATCACCTTTTCTATAACGTGCTCTTGTTTCTGCAAAAGAAGGTTTTACTCCTGCTTTTAAATCAGTTTTTCTAGCTAGTGTTTCAGATTCTGTTAGAGGTCTTAAATAACCTTTACCTGCTAAAATATTTGTATAATTTTTATCAGCAACATTTGTAAAATGAGTAACGTGTTTAGCGGCTTTTGCTAATCTAAGAAATGATAGAGGCCCCATAAAAGCTATTTCTTGTACAACAATTTCTGCTGCTGTTCCTAGTGCTCCTAAATCTTCACCTTCAAACGGACGAACCATTTTTAACCAAGGACGTGCTTCATAAAAATCATCTTCTTGAAAGTATTTTCTTGCATCTCCCGGAGTTGAGATAGCTCTTCCATAAAAACCAAAACCACCACTACGTTTTAATGCTTTTGCTTTCATTTCTTCTGACCATCTTTCCATAGCTAAAGGCTGACCCGGTAATAATTTATTACCTACAAAATCGACAATTTTACCATAGTTTTCTATATCCATTACTTCTCTTCCTGCATCTACAGTAAAATTCCAAGCTGATACAGCACCTCTACCTAAACCTTTTACCATAGATGCACTTGCTGAATCTTGTTCACCACTCCAAAAACTATTTTTTGACTCATCAACTACAGCCTCTCTTAAATTATCCTCTGTAACTAATTTTTTTCCTTGCTGTTCATTATAATGATTTAATTTTTTACCCATCATTTCTACTTGTGATGCAAAAACAGGGCCATGTTTTTCTACAAAATTTTCATATCCCATTCCACCTAATTCTTCTTCTTGCATTTGTTGTTGCCAATAACGAATAGTATCTATTTGGTCTTGGTCATAGTATAATTTTTGGTCGGCCATTTAAAAAGTCTCCTTTACTTTTTCATTAAAACTTTTATCCACATCTCCCGGATTTACCATTAATTTTCCATCTGGATTATAATATTTTCTATATTTTAAATCCCATGCTTTTTGTTTATATAATATTTCTCTTTCCTCAATACTTAATGTCTCACGTATGTTTGGTCTTGTACCATCTTTTCTTATTGGAGTTACAGGACGAGGAGGAACTTCACCGGGTAAATTATCTGGTTGTGGTAATTTACGAGATTGTATTAAATCAATTATTTTTGATTTTTTTTGAAATAATTTACCTATATCAGAAAAACTAATTTCTCCCATCTCACCTTTTAAAGTACCATCAGTATTATACCACTGTCCATAATTTAACATCCATTGTTTTTGTTCTTTTTTTAATTGTTCTTGTTTAGATTGTTCACTACCAAATACAGTATTTATTCTAAGCCCCGTTGTAGTAGGATATTTTTCCGGTGCCTTTTGTGGTAATTTAATAAATCCTTGATTAGCAAATGTTCCTGTTTTATCAACCCATAAATTTTCATTAGCAATAGAACTATCATCACTACCTGCTCCGACTATAGTACTATTATTATTTATCATTGTAGTGTTATCATTTTTAGTATTATGTATTGTATACTCTTTTCTGTCTATTCCTAATTTATTATTTGATTGAAAGAAAAATCCTTCATCGCCTCCTGCTGCAGCTATTTCATCAGTAGATAAATCTCTAAATAATGCTTCATCTTTATTAAAAATACCAAGTTTCCAATTTAAACTTCCTTTTAAAAATGCAACTCTATTTGCCATAACATCATTAGGATTATCAATGTATTGATTTTCTTTACTAGCATAATAAGGTTGAAATTTTTCTTCAATTTCATTCCACAATTCATTTTTTTGACTTCTAAACGCAGAATATAAAAGAGGTAGTTTAATTCCAGAAGTTTGATGTTCAGCTTGTAATGTTGCTAATGTTTTTGTTCGTGCAGCTACTCTCATAATTTCTGTTAAACCGCCCATAATTTGTTCTTTTGATACAGCCCAACCACCTTTAATTCTATTTAAAGATGCTTGAAAATCTTTATCTGAAATTGTATTTCCTCCAGAACCTTGTTCCATTACAGTAAGACGATATGCTAAACTCATTTCTAATACTTTTCTTGCTTGGTAATTTAATCCTTCTTTATCCCAATTTTCTTTTTGTATCCATTCGTTTTTTTCATAGTCATAATAATGTGTTGCACCTTTAGCATTTGTTTTACCAAGTTCAATAGACTTACGAAGACCGGCAATGTGCCAAGCTAAACTTCCTTTATCTGTAGGGTCATTAGAAAATGTTGATACACCTAAACTAATGTTTTCTCTTTTTCCTGTCGGCCCATTAAAATTTAAATGTATATTTTTATCATCATCAAGTCTACCTAATTCTTTTAAAATTGAACCTTCATCAAAATAAATACCTTTTGCAAATTTTTCTATTGCACCATATGCACCCGGTTTAAAATTTCCAGAAGCCCATGCATCTAATAATATTTTAGTATCTTCTATAACCGCATCAGCTTGAACTACAGCATTATCCATTGCTTTTTTTTGTGACTCAGTTAGATTAGAAAATCTTCTTGTAATATTAACTCTTGTACCTCCAGATGTACCGGGTTGAATATCATATTTTTGCACACCTTTAGCTACAATATCAAATAATTCTTTATCACTAACACCATAAATAGCTTGTATTTCTGCCATCTCTCTACCAAATTCTTTATCACTCATTTGATTTGTGCTATTACCATAGGCTGCATAAACAGCAAATGATTTCCAAGGATTAGCTTCATCATTCATTAAAGCTTCAGCTTGTGCTAATTCCATTCCACCAAATTGTCTGCTTGTTAAAATAGAATTAACATTTTCATAGAATAATTTTTCTTGGTCTACACCATCTATCACCCCACCAAAATCGTAAGTACCACCCCATTTTTTAGGTTTCATAACTAATGACGATGGTATACTTGTCATATCTCCTTGCGTTATATTAACATCATCTGGTTGAAAAATAGCAGGTGTTCCCTGTTCTTGATTACCAATTCCTAATATTTCGTGATTTGAATCATAAACAACTTTACCTAAAATAGAATTTGTTGGGTCAGTACTAAGAAGTTTTTGATGAAGTCCCGGTAGTTTTTTAAAAGCATCTAAATTAGAAAATTTTCTGTAATATTCTTTTATATTATCCCCACTACCTCCAGTTCCCGGTGCTACTAAATCAGTAAAAGTATCCCAAGCTCCTAAAACTTCAGTTTCTAATATTCTTTTCTCATCTTCTGACAATGTATCAAATGCACTTTGGTCATTTGCATCAAACATATTTGCATAATCTGCAAGACCTTGGTAAATTTTTCTATCATCTGTAAAATCACTTACATCAGTTGGTGTAAATGTCATACTTCCAAATGTTCTACTATTTGTTGGTGTTGATTTACCAGAATTAACCAAAGCTTGTAATTCTTTTTGCCCTGCAAGATTTCGTTCTTCTGCTTTAATTCCAGAATATCTATTTGCCATTCCTGTTACAAATGCGTGAAAAGCCATTATATTTCCTCTCTTTCCATAAATCCACCACTAGGTTGCATAGGTTCTTGAGCCATCATTTCTTGTGGTAGCATTTCTTCTTCTGGTTTATCCATAGCTGATATAGGATTATCATCTTCTGGTGTAAAATGTTTAGCCATTTCAAATTCATCTGGTTTAAAATCTCTCATAATTCTTACTAAATCCTCATCTGATGTTCTTTCTTTTTCATCTTCTGGAACATTATATACTGTAGCTTCAATATTATTATCTAATGCTGCACCAATAAAATAAACCATTAAAGTAGGTTTAATTAATTCAGCAGTATCTGGTGTCCATTCCCCATTTACAAATCCTATGAATGAAATTGTATTAACAATTGTTTCTATAGGAGAACCTACCGACATTAAATTTAACATTTCTTCTTTTACACTTGGGTTATTATCAATTTTTTCAATTGTATTATTTGCCGCCTCTTCTGGATTTGATGTTTTAGCAGGACGTTCCCAAGGATAACCTCCTTGCTCAGTCATCATTCCAATTCCCGGTGGGGCTGCTGCAAATTGGTCTATGTTTTCTAATCCTTTTCTTTGTTCCATATTAACTTTCTAATGTAATTGTTGGGCTAGAAGCAGCTTTTGATTCATCAATATCACTATCACCACCTAAATTAGGCAATGTATTTGATGTATTAATAGATTGAAATACTGCATTCCAATTATCTTTTGCTAGTAAAACATTTGCATTATTTATTCTTGAAAAATAGTCTAAACCTTTTAATGCTTTTCCAGTTTGTACACCTTGATAACCTACAGAAATTCCTGCTTTTGTTGGTGTAGGCCATTGTTCTAAGGCATCTCTAGCTCGTCCTGAAACGTCTAAACCTGTTGCGGGGTCTGTTTTTTTAGTAAAACTTCCTAAAGCTTTTGATATAAATCCACTTCCATCACCTTTGACTAATGATTTAATATCTTTTCCCATTGTTACTAAATCTGTTAATAATCCTAAACTCATATTTTACTCCTATCTAAAAAACCCCATCTATTACAGCACCTCCAATTGCTAACCACATACTATCTTTAGATTGTTTTTCATAAGTATCCCAACTAAATTCATTTTGTTGAGCTTGTAAAGCTGCTTGATGTGCCCTTGCTTCTCTTGCTTCACGTTGTTGAATTAACCATGCTGCTTCATCTCTATATCTATTCCATAATTGATTTTGTGCTGAAGTAGTTAAATCTAAAAGATTTTGTGCATTAACTTGATTTACTCTATTTTGTTCTGCATTAGAAGTTGTATTAATTCCTCTTCTCCAAACAACATTTGATTGGTCAATTAATAAACTCATTTCTGCATTAAATTTATCTCTTTCACTTTCCATTTCATTATTAAATTTTCTAACAGAATTAGCTTGGTCAACATTAAATTGGTCTTGTGCGGCTACTCTATTTGCATTTGCTGCTTGTATTTGAGCACCTAATGATTTATAAAATTGGTCAACTTGGTCTTGATTTTTTGCATTAAATTGTGATGCAGCATTTTGAGCCGCAGCATCTGTTAATAAACTTTGTAATTTTGATTGATAACTTAAAGTTTTTGCTTGTTGGTCGTTTGTTAAATTAGCCATATCTAAATTTAAAAATGATTTAGAATTTTGTACAGCAGCAGTTAATCTACCATCTAAATTTCTAACATCCATATTTGCTAATGTTGCTGCATTTTGTAATGCTGATTGTTGTTCATTAGTTAAATTTGCAAGTGACATACTCTGCATTAATTTTGCATTTTCTAAAGCTACTGTTTGTTCAGCAGTAAAATTCATATTATTAACTTCAGAAACTTTTGCAGTATTTAAAACTCTTGCCTGATGTTCTTGTGTTAATTCTTGTCCTGTTAATGTTGCTCTTAATTGTGCATTTACAATTGCTGTTTGTTGTTTATTACTAAGATTAGCTAGATTAAATTTAGCAAACATATTTGCATCTTGTATAGCTATAGCAGTAGTAGATTCCATTGCCGCTTTTAATATAGCTTGTCCTGCCATACTGGAAGCACCGAGACCTCTTTGTAGCATTGCATCATTTGCAACTTTTATTGCAGGTGCGGCAAAAGCAGGAATTTGGTCATTTTGAAATTGTGACATCAATTGAGTTAATTGATATTGTACAGTAGCTTCCTGTGGTGTAGACATTGTTTGTTCTGTTGCTGATTGAAATCCACCAACGTCAGATAATGTTGCTGCTTGTACTAATTCTTGTGTAGAAAGTGTTCTAGTAGGAGTTGTTGCTTGAGCAGCTTGTCCAGTTGCTGCTTGGGATAAAGCTTGAGAACTAACAGTTCCTTGTGGTGCTGTTATTTGGGCATTTTGACTTAAAGCTCCCAATGCTGCATTTGCATCAGTAACTTGATTATATACAGTAGTTGCTGCATATGTTCCCGGTTGCGGAGCAGTAGGTGAAGTAACTTGTGTAGGAGCAGTAACTTGACCTGTAGTTACAGGTGTTTGAGTTCCTAATGATTTTCCAGTAGTTGTCATTAACTCACCAGTCTGTACAGTCTGTGGATTATGAGCCATTTCAGTACCAGAAGGCAATGATGTTGTTGTTTGTGTTGGGTCTATACCTGCTTGTTTTTCAGTTTGACCTAAAATAGGGTCATGTCGCTGCTCTAAAGTAGGTGCCGTACCTTGAGTTACTGTGGAACCTTGTTGATATTTTTTCTTTTTAGTCGCCATTATCTTCCTTGCCTGTTATATTTTTTCCATGATTTTAATTTATGTTTATTTTTAGGTTTACTCCTTGTTGAATTTCCTATACTTGTTCTTTTTCTTACTGGTGTAAAATATGCTCTTGTTGTTTGTTTGGCCATTACCTTGCTGTTGTTGGTATTCCTTCTGATGATACAAATGGACTTTCTGCCCAAGCGAAATATAGTACTTTTAAATCATTGTAATTAGCATCACCTTCTGCATCTACTAATTTAAAACCATTACTATAAAAATCCATTTCACTACTTGATGCTTCAGCACTATTACTATTAAGCTCAAAAAATTCATTATCTCCATTAAACCCTTCTCTTAAATTATCATAGATTCTCCAATTTGTTCCAGCATCTGCATACATTTTCGTTATCACACACGCAGGTTTAAATCCGGTATAGATAAATGGGCCATCTGCACTATTCGTAGATACGTATTTTCCAAATTTACTATATCCTTGTATATCTGCAAAAAGATAAGCTATATACTTAACACCATCTTTATTAGTTTTACTGTTTGAACCTATTGTAAAAACAGATGAGGTTGGCGAAGTATCATTCCAAACAGTTCCTGCTGTTGCAGCGGCATCAGTTGTATTCAACTCTAAATAAGAATCATTACCTGCGGCACTTGCGTTTCTATGATATACTGCCCAGTCAACACTATTTTCATCTCTGTTTCTTACAATCATAACTTTTGGAACTGCACCTAAACCATGTGCCATGGTTCCTGCTGCACCAGTTCCTGTATAATCTACAATAGAAAATCCTGCTGTAGTATTAGCTTGATAGCCACCTGCGGGGTTATTTCCACTTTCTGTATTAGTTGTTCTTGTTCCACCATTAGCTTTCCAACACCAAGCTACATGGGCTTCATCTGCATCATTTACATTATTACTTGTACCAAGAGTAAAATCATTTGAACCAAATGCTGTTAATTGTTGTGCCTCTGTTGATTCCCCATTACCTTGGTCAGAAAAAATAGATTTTGTTGCACCTCTTGTAGTATCAGTTAAAACATGACTTGCAGATATTGCTCTATTTTTTATCCAAACTAAATCTGGTGCCATTGTTGCTCCTACATATTCATCTGTATAATTAGCAGAACTTAAAGGTATATTTTTATCGGCATTTCCATTACCTGTATACAAAGCAATTTGAAAATTTTCTGATGGGTCGTCTATTGTTGTATAAGCCATTATCCGTACTCCGCTAAGTTTTTCGTGCATAGTGCATAATAATTGGTCGGAACTGTATATTCAAAGTTACCATATCCATTTGCATCTGCATTACCGCTAGATACTGCATGAGCTGGACTACCAAAATTAAAAGATGCTTTTGTATTTCCACTGCCTGTATGGGTCTGAACAGCAAATCCTGTATTTACGTGTGTCGTATTTGTATGTAAATTATAAGCTGTTCCAGAATTTAATGCTGTACCATTTTTATAAATAATAAGTTCCCCATCATCTAAATTTAAAGCCAATCCTATAATATCATTTGTTGTAAAAGTGGCTTCATCATCTACATCAGTAGCATCAATATTAACATCGCCACCATAAGTATAATCTATTTGTGGTCTACTTGCACCCATTCCCTTCGACCTAAAACTGTCTGAAGCAACATCCCCAACACCTATAGCTATTGTTGATGTTACTGCTTTAACTTCACAATACCACTTGCCATTTGCAGGTGCTATTGATGAAACCATAGAGCTACCACTAGATGAATTTGAATCGTATTCTAAATTACCTTTTGAAACAACACAGGAACCAAATTTATTAGCAGGATTTAATGTAGCAAAATTATTTGTTGGTGTGTCTATTGCAACATCTATTGCAGCTAAATTGGTTAGAGTAAAATGTTTATCATTACCACTTGTATCTGCACCTATACCACTTGCATTTGCACTTGTACCTGTTTGTAAAAATTGAAATCTATATCCATTAGTTCCATACGAACTTCTGTATGCTTTTGGTATCCAAACTCCATCATCATTAACTTCTCCAAAATCAGTTGCTTCTTTTTGTGCTCCATCTACAAAATGTACTTCAGATAAATAGCCATCAAAATATTCATCATTGTTAACACCATCACAGCCCCAAGAATGAGGAATACCATTTGTATTTCCTTCTAAATCATCATTTTGACTAGGATAAGTAGCCGTTCCTAAAGATGTTTGTTTTTGCCCATTAACATATAATTTTACTCTGTTAGCTGCAGTCCCATCACTTGTGTCAAATGCGACAACAATATGATACCATGCACTGGGGTCTCTAAAAACTCTATTTGTAACTAATCTAGTATTATTTGAAGAACTTACTCTATTACAAATATCTAATTTATCGTTTGCATCAAATCTTATCCATGTTTGAGTTGCTCCACTATCTGCGTAAGCACTAAAAATTCTTGAAACTGCTGAGAGTATATTTCCTCTTTTAATCCAAAATGACCAAGTTCCTTTATCTTGATGTGTTGGATTTTCATTTAAAGTAAAACTTAATTCTGGACTATCATTATCATTAAGCCTAACTGAATTGCTTATATTATAACCTTTAGCTGAATTTGCTCCACCTAATAAAAAAGCCATTTATTACTCCTTAACTGGAAAATCGCCTAATGGTCTAACTCCGCTTTCATTTCTTTTAAACAAAGTGGCTAATGCATCAACATCGCTAGCATTATCTATATC